>Ga0307515_10005707_pt1 | contig 25137 bp, 5 predicted proteins | sample 17_EM_MG_FD_194513 | JGI IMG/M metagenome (GOLD analysis project Ga0307515, IMG submission 194513) | Populus trichocarpa ectomycorrhiza microbial communities from riparian zone in the Pacific Northwest, United States - 17_EM | ecosystem: Host-associated > Plants > Roots > Unclassified | place... | reverse complement strand
GGTTTTTAGGAACTGCTAGCTAGTACCTTTATCTTTAAATATAGTGCGATCGCAAATTGGGTCCTATTGGCCTGAATTAGGTTATCTTACCACCCTGACTTTAGTTGCCTATCCCTTGTTTCTATTACCACCCTCCCCCCTTTTCTTCCCTATTGCCTATACCTTCTTTATATATATATAAAGGCCCTAGAGCTATATTTAATAGATAGAGTCCTTATTCTTTAATATTCCGATCAATAGGTCCTTAGTAATATCCTTTTGGTTACTAAGTAGTTAAAACAGGCTGCCTATAAGAATAAATGGTAATAATCTCCCTTCCAGCTTTGGAAAAATAAACTCGCTTAACTTACTAGATCTTTATGCTACTACTTATTAGCCTAGTTTTTGTTATGTGTATTATGGAACTTCTAGCGCTATCCCTAGCACTTCTAAGAAGTCATAACCCGTATTATAGGAGATGGAGATATAAGAAGGTATTGCATAAAATAGGCCATAAGCTTCTAGTAATTAATGTTTAAGTATAGGTTACTTCGCCTAACGAGCATAACAGAGCGGATCTGCCTAAAGAGCAGTGCAAACTAAAGTCAAAGTCTGGCGTAAATGATATACGATCGTTAATATTTCGCAAATTATAACGTATAGACAAACACGAGTCGTAAGAAAGACTGCCCTAATAGGACAAATTTAGCAACTCTAGAAGAGTAATAAACCTAGCGTTAAAAAAGCGAGCATATAGAAAAGGCTAGATAGATTAGAAATATAGCGGAATTATATTTTATAAGATTGGCTTATATAACTATACTAATTACAACTTACGAGCTAATCTAATAAGCCGCTTAATGGTACAGCCTACAGGACATTAGTATCTTGAGCAGTACGAATTCTAGTAGAAAGTAATGGAAACGAAAGAGTGCTTAAATATAATGCATCTGTTAGGCCTAGGGAGTAGCTACCTTAAGTCTTAGAGTTGAAGACTTACTGTCGACCTAGGTCGGATTTTGGTAATTACCCTGTTCCTATTCTAGTTGCCTATTACCACTTTATACTATTTCTATTACCTTTCCATTACCTATTACGTTATTTAAGTAGTAATGAGGTAACAGTTTCAAATTAACGTTAGTGTCGACATCAGCCTTTGCCACTACTGAATTGACTATTTCCTAGTCCGAGTGTGTTAGAACCGCATACACAGCGTTTATAGGGAATTGTTGAAAATTTATTAGACTATAGTTATGCTGCTTGTATTACCGGACTAAAACCTTTATACTTATTAGGGAACCTAAGTATTATCGTCTATATGGCATTGCGACCACACAGGCTAGAGTACTGGGATGGTGAAAATTAAGCTATTCTACTATAGGCTTAGCGGGGGCATCCTAACAGTCTCCTCTTCTTAGGATGTCCTAGCCTTGGCGATCTAGCCTTCCAACTATTATAGAGGTATAGCCCATAATGTTTATAATAGCGCTAGCAAGGAGGGGTCCCTACTATAATCAACTTATCCTAATAAAGTAATAGGCCTTATAATACTAAAATCTACCTTAACGCGTACAGAATACACGTTCTATATAAGTATTATAATGGCAGAGAACCAGAACCAGCAGCCTATAGAGCCTATAGGGCCTATACCACACCCTCTAATCCGCTACCGAAAAGCTTTAACTCTTACTCGTAACCAGCGACGCGACTACTAATTACTATATAATATTAGGTGGTTATACAATTCGACAGATTGGAACAGCATATAGACCTTAAGGCAAAGCTTTTACAAAGTACTAGATACATATAGACAATATACGGAGTAATAGATTTAAAGATTTTGGTGTTATAAGGCCTATTACTTTATTAGGATAAGTTAATTGCAGTAGGACCCCCTTACTAGCGCTATTATAAACGTTATAGGCTATACCTTCGTAAACGACCTAAAGGTGCTTTACGGTTCCCATATTTAAAGTAGCTTTTTATTACCTCTACTAAAGGTATATACTAGGACTCCGGATGCCAAAATATAAGACCTTAAGTCGCCACTAGCAGGATAATTAATTTGTGTCTTTCGACTTTAGCTCTTTATAGACTCCCGCGGCAATATATTTAAATAAAAACTAGAATTCCTAAACTTTAGGGTAGTACTCTATTCCCACATCTTATTAAGAACCATGGTAGTACCGTATTAAAGGTAATCTATCTCTATTCCGCATTCTAGTATACTAAGCGGCTAATTAAGTCTTCAAGAAATAGCATTTTAGGCTCTAAGCCAGTTACTTTCCTAGTTGGAGAGAATGAAAGAAAATACACTATTTATAATGCGCTTATAGCCTACCACTTACGACTACTAGGAGATATAGTAAACAAGCACTTACTAAAAGCGAAAGTAAGCTGTTTTCTGGTAGATATTAATAAGGACACGTTTATTCGATTTGCACAATATACCTATACTAGGGATTACCTCTCTGCGAACCCTGAAATGGTTTTCGAGATAATATAGCATAATACGTCCCACCATAAACATATCTTATAAAAAGGTAGTTCTAGTCTCTAAAAGGTAATATCTAGGCATCCCGAAGAGACTCCCGTGTTAGTCTCTAAATAAAATAACGCCGTGGACGCTTCATTAGTCTATAATTTAGACCCCTTTAATTCTAACGACCTTTTTAGAGATTTTAACACAAATAAGATGGAAATTAATGGTATAGCGGAGTGCTCTTCGCTTAATAAGGCTATAATAGCAGCGAAGTCTAAAACTGTAGACTTAAAGTCTAAGAAGGAACAATTATAGGAGCAATTTATAGGATAGAAATATATTATCTTATCCCCTTGTCTAACTCTAAGAAAATAAGAGCCGTATAATAACTATACTGAAGTGTTTCTCTATTATGCTCAAATCTATATATTTACGGAGAAGTATAGCATCCGGCCTTTAAAAGCGCTTTTACTTTATAAGCTCCAGCAGATTCTAATCTATTATATTATTTATAAGGACCGGATAGTAGATATTGTCAATTTGTTACGGTATAGCTACTTATATTTAGGTAGTTAGGGTTCTATAAACAGTTTAGGCTTGCTTATTACGCAGTATACCGCATATAAAGTTAAGGAACTGGTAAAAAGTCCCTTGTTTTATCTTACTTTAGAGGAATTTAGCTCACTTAGCAAGGATATAATAAAATAAGTGCTTAAGCGTGTGGACTAGGGAATGAAATTATTAGCGGAGATTTGGAGTTTTTTTTTTAAGTAATACTCTGCGTCATTCTAATTTTAAATTACGTCTTTCTATCTATTTAAATACTCCTTTTAAAAACTCGGATCCCTTCGCATGCCTTAGTCTTAAACTTTAAAAACTTTAGTAGCTGAAATAGCGAATTACGTTTAATCCCTTTGCGTACCTTGGTCTTAAGCACGGCTAATAGTTGCTAAGGTGGCATACGTTCTAGGTACGCAAGGAGTTTAAAAAAAAGGGGTTTATACAAAATCCACCTTTAAAGTTTTGTTTATTTTAATATCTACCTCCTATAAATAGAATCCGTATACCCGGCGCTTCTAACCCCCCTACTATATAGGGGGGCCGCCACCTAAACGCACTATATGCTTAAGCGCATCAAATAGTATATTATTAAATTATTAGTCATTCTTTTTAAACCTTAGTGTCTTAATTCCTAAGGCCTTATTGGCCTGCTTTATTGCTCGCCTATAAGTAATAGCAATAGCGTATTCTACCTTCTACCTCCTCTCTTAGTATTAGGAGCTTACTAGCACCTAGTCACTCTATCTTTAACTATTAGCCATTTAATTAATCTTAAACGCGCGACGGCTTTGCGTTATAATTAAGTGCTATAGCTTTTACATACGTATAAAAACCAGCTCAGTACGCGCGCATTATATTCTAGACCCTAACCTCTTTTTTTGCATAGTGGAAGAGCATAGTTGTTGTTAATAATAATAGAATTATAAGATAGAGTGCTAGCGTGCTTGAGTATGTAGTACGTTTAAGGTGGTAGGGGGGTTAAAAGCGCCGGGTGAGCCTTAATTGGCAGGTGGATTCTGTTTATGGGAGGTGGATATTAAAATTAACGAAACTTTAGAGGTGGATTTTATATAAACCCCTTAAACCCTATTAAATTATATAAACTTTTTAGAAGACGAAAGAAATTTCTAGTATCTATATAAAACTTTAAACGCTTATAAGACCGGAGTTAAAGTAGGCTAAGAATAGAGCCTTAGGGTCCTATTATAACTATTATAGAGGTCGCCGCAGGTGGATAACTACTAATTTGGCATTGGTAGCTACTAATAGCAAATTAAAAGTTTATATAAGTATTTGCGTATCCCGGATACCAGTTCTCGCCAGTAAGTACACTCTAGAAAACGCTGTAATTATTATTGCTAAAGGAGGAATTAGTTAGCTAAAGTATTAAATAAAGCGTATATATAGGCAGTATTACGCATAAAAATAATAGTATAGGCCCAGGTCTATAGCAATAGAATTAACACTATAAGAAAGATAATTTATATATATTATAAGTAGTTTACTAAGGAGGGCACTAACTTATTTAGTAGCAGATATTAGTATTTTATAACATACTCGCCAATTCGTTTATTAACAAAAATAAATCTATAATAGATTGGCCTAAAAAATTATAGTTAATCCTTCTCTCCTATAAACATTTAGCGTATACTAATTACTAGTTATGTAATCGTTTGTAATTATAACTCCTAAAAAAGCTATAGGCAAAGAAACGGGTTTAGCAGCTATATAGGCTACAGCTGTTATAAGGAGAGTAGTTAAAAGATGTATAATGGCAACGATGGTAATAGTGGCTTTAGACCCTTTTATCCTAAAGGTGTTATAAAAGCTGATGGATTATAGAGTGTAGGAATACGTATTATATCTAGGCCTAAAACCAGATCCCCTTTTGAAGTAGGCGACCCCAATGCTGCATATAGTGGCTATAAGTTGCTCTTTTATAAGACAGTCACCTTCTTACCGTAGACTTTAATAAGTCTAAGATACCTTTATTATGTTTAAATTTACCGCACTATTCTTCTTTCTAACTGTCCTCGCGTTCTGGAACTGTACCTTGGATAGAATACCTACTGTGCTTATTACTGCAGACTAAGGAATAGGGAACATAGGGAATATAGTATGGCAATTTGGTATAACGCTCTACTAGGACTGTAGTATACTTCCTAACTAGATGCAACCTCTATACCTTATAGGAAGTATATACTAATCTGTTTAATATTTAAATTTAAAAGCTAATTATTTCTAAGATCTAGTATTATTTGGTTCCGTTATTCCTTAATTAACTTACTTACTGCAAGTTATGGGGCTAGCCGATAGTAATAGATCTACTACTACAGAAGCTACCCTCTTAATCTCTAAATTATTTCTAGTTTCTTTAATTTCCTGCTATGTAAACGGGACTCTTACTAACGAGACTCCTGCATATATTTAATTCAATTCATTAAAACCGCCAGAAAATCCGAATATTATTCTTCTTAAGTTATTAAGTTGTAGCTCTAGTATTAGTATATATGGTCCTGCAGACTAGTTATATATTATACTTTAACAATATATAGGCTATCTGCCTAAAAGTTATTTAAATATATTTGGAATGCCATTTAAGCCTATTTAAAGTTCCACCTACTCTTAGTAGCTTCGCTTATATACGAGGATTTAGCACAATTATACTTAAGAAGTTAAGGTTGAAGTTGGGCTTGGGATTATAGACGTAGTTATTAAAACTATAGTTGAGTGTGGCGGGTAGTTATTAACTTAATACTAGTAACTATTAACGGCACGTTTATAGTCGTCCGTAAGTGAGTTTATACTAGAAAACTACATTCCAGAAGGCCAGTAATTCTTAGTATATGCGTCATTACTAGAATCAGTTAGCTATAGTACTAGTATCTCATAATAATGCATCTAGCATTGCTCTCTTTACCTGTAGAGGTAATAATATAAGCGTAGATCTACAGCGATAGAATTAACGCTATGAATTTATTAGTAAAATTTATAAAAGTAAGTAAAATAAGCTGAATAGAACACTAACTTATCCATATTATCTGCCGTAATACATTTATTATAGAACGTTGGTGATTCATAACACCGTACCCAGTTAGGTTTATTACAAAAATAGATCTTTTATAAATTATTTAGTATTATTAGATAGCGAGTTAATGAGTTCTTAGTACTAACGTTTAGGATACAGTAATCGCCGGTTACGCGATGGCTTTCAATCCCTATAATAGACGAAAGGGAGGTCCTAGCAACTTCGGGTACAATAAGGGCTACAAGGAGCCAGAGAAGATGACTTAAGAAGTATATAGCTGTAGTTATTAGGTTTCTTCTATATAAATTAGGCTTTATATACGCCAAGGTAAAAAAGGGGTTATTTTCTGGGTATAAGGGACCTGGAATATGGATTTCCTATCCTTTTATATAAGTCTACTGGATTTACCGTCAAAGCGAAAGGTTTATCTATTACCGAATTACTACCTAAACTAGACGGCTATGAATGCTAGCTAATAAAAATACTGCGGAAAGCAGAAAATGTAGAGTTCATTAGGATACTATAAGCTTCGATATACGCCTTTATAGTATTTATAGTCGGATTTACCTAGCTGAGTGCTGTTAGCTTAAGTAGGGTACCTAAATTATATACCTCAACCATTCTTAAGATGGAGACTTCATAAGTTCCTCTAATAAGGTTTAAATTCTTACAGCTAGTTTATAAGAGTGCTTATCCATTATAGTTATAAAATCATCGGCGATAAGTTTCGTGCTTATTTTAGCGTGGCTGCAGGCGTTCTCCTATTCTTACTTGCTGTATTACTATAGATGGAATTAAGTACGGTTCTGCCGACTTAGATTTCTTTAACCTTAAGGTAGGAACTTTAGATCCAAAGCGATGCCAAACTAATATTAGCTGTATAGCTAGCGTTACTCTTATAGCGCCAAGTCCTTTTTCCACTATAGCCACTATAGCTAGTTAGCAGAGCGGATATTTTTAAAAAGGAGGGATTACGTACGTAATTTGGGAGAACTAAACATCTAAATTATTATTATATCAATTTTCTTCTCTACGGTTTCCTGATTTTGCCTATGCCTAAAATGCTAACTAGGATAAACTCTATTCTATATCATTCAGCAGCTATATCTTATCAATAGTGCCTACTACTAGGCTTATTTATACTTAATATCGCCCTATATATAGATGAATGAAGAAATAGGTAAATTTAGTCTATATAATTATGGTAGTATTCTCGCAATTAAAACTTCTAACACCATTCTGTTTAAGAAGAAGGTTATGCTAGAAAATATCTATAGGAAATATGGCCGCTGTATTAATTGTTAATAAACTATATATACCTATCCCGGAGAAGACCTAGTCTGTAGTATTATTGACAACACAGTTATAAGAGCTCTTTAACTTAGCTAAAGGATTCTAATAAGGTTCTAAAAGGGCTATACCTATACACCATATATAATGTGTTTGCACTAGGGTTAAATAACTGCATATTTCCATCTCTAATTAATAATATTAATAAAAAGCCTATATTAGTATCCTAAAAAACTTATAGCGGGCTGCCTTCCATGCTAAAGCAGTTAGAAGATATTTGGTTAGCTATAATGCCTAGGTTCTAGTATATGCAGACACCGCTAAATGCTAGTTTAGGATATGCCTAACCATCCTAGCCCTTAAGTGTAGCGTCGCCAGAAACTTTTAATGCCATAGTTAGAAGAAGAATAGGCGTTAACTGGTATATATTGCAAATCTTCTAAAATAACACAGGACCTTTAGCGGATTTTAGGTTTTAAGGCCATAAAGAGCTAAGTTAGTTTGGCGAAAGGCTGCTAAAAGCTGTAGTATAACGAAGCTTATTTAATACGGATCCTTTTAGGGTCCTTTTTTAGCTGCTTCTTAGAAGGAAATAATTAATAACAATTTAAGGAGACTAATAAAGGGGTTTATAAAACTTAGAACGCGAATTTACTATTCTAGTATTAAACTACAATCGCTAGCGCTAGTTATTGCTAGCCACCTCTTATAGCTCCGAAATTTACACTAAACTAAATTTTAGTACTTTTAACTGTTAAAATAAGTTTTAGCCTTTTTAATCTTGCGGATAAAGTTTCTAACTATTTTAAGGCCGTAGAGATAATAGAAAAACTGCCTAGGTGGAACCTCCGAGTGATTTACTATAGTTTAGATAGAAAAATCATTAAAAAGTTTATAATAATCGGCGAGGATAATTTACTTATAAATATCCTTAAGAATATTAATACTTAAGATATAGTAGATTGTATTGTAGAAATGGAGTGGCGAAGAGTAGGATATATAATGATATTAATTGGAGAAAGAGTACGAAAATAGGTGCTAAAGCGTTTAGTGCTGAAGGAAAAGGCGGAGATATTAAGAAGGGTTAAAGACTATTAGGAAGAGTTGGAATGTTAATAGCTGGATAAGATTCTTAAAGAATATATTAAGGGAGAGAGATTTCTAGAGCATTACCCGAAAACAATAGAGGAGTGCGTAGTGTGTAAGGAAGGGTATTTGTTAGGGGAATTGGTACTAATAGTAGATTGCTAGAAGCACAGCTTTTATAACAGATGCCGTTAGAAGGATGGGGTATGCCTAAAGTGCAAGGAGGAGGAAAGCAACCGTGGCTTAAAATAGTAGCTTTTATCCGCTAATACCTTAGCCCCCTACCTTCTACTAAACTAGTCTAAATGGCTAGCTAGAATGCCAAAACCATCCCGATTCACAAATTGCCGCACTATACCTTTGGACGGTTAGTGGGGTTTGAAAATATGTCCTTGTGTTTATCCATTATATTTCAGTTTAGCGGTAAAATAGCACTTTTGTACATCTTTTATTGAATTTCCTTATATATATAATTGGTTTTATAGAGGTTTTAAGACGGCCTTTTAGCTAAAAGTCTTTATAGGAAGTCACGTAGCCCGCTAAGACTTCTTAACGTATATATAGAGGCCCTAAAGCCTCGTTTAATAGAACGAATTTCTTATTCTTAATCCTATGTTCGATAAATATATCTATCGCAATTACTAAGGCCATTAGCGAATATAAATAGGTGCACTAAGAGACGGCGTTAGTAAGTATATAGATAGGTTTTTGCGAACTAAATTGTTAATTATAAGTAGTAGATAGTGGGCTTAAATCTAAAGAAGATTCTATTAAGGATGGACGAGAAATGGACTAGACTTAACTGCAATTTTTGCAATTTTGTGGTAATATACGAGCGAGCTAGCAAAAGCTAAATTTAAGCTAGTAAGGCAATAATATGCTATGTATTTCTACCCGCTAGCTTGTTATTACATTATTAGGTTAGAGAGTAATGGCCCAGATTCCTCTAGTTCCTTATTTAATGCTATTTTTGACTTTTCTTCCCTTTCTTGCCGCTCTTTAACCTCCTTTACTGCTTTTAGCATATCCCCTATCTTGTCTAACTCCTCCTAAAGGACCTTCTATTACTCCTTGCATTCCTATGCCGTAAAATCCTTCTTCAGTTTAGAGTTTAGTTTAGAGGTAAGTAATTCCTAATTTTTATCTAAAATCTTAGAACGTCTCTATATTTTCAGGTTGTATAGTATTTAAGAATAACCTAGGCCGAGGAGATATATATTATACTCCGTCTAATGTATATAAGGTCTCCTAGAGAGTAAGCCGGGTCTATAAATTAGTAAGCCTAGCCGTAGAAGGGAGGTAGAATGCTTACCCGTTATCTAGCTTATCCTCGACTTTATCGACTATAGGGATAAATAAATTCATAGAGATAAGCTATTTTTGTTAAGAAACCGAGACGTAAAAGATAATATAAAAGGTAACGGCCTACTATTATACTATTGTAGGATGCGTGTCTTGTGCCGGGGAGAATATAAGAACCTCTGTAACCCTATATGTTGTGGTAAAAATTAGACCTACTAGGCTCTAGCCCCTATAGATATAAACTAGTGCGTTAAATAAGGCGAAGGGCTTACCTTAAATTCGAGTATATATGTATGCGGGCTATTAGTGCGTTGGGCGATAAAGACCGGTAAATATATATCCTAGAGGCAGCAAGCCCTGGCGTAGGTGCCAACTTAGGAGCTAATAAATATTATAAAGGTGGAGAAGGCGCTATAGATACAACTGCGGGGTACCGGGGTGGTAATAATAGGTAAAAGGGTGGCTTATCAACCTTCCTCCTTGGGTGTCGTATGTTGTTATTACTCGGTCATAGGAATGCTTAGCTAATAATACGATCTTTTAGATTTAAGGTAAGATGCGAGAACTTCAGCACTTGTGATCCGCTATCTTAAGAAATAGCGATATAGTGGCAATTGTACTATTACTTTATAGAAAGGATTATTATAAGCTTCGCTTATATAAGGGCAATGATAAATAAGTGACAATGTATAAAATATATTCGAGTATTGAAACAGCACTACCTAAACAGAAAACGCCCTAAATGTTCTCTATGCCATTTCCAGTTAAAGGGTACCATTTTTAATGGTATACTTAATGGATCCCCTAACTATCTAATTTCGCACACCACCATCGGCGTCAGTCTCCCACCCGTCAATATACTAATCACGTCTTTCTATTCTCAATATAGAGAGCTCCAAAAATATCTAAATATGTTCTGGAATTTCTATTACACTTTTAGGGGCTTTAGAAAGATATACTGACGAAAAAGAACATAAGACCGGTACCATTCCCTAGACAGTATAAATATAAGGCATTCCGCAATTAGACAAGATATTGCTTACCCAAAAACTTACTAACGCATTGTTTAAGTGACTAGTAGTTAGTTGCCTAAAGCGTTAGTTAAACTATAATCTAAATAGGGAAGGAGGATCCTTAAGTAATTCAGCAAATACTATTTCCCTTATATAGTTAGGGAGTGATAACGCGCACAACGCCTCGAAGTTAGGGTCCTTGAATATTAAAAAGAGTATTCCCTTCTTGCATTTAGGATTGTTAACTACTCTAGTACAAAACTCTTCCTCTAGTGCCTTGGTCAGGACCTCTTATAAAGGTTATAGTAAGGCAGATAAAGCGCTGCGAATTTCTGCTATCGAAGTCGGAGATATCTGGAGGAATTGGGCTACAGTCTAAAAGACCCTTACGACCCCTGTAACTAGGCTAGATTTAGCTTACTAACAAAAGTTAGACGAAATAATAGAGGTAAGGAGCTATACTATAGAAAACAACGTGTTAGCACGCCTAGGGGAGAGATGTCGGATGGGTCGCTTGCCTTAAGGTATTAATAGATTATAAGGCCTGGCACAAAATGTGCTTCCGTACTAGGTAATGGCTTTTTATATTATAATAAGAAGCAGGTAGATGGAATAGTCCCCCGCACGGTGTTCTGGGCGGTGCGCCGTTTAGTACATATATATACGTGATATTAATGCTACAGAGTGATGGGTATTAGTAAGGCTTGCGCTAGACTATATAGAGAGGCAGCCGCCTTTTACGGGTGTAACTGGTAATGCGTTAAGTAAGAGAGTATAGATATTTAAGACGCATAATAATGTATAGAATAACAGCCATTCGAATATAGGCTGAAATTGCCTATTCTTTTATCCCAAAAAAGTCTATTAGACTCGTCGCTGCGCAATTATATGGGTCTCCTACTAAGACCAATCTATGCTTTCCACATCCCTTTTTCAAAGGCCCACCGTAGAAAATACCAGCAAATACTATTTCGTATTTAACCGCTAGAGTTTTGCCCCTACCACTGTAAATACAGCATAGCGATAACTAGGTTTTATAAAGTAGATTCAATATACTTAATTGCCACGCCCTAAATAGAGAAGCTTGCAGGTATTAATTTAATCTTAGATAATAAGTTATATAATTGGAATATTATTTATAATAAACCGGTGATTTTAATAGGTGGAAAGGATATCTCTGGTAATAAGTTATAATATTAATATAGCGGCTAATAGTTGGTGAACAGTATTATAGATAACTCCTTTAATGGAAAGCCTATTTATGTTACGTAAGAGAGCTCCGTATAGCATTCTAGGCGGTGCGTCCAGCAGGCATTTACGCATAAGATTAAGCGGCCAATAGGTGAGGATTATTAGGAGACCAATACTAGGCAATATCTAATAAGATAATTTGCTCTTAACCGTTTAATTTATAACACCACTGCTTATACCATACTTTATCCTCTAACGCTAATAGATCTTTTTTTATGTTTACCTAAGTTACTTCTAGAACGTTATAAGGGTTTTTAGGCCGATTTTTGTTAATAAGACCTTTAATTACCAATTCCATATAAAACTGTGCCCTCTCCTAGCTTATTAGTGTTATAGTTGGGGAGATAAAAAACGAGATATACTATATAAAAGCTGAATATACAGTCCCACCCCTTTACACCAAAAGTGACCCTATTCTTCTCGCCAATTTCTCTTTATTCGCAGGGATATTGCCTACATTCGTTTAAGAAGCCTGTTTTTGGATCGGGCATAAATAAGCTCAGACTAGTGGGGAACAGGAAGGCTGCGGATTAAATAGGCGATAGGGGTGCGTATAGTCAAAGGTAAGAAGGCACGGGATGTCTATAGGCGTTAGTAGGTGCAGAAAGGTGCGGGCTATGTAGCTACTTGCCTTCAATTACTTTCGGCACTAGGTATTAACTCTAGAGGTCTTTTATGGTCTATTTATACGTCGGATTGGTGAACAGCCTACTATGGCTATATGCTACTGTGATAAAGACTGCTGTGGGTGGCTGAGCACGCGGATTATGTCAATTTTCAAAGTAATAGGGCCATAAACGCATTATTGAGGGTGGGAAGAGGGCACTGCAGAGCAGATCCCTTAAGGATTGGATAAGCGTATGTTGATTTAATAGAAATGGGCATCGCGCGTATATGTTAGCGGCCCGTTACAGGTACGGTGGTTAAGTGGCTGCATGTCTTGTACGCAAAATTACAGCTACCCGTAGCCTTCTCACCGGAATTTATAGCAGTACTTATTGTTTCTCTAAAAAAAAAAAAGATAGAGTTCGGCGACTATAGATAGGACTTTAAAATAAGGTAAAGTATCCGGAGGGGCCCTGGTGCTGCCAAGAACCTACTAACCGCCTTAAGGCACAAAAAAAAACCCTACGTCGTCTGCCCCTCTACTACCCCGCGATAATAACGTAGAGCCTTATAACTTCTACGCCTGTTACGCAACGGCTGATCCAAACTCACCGCCTCCTGGCAAAGAAAGTCGCGCTTCCCTGCGAAATAGGACAAGAAATCATTACTAGCGTATAATTAAACCCGTGGAGAGGAACAGATTTTAACGTCTTAGAAGAATAATTGTGCCACCTCTATGGCGGAACAAGAATCGGACGATTTTAAGTAAGCTTCGCTGCTACCCGAAGCCGTCCAGGTAATAAGCGATTTTGGAAAGTGGTTAAAGACTATAAAAGACGGTTGGGTTTTAGTTAAAGAGAATATATATATATGCGTACACTAGCAATTAGAGAAGAGGCTTAAGCCTATTTGTAAAGCACTAGTATATCTAAAAGTTCTTTAAATATAGGCTTCTTGCTAATAATTATAGGGAATACCCTAGAGTCTGGTTGTTTATAGGATTTCTAGTAAATACCCTAGGCCAATTTATAGCTCCGCTGGTTCCGCTTATATCGTTTACCCCTTATATAGTACTTAGGTAATCTTAGGGGAAAGAGTACCTATTGGTAGTTTCTTCACTACTAAGCATGGAAAGACGGCCGATGTCGCACTATAAATAGACGTTCTCTATCATAATCTTAAGTAAGCATACCTACGTTCTGCATTCCTGATGGGCCTGCGTTCTGCATTCCTAGTATAATAGGGAAAGTGTTACCGTCAAAAGGGGAGTATATCTGTGGAGGCGTTCGTTAATGCATCCGTTTAAAAAACCACAAATCGCCATTAAAGGGCGATAGTTGGCCGAGAGGGAACACGAAGGAATTACCGTCAAAGGGAGTCCCAGGACCGCGACCTATTGGGGTTCCGTTAGCAGCTTTTTAGTATACTAATATCAATTATACTTACTGTTAATTTTAGTTGTTTGCTTAAGTTCCTTACTCTCTCTGTCTTAGAATCCTAAGTAACTGTTATCTATTAACGGAATATTATCGTCTGCTCCAATTAACCGATTGTTTAATAGTGAACTCCTACTATTATCTTCGTAAGAGGTGTTAATTGGGTCGCTACGGGGGCTTAAATTATTAGATGCTAAATCTAAGTTAGCTATTAGAAATAATGCTAACTAATTTGGGTTATATATACTATTTGTATTATAATGCCTACGCTCCGCGTATACCCTAGTCATTTAGGCATTTAGTAAGTCTAAAGTGCTACTATAAAGCTAAGAAAGTGCGATTGCTACTTTATTTATGGAGTTTGCCGTAGCTCCATTATTATCTCCTTATTGTACCTCTTTGCCAGTAGTTAACCCTTCTATACCTAGGCTATTAAGAAATCGCCCGCCTAACCCAGTGCTCTTAAAGCCCAATTGGATTTGTGTAATGTTTTCTTTAAAAGATGGAGTAGGGTAGCACGGCGATTTTAGAGACTGTTTGGTGTTGCTAGCGTTATTAGGGTATTAGGAAGGGTTCTTATCTATAATAAAAGCAGGTTAGTAGAGCATATCTATAGGGATATCTTCTTAAAAACTCACTATACCGTAAATCTTCTACACCTGTTGCAGTATTAGGCATTAGCTTTATATTTTACTCGTCCCCTTGCTAAATCTACTGTAATAGATGCATGCACCTATTTCCCGTTACTTAGCCCCTGAGATTTATTGACCTGGTAACGCTAGAACAACTTCCGTCCGCTTAAGGATGGGGGTCTAATATATGTGTGTTAACACCGCTGGCCTTTATAGATTTGACTAAAAATAGATAACCCTAATTCAGCTTATATATAACTTATTTCCGCAGGAAGGAAAGCTTACCGTGCGTAATACACCACTAGTTATCTTTAAAGAATTAATTATAGTTACTTAAAGCAATGTTGGGATTATAGTTTAAGAGGCTGCATATTTTTTATAAGCTGAAATTAAAAGCGAAACTCGGCTCTAGATTCCTAATAATTATAGCTCTTATAATGCAAGGAATGTTAAAAGAGCGCCATTCCGGTGCTTTATATGGCTTTGTATAGCTCTTATCTATTAGCTAATTCTTTAAAAACATAGAACTCTTAACGCTTGTAATAAATTTATAGTATTAAGATAACGTTATACTGGCTAGCAATGTTAACAGTGCCTTATTTAAAATAAAAGTAGGCAGTACCTAGGAATAATCCTTCCGAAATTCTGTTACCCCAGCCTACACCTATATTTGATTTTGTTTTATTTTAGAGTTTTAAAATTATCTAGACTACCTAGCCGCAAGAAAAACGAAGGCGATATAGATATTCATTTAAATGGCCGAACCGTTTTGCCATAAAGGAATTAATATCCTTTCTCTTAGTCCTATTAAGTTCTAGTATATAGCAGAACGTCCTATAGATAAGGTCCTTAAAGAGAAAGATTTTCGTAATAAGATAATGGAGCTCTATAGATAAAGTAAGCAAGTCTTTAAGCTTTTCGATCTCCTCTATGGAAGTATAATAAGCTTTTATAAATTCTACCGGATTCCATAAGCGGCGCTCTGCGGGTTTTTAGTAGGCGTTGCTATCGCGGATACTCTTATTGGCACGGATTAAAGATATCGCAGCTTCTTTATGGCGCTTAAGTAAAAAAGATATTCCGGCTTTATCGTAATTATCAATAAGGATAGATATTACGATATCGTTATTTATAGAAGAGTAAAGCCCCGCATTTTATCTTGCTATATCCTATTTATCCACAGTAGCGAAATTGTTAATAAGACGATTAAGGAGGGGGTACTATCTACTTTAGAGAATTTCTGTCGTTATAGTAACCGAGTGGTTTTTTATAGTAATGGTGGTCGAGTCCCCTTCTAGAGTCCCTCCTACGGTAGCTGCTCGAGCAGCTAGAGCATCGGAGCTTTGTTTTAGTCGCGATCGTTTACGTTATTTAGGGGGAGCGCATTTAACAAACTCCAGATTATAAGACGGTAAGCTAGATTAATAACCAGGATTTTAAGCGAGAAGACGGATAGATATATAGTAAGGCAGAGACTGGTAAAATTAACTTAATAAAGGAAGGGCATTTTGCTGTAATTACGGAGACAATAGCGAAAGGGCACGCGTTAAGTGACGTTCGAGATATTTAATGTACTTAACGTCACTCCCCCGGAAGTTATAAACCCTTAGTAAGTTATTTATTTTTGCTATCACCTAAGGCATTATAAAGGGGACTAAAGGGGACTAAAGGGGACTAAAGTTAGGACCGCTTTAACTACTATGCCTAATATGGCTGGGTGTTATAGGTATCCCTGCAACACCCGGCTATATTAGGCATAGTGGACTCTAAGTAATTACTGAACCTTTTGGAATACGCGCTTTACTTTCCCTCCTTATTAGCAGGACGCCACCGTAATACTTATAAGCCTTTAGTAATCGTAATCCCCTATAATAGAATCCCAGCTTATTAATAAAAAGCAGTTATAATATCCTTAGAGTTATGCAAGCCTTATTTCCTACGCTCTAAAATTAATTATTTAATCCCTAAATGCCAGTTTAAGAGAAAGAGCATAGGGACTTTTAACGCCTTAATAATGGACACGGAGTCTAATACAGTTTTATTAATATAGCACTCGGTTCGGAGAAAAGAAAAAAGGTAGTTACTATAATTATAAGCTAACTTGGATTTCTAAAACGGTATATCTTAATAGTCCTCGGATATATATCTAACTTAAAAAGCGTAGTAAGGGGATGACCCGGATATATAGAGCTGGTTTCACCCGATTTAAGTATATATACACGTTTGCCTTAGGCCTTTCTATACAGCATTTATTGCCTATATCTATAATCTTATCGCCTTAAGGCCTCACTAATTGCTTACTATAGCTACGCCTATTACTCCTATTACCACTCTACTAGAGGTCCATACACCGGTTCTCTTTCGCTATATTTACCTTTACTATCATTTATTATATCCTTGCTATTATTCCGTGTATATTCTTATAGCTTTTAATATATAAATCTCTCTCTACTCTTAAACGCTAGCCTCGCGTAGTGGCTTTTTCAGCTCTTTTGTGTTATTCCCTTGGGGTTATTATAGGAGTAATCAGTATTTCCATTGCGGAAGCTAGCCGCGGTAAAGAATCATTTCACTAAGGAGTAGTCATTTCCCAGGCCTTATTGCAGGCTATAGTATATACTATCTATCTATTTAATATAAGCTGCGCTATAGGTTTTTTATGCCTATACTAATCTTTTTATTAGACTACAATGCAGTATAAAATCATAGAGGAGAAATTACATTGCGTTAGTAGCATGGTGCCAAAAGTAAGTAAGTAAGCAGCTCAAGAGTTGGTATTTTAGATGCCTCCCGCGATCGCCTTATTAAGTTTTATTCTTATAGTCGCCTTAGCCCAGTAAGCACGTAACACTCCAATTTGCTTAATATGCACTAAATATTATATAGGTTAAGCCTAAAACTTATATATACCGTATAAATCGTACTACTGGCCTTTATATTTATACTTCCCGTATATTATACAATTAGGTACTTTAGTATCTGTAAAAAGAGACAAAGTTAGTTATAGGTTGCTATAAATATAAGGTTTACTATAGATGCAAGGTTTGCTATAGAGACAAGGTTTATAATGCGGATAAACTTCGTTATTCTTATTCTCAAAATTTCTATTATTATCTTTTAGATTGTTAGCAACGGTGTTTAGGGTATTTAATTCCCGTCGGAATATAATATTCTCAAAATAAATGTGGTACGTCTGTCAAAACAGCTACCTATTTATAAGGTATTGACGATTGCAGGCCTATCTTCCTCTATTAGGTCTTTTAACTCTTTAGTAATCTCGCGCTACTTTAAAGCGCGTTTTAGAATATCTTATCCGACAAGACTCGGGGGATTTTAAAGACCACCCCTATGGATCGGAGGTATTCTATATATAAAGTCCTAAGCCTTTACGATTTTTATCTAATGGTCTGGTAGTCTCAATTAATAGACTTAAATAACACTTCTCTTAAAAGCGTTGACGACGGCTCGAAGACCTATTCTGATAACATTAAATACCACCCTCCTCCTCCTCCTCCCCCTCCTCCTCCCCCTCCTCCTCCTCTATATATTCTGCATCCCTATAAGCAGTAGTTAACTCGTTTACTGCCATTCGTCTTAGAATATAGGCGTGCTAGCGGTTGTATTTACTCTAGGACTATAATAACCCTCTAATTCGCTAGACCTAGTAATTATCGACATTCGAAGATAACATATCCCCTACTGTTGGTTATCCTAGGGTTTAACGCTTCCCTAGGACTTGATGCTTAGTATAGCCTTCTTAAATATATCTATTTATATATGCCCTTCTGCGAAACTCGGGATGGTAACTCAAAAGCACAACTTATCAGAAAGACGGGCCTGAGAATAATTGTCTATTTCACTCTTAACCACCAAATCTTACTTAGCACTTACTATATATAGGCAGTGCCTTAGTGACTAGGGTTAGTATATTAAAGAGAAAGGCTTAGAGGATGCTGTAAATATATAGATGCCGCCTTTCTCTAGAGTATTGTAGCAGCTACGGATTATTTATTTTAGTATTAGACTCCAATATATAATGGCAGTGAAATCTTTACGCCCCTAAATCAGTTAGCTTACGCCATTATAGAAAACCTAGTCCATGCAGCCAGAAAAATCTAAAAGTAGTGCCCCTATAGCGGATAAGCTGCCCTAACAATTTGTAACTAACTTTACCTATTCTTACTAGAGTAATTATAAGTGGCTTACGTCTATTTAGAATGTCTTAGCTATATAGTAAATACGAGTGCCAAACCTTTGCCCTAATCGGATATGTTAACTTAGGAGGTAGACTAACCTCTAAAGGGGTGTAGATGTTAGACGCCTAGTTCGTTACTATCTAAGCTCTAAGCGCAAGGTTTCTGGCAGTATTAATCTAATCAATGCATTATATATAGGAGGCCCTACCTACCGCCTACTAACAGTGCAACCGATTTTCCTCACACACTCTTCATTTTCTCGCTCTCACTAATTTATTTAAGTTGCTCAATCCTGCTTCACCTTAGTCTATTATTAGTTAGGCTAACCAACCTCTCGTAATATCATATATTAAAAAGCTAGGAGATTCCCTAAAGTACCTAAAGTAGGTGTGCCTTATATTCGGAAGTAACCCGCCCTAATTAATTAAAGTCCACGCTTAAAATTATATCCTACCCCTATTACCTATCGGCCTAAGGTGCTTCCTAATAACCATGAAGTAAAAGAGAGCAACGCTACTTAATTATACTTAAGAATTATACACAATAAGTATTCCTTACGAATGCCCTATATAAAGCGTGCGAATCCCCAGATCGTTAGGAGACTCCCTTAGCTTTAATTTAAGATAAACTGGTTTTTCTCTTCTAAATTCCTTTCCATCTTAGAATCTATCCCATACCTCCACTATTTATATTTAGGATTCTTCCTAGGCAAAGACACTGTTTTTAATACTGTATTTTAAGGGATACTAGGCTAGTGCAAATATAGTTATAAGAAGGATAGCCATGGGTTCTATGTATTAAAAAATGCGTTTAACGTCCTTTAGCTACGGCGACAAGACAGATTAATAGTGGATTACATAGATGCTAGATTGGGCTGCATATTCCTTCTATAGACTTTAGCGTAATTATATTTAATATATTTCTCTAAACTGCGATATACTTACTAAAGCCCTAATTACACTTCGCGCGCGGTATCCTTTAAACGATATATATACAACCAATCTTTACTACCTATAATACGAACAGTGGCCCTATATTTTATAAGTGTCTAAAGCATAGCTAAATGCGAGGCAATGTTCGCCCTATAGGGACCTCCCTTATACTAGTTCGCAACCTCTGCATATATATCTGCGGCACGCTCACCTTTAATTTAGGCCTTAATTCCTCTAAAATAGGGATTTACCGGTCTTCGTTATCTGCAGCACTAGTATTAGTAAGGCATTAACGCACCTTTGTTACCTACCGTATATATATACTCTAAACCAGCTTAGCTAATATACACCGCAATATACACTTCGCTATTAAAGACCTTATTTGCATTACAGTCTATAATAGTAAAGGTATAAATAATTGATATAGCTTGTTTTATACCTCCTAAGTAAATTTTAAGGCTCTGAAATAGAAGTTTAAACAAGAAGTATGGCGCCAGTGTAGGCTTTATTAGTATAATCTACAGGCCTATAGAGAATAATATAGATATATTATAGCTAAGCCCTTATAACCGAAAAGCACCGGGCATTTATTTACGCCTTACTCTAAATTCTAAGCAGACACTGCACTATACGCCTTATATAGCGCCTATTTTTAAGATCTATAATATTAAGCTAGCAGCGACGTCCTAAACCTAAATTTTGCCTTTATTTAGCTCGATATTCTATTAGAAAACCCATTTTTACGCATTTACGTTTAGCATTAAAACAATCTCTATCTCTCTTTTTGCCCAAATAGGTCGACAACTTAGATTTAACTATTTTAAGAATCTTCCCTATTAAACCGAGGATAAAGCGGATGGAGTGAGAGCTCTGGAAAATTGCGTAGGGAAACTCTGTTTCGAACTAGTGTTAGTATAAGGGTTAGATATTAAACACGCAATATACTTTAAATTAATATTTGTTGCTCTAGCAAAGTAATAGCTCTCTTAATCGTTTTTCCTTATTTAATATTTTATTCGCTAATATACTACTTATAGATAGAAATACGGCCTTTAGCATAGGAAAGTCCTAATACTTAATTGGAGACGCGCTGTTAAAAAGCTAAAGGCTAAGTTCCTACCTAATAAATCCAGAACTATTTATCCTAAAAATATATACCGTTATACCCGCTCTTTAATCCGAGTTTATAAGTCCGCTTATCTTTATTTTAATCTGGAACAGATTCCTGCCATATTTAAGGAGTTGCTGCCCTACTTTAGCACTGTTAACCCAAAGCATGCATACGCAGTAATTGCGTTACTTAATCTGTTGTTTCTAACAGTCCCTATAAAGCAGACTGCCGAAAAGCAACACTAATACTACCTACCAACTCTCTTTAATATTTAGTCCTAGGTTGCTTGCTTATAGTTTGCTAATAAGAATTTTGTTAATCTATTTTCTAGGCTTACTAGAGACTCTTTACTTATAAGACATATCCCGTTCTCGGAGTATGGTGTCTTTACCAATTAACAATTTACACTTATTTTTACTGCTATTTTACGGCATTTTAATATACCTAATAAAAACTCAAATTCTGCTTACTAGTAAGTTAGAGAACATTCTAGGAGAGTAAGGGCGCAACTTAAATCTAACACCGAAAACCCTCCTGCTGCTTAAAATGTCGCTTAATTAATTATAATATCCTTATCTCCCGCCTATTTGGTCTATTCGGTCTCGGTTTTATCAAACCTAAAGATCCTCCTATAAACCGTTAAGGTATACTTCCATCTATTAAACTCTAGCGACTAGACTCTAGCCTTATTATAACTCGCCTTCTATTTAGCTAATATATTCGTCTTACGCTAGAATTAAGAGTAAAGTAGTAAGATGGAGGTACCGGATAAGAGGAGACTTAATAATGCTCTTAAGTATTAATTCGTACTATGCTTACGGGAGGCCATATTTATAGGAATTTTTGCTAAGACACCTAATGCTATGGAACTTGCTATATTAACTCTTCGAGCCCTAGCCTTTTTTAACTATAACTTAATCCTACCTAGAGCCCTCTAGCGGATATATCTAGCCATATAGGATCTAGTTAAAGTCTATAGAATAATACCCTCAATTTAAGCGTTAAGTATACTATTTAACATTATGGTAAAGGCGAAAGGCTATAGGTATTATATTATAACACTCCTTGGGCTTGTCCTTCTAGGTATTAACGCTAATAATTTAGAGAAGACTTTACACACATTGTTCTGTATAGAAGTTATATTCTATATAGTACCGTTCCACAACCTAGTAAAGGAGAAAACAGCGGGTTATAATGGGCAAGTATAGGAAGATGATATAAATACCCTAGTGGAATACGACTTATACCTAGCTAAGCGGTAGATAGCTAGTTAGATCCTCCAGTTAAAAGAGGGCGACATTAATATTAACTATAAGGAGTTAGACGACCATTAGGAAGAAGTAATCCTAAGGTTATCTACTGTAAAAGTCTTAGGATTTGTCGCATCACTATTTAACCAAGTCTTCGCCCTTTTGGAGAAGTTAGAGAGGCCTAATAGTTTATATAGTAATAGCGATTACCTGGAAAAAAAGGTACTATATATGCTTAAAAGAGTATCTACTATGTTTTTTGCAATATTATCACCGGATTTATTTAATATAGCGCTAGATAAAATCGCTGGATTTATAGCTAGTACTAGTTTTTAGTAAACAATATCCACAGTGGGTTATTTATGCAACGTACTTGTGAAGGTTAACCCCAGAAAGTCTCTAAAGCGATTACTACCCCTTCTTATTACTAGTATTCGCAGAGAAATTAATATTTACGGAGCTGGCATAACGGTAGATATGGAGATACTACCAGGGGATCGCATATTAGTGTGGAATATGTATCTACTTAGTTACTCCTTAACCAAAGTTAGAGACTCTATACTTACTTAGAAAAAAGAGCTGTTCGCTATTATTAAGTACGTACAGCTAAAATGTAAAGGGAGCCCTAAGATGGTTACCTCTAATATCACCAAACGTCTCCTATATACTTTAACAGCTATATATATTATCAATTACTTAATATATAAGAAGGACGAGCTTAAGAATAAACTTATAATATAAGCATAGGGTAAAACTACTAACCTAAAGAAATTCAATATTATATAGCATAAGCCGAGTAATAAGGAAATTAACTTTATAACCGAACTGTTTAGCTCGGAGTGCAATATAGCAATTAATTCTTTAGTTAATTTAATTAGACCTACGCCATCTATTAAACGAGATGGTACTGGGAAAGAGTGGTCCAACAAAGTATATCAATATATTTACCTTCTTTAATCAGTAATATCGGGGATCTTAAATTTTTTCGACCCTAGGGTTAATAACAGCAATTCTACTATAGGCTGTAACGCCCCGCGTTAGAGGGACGGAATTAATATAAATGGTAAGGAAGATAGTACCAACTTAGCTAAAACGGAGGATAAGGAGCCAGCCTTCTAGGGTTACCCCTTAGATTAAGGAGGAGAGAATTACTAGTTGGTCTACAAGCTACGCCGCGAGATAGGTAGAGTTCTTTATAAGATCCACCAGTTCCTATTTATAGAGTAGTAGGATAATCTACAATGCCTTAAGGCGTTGTGCGATGCATTTAAGTTATAGTTTACTAAAATAGGTTTCTATAATGACGAAATGTACCAAAGGTACAAGATTCTTAAAGCTTAGCTTGCTCTATTTAAGTTTAAAGGGCTCTAAAAGAAATATCTAAGGCCGCTACTTATTAAGCGGGTACAGTTGTATCATTTTTAGAGGTTGTACTGTAATATGTACTCTAGGCCCCTAAAAGAACCAGAGCTAACTAAGCTACTACTTTCTGACCTTATTAATTTAAGCTTATTTACTTATAAGGAAGTTCGCTAGAGCGTAGGGGATGTACTTAATTGGGTAGTGGGCAAATTTCTAAGGACCGCATTACTTGTTATTCTACCACTTTAGGACGCATTTACACGAGCAGTGGAGGAGAAAAATCCTATAAGTATTAAAGGCGCAATGGCCTATTTATTATCCAAGAACATATAAGATAAAATTTCCCAGTATTAGAAATATATTCTACTTGTTATAAAAGCTTGCGTTAAAGCTACTTAAATTAAAAGCAATTCTATGTAGAATCTTTTAAGAGATAGAGAACGGGCAATTATAAAAATTGTTAGACCTTGGGAATGCGCAGTTATTTATTAGTATAACTTCGGAGAGGCCATTATTCTAGAGAAAGTTAAGGCCAAGATTTAGATAAGAAATAACTTTATAGCGAGCGAGAAAGAAAAGTTATTAAGGGATCTTATCCAATTAACTAAGGAATCTTACTGGACAAAACGGTGTCTGATTATAAAGATTATAGAAAACCTCAAAGTTACCTACGGTTTAATTGCTTCTAAAGCGTTTATCGACATAATTATAGAAGCCTCTATAGATTCTCACCTAGACCTTCATCGCATCTCTTAATAGGTTATATACGAAATCTTTAAGTTAGTAGACATACGAATCTTTACTAAACGCAAATACGAGAATTATCTTCAAGGCGCCGTCTTAAATCCTAATAAAAACCCTTAGACTAACTCCGGTTATAAGCCGGATTTAGGGTTTAGGACTTCTATCTATATAGATAAGGACCCTTAAAAGATAGTGTAGAGTAAATCTCCGCAGATAGCACGGCTTATTACTATAGGAATTACATATAACAACCTTAAGGAGAAGGTACTCTCCCGTATTACGCAGCGATTAGATTAAGAATGGTTATTAAAGCAATTAGGGTTTATAAAGATAGAACCAGATTACGAATTCCAAGAGTCGTATTATATGTTAATTTATTACGTGTGTTGGCTTTTCTTAACTAGGTCTAAGTTTATAGATATTTAAAAATTCGTAGAGAGTGTTTTCGAAGCGTGTAGTGACGAAAACTACTGTGGGGTCGCTGTAGAAGCCATAACTGCGTTATTCCTTCTTTTTACGGTTTTGGCCCCATATATATAGGAAACATTTTGGGAATCCGCCTTACCTAAGGCCAAAACGGTTGTACGAGAGCGGTTAGCCAATAAAAATTAGGAGAAGTTTTTAAGGCGTCTATCTCTCGCACGGTATAAATAGGTCATAGTCCATTTTAAGTATATTAATTGTAGAGGGTATAGGCTTATAGGGCGGGATCTAGGCGATATTCTAGCGTTTATAAGGCTTTTAGGCCTAAACTTTAGAGATCTAGCCTAAATCCTACCCGGTGCCCCTAATAGGGTAGCCCGCCGCTAGACCTAAACAGGACTATAAGTATCTAATCTAATATACATTATAAGGGGGGTAGGTAGGTAAAAAGAA
>Ga0307515_10005706_pt1 | contig 25137 bp, 24 predicted proteins | sample 17_EM_MG_FD_194513 | JGI IMG/M metagenome (GOLD analysis project Ga0307515, IMG submission 194513) | Populus trichocarpa ectomycorrhiza microbial communities from riparian zone in the Pacific Northwest, United States - 17_EM | ecosystem: Host-associated > Plants > Roots > Unclassified | place... | reverse complement strand
CCGACAGCCCCGAGACCCGGTTCAGCCCCAGGCGCACTGGCTGCAGCGGCGCATGCACCTCGCCTGTGTCTTGCCCACGCGGGCCTTCGAGCGTGGATTCCCAGCCGCTCACCATCACGTTCACCTCGCGCACCTCGACGCCATGCGCTCGCGCATCGCGGACCAGTTGCGCCGGCGCGTAGAAACCCATCGGCTGGCTGTTGAGCAGGCCGGCCAGGAAGGCATCGGGGTGGTGGCACTTGAGCCAGCTGCTGTCGTAGGCCAGCAAGGCGAAGCCGGCGGCGTGGCTCTCGGGGAAGCCGTATTCACCGAAACCCTGAATCTGCTTGAAGATGCGCTCCGCGTACTCTCTGTCATATTCTTTTTCCACCATGCGGTTAACCAATCGATCATGGAAAGGGCCGAGTCCGCCCTTGCGCTTCCAGGCGGCCATGGCACGGCGCAACTTGTCGGCTTCGCCGGCCGTGAAGTCGGCCGCGAGCATGGCAATCTGCATCACCTGCTCCTGGAAGATGGGCACGCCCTTGGTTCGCTGCAGCGCCGGCTTCAGTTCGCCGGGGTACTCGATCTGCTCATCATTGAGGCCGCGGTTCTTCAGGTAAGGGTGGACCATGCCGCCCAGGATCGGCCCGGGCCGCACGATCGCCACCTGCACCACCAGGTCGTAATAGACACGTGGCTGCAGGCGCGGCAGCATGCTCATCTGCGCGCGGCTTTCGATCTGGAACACGCCCACCGTGTCGGCCGCGCAGATCATGTCGAAGGTGGGTTCGTCCTTGTCGGGCACGTGTTGCAGCTTGAACTCGCGCCCGAGCTTGTGTCCGACGAATTCGAGCGAGCGCCGCAAGGCGCTCAGCATGCCCAGCGCCAAGATGTCGACCTTCATCAGGCCCAGCGATTCGAGATCGTCTTTCTCCCATTGGATGACGCTTCGCTTCTCCATCGCCGCGTTCTCGACGGGCACGAGCTGCGACAGCTGATCGCGCGCAATCACGAAGCCACCGGGGTGCTGGCTCAGGTGGCGCGGGAAGCCGATGAGCTGCTGCGTGAGCTCCATCCACAGCTTGATGATCGGTGCCTCGGGATCAAAGCCGCTCTCGACCAGGCGATCGCCATTCAGGCTGCTGACCCGCTCGGTGCCAGTCGGCTCCTCCGGCTCCTCATCTTCCGACGGCCATTCGGGATTCTTGGGGCCGTGATCCCACCATTGGATGCTCTTGGCAACGGCCTCGATGCGTTGCAGGTCGATGCCCAGCGCACGCCCCACATCGCGCAAGGCCGAGCGCGGGCGGTAGCAGATGACCACGGCAGTGAGCGCGGCGCGATGCCGCCCGTACTTGGCGTAGATGTACTGGATGACTTCTTCACGGCGCTGGTGCTCGAAGTCGATGTCGATGTCGGGCGGCTCCTTGCGTTCTGCGCTGATGAAGCGCTCGAACAGCAGCGTGGCCCGGCCAGGGTCGATCTCGGTCACGTGCAGGCAATAGCAGACGGCGGAGTTGGCGGCGCTGCCGCGGCCCTGGCACAAGATGTTCTGGCCTCGCGCCCACTGCACGACATCGGCCACGGTAAGAAAGTAGCGCTCGTAGTCGAGCTGCTGGATGAGGTCGAGCTCATGCTCGATCTGGTCGCACACCTTCTCCGGCAAACCGCGCGGAAAGCGCTTGAGCGCGCCCGCATACGTGACCTTGCGCAGGTGGCTCGTGGGCGTCTCGCCAACGGGCACGATCTCTTGCGGATATTCATAGCGCAGCTCATTGAGCGAGAAGGTGCAGGTGCGAGCCAGCTCCATCGTCTTCTCGAGCCACTCGGCACGGTAGAGGCTGCCGAGCCTCGACAACGACCGCAGGTGCGCCTCGGCATTGGGCTGCAGCTCGTTGCCGCACTGCGCCACCGAGCAACTGCGGCGCGTGGCGGTGAGCACGTCCTGCAAAGGCTTGCGCGAGCGCACGTGCATCAGCACCCCGCCGGCGGCGGCGATGGGCAAGCCGGTTTCCTTCGCCACGCGCTGCACCACCTCAAGCAACTCGTCGTCACCCGCGCCGTGCCGCAGCTCGATCGCGATGGTGGCGCGCTCCTGGAACCACCTCTTCAGCCACTGGGCATGCGCGAGCACCTCTTCGTACGTTTGCGAAGCATTCGGTACCAGCAATGCCAGGCATTCGGGCAGGCCGGCGAGCGTGGGACCGTCCGGCACCTTGCCTTCCACATCGTCGGGGTGGGCGAGGTAGCTGCCCTTGTCGGCACGCTTGCGCGCCACGGTGATCCAGTGAGACAGGTTGCCGTAGCCACGCCGCGTTTGCGCCAGCAGCACCAGACGCGCATGCGGCTCGCCGTTGAAGGCCGAGTGCAGGCGCATCTCGCTGCCGATGATGAGATGAAAGCCGCGCTCCTTGGCCTCGTTGTGTGCGCGCACCACGCCGGCCAGCGAGCATTCATCGGTGAGAGCCAGCGCGCCGTAGCTCAGCTCCTGCGCCCGCGCGACCAGCTCTTCAGGGCGGGAAGCACCTGTGAGAAAGCTGAAGTTGCTGAGGCAGTGCAACTCGGCGTAGGACGGCAGCTGAAAGAACGACTGCATGGGCAAGGCGAGGGACGAAGGCGTTAAAAGCGGCATTGAATGCTGTACGTTTATACAGTATTCTTTTCGAGCCATCTACAGAAAACCATGCAGCGTTTGAACGCCCTCTCGTCACAGCTGAGCTTGCCCGGGCTCGATGCGCCTGCGCCGCTGTTTAGTCCAGACTCGATCAGCACGTCGCATGGCAGCCTGTTCGCATACACACTGTTCCTGGCCATCTTTCCCGAGTTCACCGATGCTCGGCAATTCGCTGGCCTCGCAAGCAAACTGCGCGTCCAGTACGGGTTCCCAGGGAAACTCCTGCTGCAAGACCGTCTGCACATCACGCTGCTGAAGGTGGATGGTTTTGTTGATGAAATCCCTCAGGAGAAGATCGATGCGGCCGTTGCTGCTGCGAGCCGCGTGGACTGCGCGCCGTTCGAGATCACCTTCGATCGCGCAATGAGCTTCAAGGAAAGCAACGCCTTCGTTCTGCTGTGTGACGCGAAGAGCGATGAAGCCATTGCACGGCTGCGTCAACCGCTCGCCAGGGCGCTGCGACAGTTCGGCCATCGCCCACAATCCTCGAGCACACCTCACATGACAATGCTGTACGACCGGAAGTTGGTCGCCGAGCATCCGATCCAACCCATCAGATGGACGGCCACCCGCTTCGCGCTCATCCTCAGCCATGCCGGGCTCGGTCATCATCAATGGATCAAAGAATGGAACTTGGGCTCATCTCAGAACCGAATGAGCCAACTGATGCACCGGGTGGTTCGACGCGTGCGTTGTTGGCGCCGGCCTCCTGAGCGGCAAAGCGCCACTGCCATTGAGATCACATCCCATGCGATACGCAGCGTTCTTCCGAAACCTCAACCTGGGGCGCGCCAACAGCCCGAATCGCGAGCAATTCGAAGCCGCATTCCTCGATGGAGGGGCGAGTGAAGCAAAGTCGTTTTTGACGAATGGAACGATCGCGTTTCAGGCAAGCGGCATCCGCTCTGCCAAGAAAATTGTCGCCACAGCTACCGAGTTGATGGGAGCCCGCTGCGGTCTCGTGGAACCCGCGTTCCTGCGCGAGATTCCCTACCTCGCCGCGCTGGTCGATACCCAACCCTTCAAGTCGATTGATCTCGATTTCGTCTATGACTGCTACGTCACCTTTCTTCACGCCAAGGCCGTGATCCCGCGCGGCTTCCCGCAGGCTTCGCCTCGGGGCGACGTGAAGTTCGTGCAGCTCACCGACTCGGAGGTCTTGTCCGTCTCGTACAAGCCAGGCAAGACGCCGGGCAGCCCGAATGCATTCCTGGAGAAGGCGCTCGCGCTGCCGGTGACTACGCGCGCATGGAACACCGTCGTGCGCCTGGTCGGCAAGCATGCCGATCGTTGACTCCAGATCACTCCGTTGCGACGCGCTTTGAAGTTTCTGATGTGCTTGGTGCTGCTGCCGATTGGCTTGGCAGCCGTCTACTTTGCCGTGGCCTACGCGTTGGTGTTGTGGCCTGTGGACGCGCACGAACGCACTGAGCTCACGGCGGTGAACGCATATGTCCACTCGAACGGCGTGCACACCGATTTCGTCTTTCCCCTCCATGCCCAGGGCGTCGACTGGGCGCTCACGTTTCCTGCGGGGCACTTTCCCAAGATCCCGGCCGATGCGGCGTTCATCGCCATCGGTTGGGGAGACCGCGAGTTCTATCTCAACACGCCGCGCTGGCAAGACCTCACGGTGAGCCGCGCGTTGCAGGCCTTGTCGGGCAGCGGGCGTTCGCTGCTGCACGTGACCTACCTGCGTCAGAGCGATTTGCTGGAAGGCAGCCGCCCGCTGCCGCTCTCGGCAACACAGTACGCATCGCTCATGAAGTACATCGACGCCACGCTCGTGCGTTCAGAGTCCGGGCAAGGCGTGAACGTACCGGGCCAGCACTATGGCGAGGACGACGCGTTCTATGAAGCACGCGGCTCCTACAGCCTCTTCACCACCTGCAATGTGTGGATCGGGCGAGGGCTGCGGCAGGCCGGCGCAAAGGTCAGCGCATGGACACCGCTGGCTTCGCAGGTGATGTGGCATTTGCCGCCTTAGCAGCTTCAACGCATGCAGTGCCAGAGACCCTGCATGGATTCAAGCGAAGCGGCCATGCAAATACCACCCGTCGCGCTCCGCCGACAGCGGCAGCCGCGCCTTGTAGAGCCAGACCAACGCGCCTTCGACCGTCTGGGCGATGAAGTAATCGCGCTCGGCCAGGCTGTTGTCCCACCAGCCAGACTCGATGCGCTCGGGCCCGGCCAACACGTGCAGCATCTGGCCATCGAGCACCGGGCGGGAGTGGCGCTCCTGCAGCGGCAAGGCCTGGGGCAGCAGCCACAGTGGACGGGTGAGTGGGCGCTTGGGTGCCTTGCCGCGCACGTCTTCACGCCGATGCGTTGCGGCTTCACGGGCGCGCAGCCGGAGCGGCTCCGCCGGGTGAACGGTCGTGGCGCGCTCGGGCCGGTGGTCGGCTACCGGCTCCAGGCGCTGCACCTGGTCGCGGCCCAGGCGGGCCTGCAAACGTTCGATCAGGCGCGTGAGGCCGGCGTGCTCGCTCTGCGGTGTGGGGAAGAGTTCGGTGTTGGGCGGCGGGCGATGCGAGATGTCGTCCGACTGCAGGCCCAGCTCAAGCGTAGGCGCGGGCAGTTGCAAGGCGCCCAGGCGCTCGCGCAGCAGCGCGAGCATGTGTGCCGCATCGCGCGAGGGCTCGGCCAAGGCCACCTCGAGCACGGTGACGGCAGGCGACTCGGTGCCCCAAGAAAACGCCGGGCCGCCCCAAGTTTTCTTGCTCCCCTTGGGGGACGGGCGACGCAAAGCGTCGGCCTGGGGGCTGTCACGAACCCATCGCGGCTCGTGCTTCATCTGCAAGGTGAAGCGGCGCACGAAGGCATGCTGTGCCGACAGCCAGGCCACCAGGCGAGCCAGCAGCACCTGCGCCCCGTAGAGCAGCTGCTCGGTGGTGTCGGCACGGGCAAACAGCTCCAGCTGGCTGTGAAAGACCGGTGGCAGGCAGACGGGCTCGCGCGGATCGGGCCGGTCGCCGAGCGCGCTGTCGAGCTCCTGCAACAGCGCCACACCGAAGCGCCGTGACAGCCCCGAACGCGGCAAGCGGCGCAACTCACCCAGCGTGCGCAAGCCCATGCCTTGCACGGACTCGCGGTGCTCGCTCCCGGCCGCGAGCAGCCACACGGGCGCGGCATCAAGCGCCTTCTGCAAGGCAGGCCGGTCTGCGCAATGCAAGCCGTCATGCAAGCGCGACAGCAGTGCCGCCCCTTGCGCCGTGGGCGCACTCACGCAATGCACCTGGTGGTTCAAGGGGGCGAGCGTGGCCCTCAGCTGCTGGACCAGCGGCTGCAGCCCGCCGAAGTAGCGCAAGCTTGACTGCACCTCAAGCAACACACCATCGGGAGGCGACAGGCTCACCGCCGGCGTGAACGCCAGCGCGGCATGCGCCACGCTCGTCAGCGCCTGGGCATCGCGCAGCTCATCGGCCTGGCCCAGCACCAGGTGAGGCGCGAGCGACAGCGCCGTGGCCCGCTTCAGACCCGGCGTCACGCCCAAGGCCCGGGCACAGGCATTGGCGCTGACGATGTGGTGCGCATCGATCAGCGCCAGCGGCTGCCCTGCCTGTGCCGGCGGCAAGGTGGCCGCAAACGATTCGAGCGACAGCCATGGCAGATGGAGACCGACCCACAACATGGCAGCCGCAGCCCACAACCGTCACGCCAGGTTGACGAAGGTGGCCGCGCGCAGCGGCTGCGGGGCCTCGGCCAAGCCTTCGCTCCAGGCCTGCGCCCGGCGCAGCGCCGATGCAGACAAGACCGGCGGCAAGGCCAGGTGCAAGGGCGTGAGCAAGGGCGGCCCGCGCCGCTTGAGCAGGCGCAGCGCCAACTGGTCGGCGCCGGCCGGGTGCAAGGCCAGCCGCAGCGGTGCGGCGCTGGCATGTCCTTGCGCCGCCATCTCTCGCAGCACGAAGGCCGGGCCGTCGTGCGCATGCGCCGCCAGCTGCAGCCGGCGCAAGCGCTCGGAGCGCAAGCGCTGAGGCATCCACGCCACCACTGCGCCCACATGGCCGCTCTTGAGGGACTGCTCGAGCGCCCACAGGCGATCGGCACCGGGGCGCACCTGAAGGTGCGTCTGGACCACCAGCAGCTGCGCCACGTCGAGCCCCAGTTCTTCCAGGGCCGGGGCGGACACCGCGGCCGGTGGGTCAAACATCATCACCAGCCGGCCTGCTTGCTGCACCTTGGCCAGGCAAGCCGACAACAAGCGGATCTCGCCGATGCCGGGGTGCGGCAGCAGCAACTCGCTCAACACCCTGCGGGGCCAGCCACCGCCAGGGAGTTGCGCGTCGAGCAGACCGAAGCCGCTGGGCAGTGTGTTGTCGGCGCTGCGGCCCAGCTGATGCGCCAGCCACAAGCCGGGATGCAAGGTCTCCGGCGGCGGCAATGGCCCACGCGCCGACTGCACCGGCGCAGGGGCCGGAGGCAGCAAGGAGGTGGGCATCGCATCCATGCGAACACTGTATGTTCATACAGTCATTTATGCAAATGACCCCGCTCTGCCCTGGATTGTCTTTGGCAAATAGATGGTTGCTTTTGGCAATCATATGCGCAGAATGCCATCGCATGACGACTCCCGACCGCATCGAGACCATTCGCGCCTTCAACCGGTTCTACACCCGCCGCATAGGCGTGCTGCACGAAGGTTTGCTGGACTCTCCCTACACCCTGGCCGAATCGCGCCTGTTGTGGGAGTTCGCCCACCACGACAACCCCACCGCCACCGACCTGGCCCACGCGCTCGATCTCGACGCTGGCTACCTGAGCCGCCTGCTGCGCAGCTTCAAGGAGCGCGGGCTGATCAAGAGCACCCGCTCCAGCACCGATGCGCGCCATGTGCATTTGAGCCTCACCGCCGCCGGCCGCAAGGCCTTCGCGCCGCTGAACACCCGCTCGCGCGAGCAAGTGGCCGGCCTGCTCGGCGCGCTGCCCGAGGCCAGCCAGCAGCAACTGCTGCAAGCCATGGCCACCATCGAACGCCTGCTCGGCGACCAGGCGCCGCAGCACGGCGCCCCGCCCTATCTGCTGCGACCCCATCGCCCCGGTGACATCGGCTGGGTGATCGCGCGGCACGGTGCCTTGTACGCAGAGGAATACCGCTGGGACATGCGCTTCGAAGCCTTGGTGGCCCGCATTGCCGCCGACTTCGTCGATCGCTTCGACCCCGTACGCGAAGCCTGCTGGATCGCCGAGCGCGAGGGCAGCAACGTCGGCAGCGTTTTCCTCGTGCAGGCGCGCGACGAGTCGAGCCACGAACCTTTGCCAGGTGTTGCGCAACTGCGCATGCTGCTGGTCGAGCCCACGGCGCGGGGGCTGGGCATCGGCGCCCGGCTGGTGGACGAATGCGAGCGTTTCGCACGCTTGGCTGGCTATGAAAAGATCACGCTGTGGACCAACAGCCTCCTGCATGCGGCACGGGGCATCTACAAGAAGGCCGGTTATGCCTTGGTGGCCAGCGAATCGCACCACAGCTTCGGGCACGACCTGGTCGGCGAAACATGGCAGAAAGAACTGACATGAACTGCGATTGCGGCACGCCTCGCCGCTACGACGATTGCTGCGGCCGCTACCACACCGGCCCGCTGCACCTGCAAGCGCCCACCGCCGAAGCGCTGATGCGCTCCCGCTACAGCGCCTTTGTGCGCGACTTGAGCGACTACCTTCTCGCCACTTGGCACCCGAGCACACGCCCGTCAGCAGTCGAGATCAATCAAGTAGGCTTGCGCTGGCTAGGGCTCGAGGTACGCGGCCACCAAGTGCAAGACAACGACCATGCCACGGTGGAGTTCGTAGCCCGCAGCAAACTCGGCGGGCGCGCCCAGCGTCTGCACGAACTCAGCCGCTTCGTGCGCGAAGGCGGCCACTGGTTCTACATCGACGGAGAGATGCGCTAGCGAGCCCAACAGCAGCCGCGAAGCGAGGTGCCCATCAAGCAACGCCCGCGGATCCGGCTTTGCCGGTCCGCCAGGCGGCGCCCCTCGGGGGCAGGAGTGAAACGACTGGGGGGCCCAATCAAGCGAATTCTTGCCGCACCCCAGGCGACATCAGCCGGCGAATGATCCAGGCCAGCAAGCCACAAGCGCCCAGCGTGACCACCACCGCCATCACGCGCACGGCAGTGACGAAACCACCGAACACGCCCAGTGCCTGCGGCGGCAAGGCCACCGTGCCCAGCGTGCTGCTGACCACCGACTGCATCATTTCCTGTTGCAGCCACAAGCCGAGCAGGTTGGCGACGATGGCGACCGCCAGCAAGGTGATGAAGGTACGGCGCGCCCAGTCGAGGCGCAGCAACAGCCCGATGGCTGAGGCCAACGTGGCCAGCGAGATCACGAGCCCGGTGCCGACGACCCAGGGCAGGTAGTCCATCAGCAGGCCCATCACGCCGGAATTCGCCGGAACGGGCAGCAGCGACGCGAGCATCGCGTTCTGAACCAGCGCCGACAGGCTCGCCAGCATGCCCAGCATGATGAACACCCACGCCGTTGCGGTGACGAACAGCGAACGGGCTCCGACAGCGATGGTGATGGGCATGGCAACTCCTCCCCGGAATGCTTGAATTGTCTGGAGGCTTCGCGACACTGTCATTCCCTTGCGCATGGGCTCCCCCGCGTTGCAGGGGGGCGTGTGTGAGCCTTTCACCACACCTTCGATCGAAGCGAATGAGTAGCCATCGCCGTACCGAAGCAAAGTCGCTGGGACAATGCGCCTCCGCCGTCTCCGTCTCTTGCCTTGCCCATGTCCACAGGTGCCCTGTACGCTGCCCTCGCCTTCGCGCTGTGGGGCATCTTCCCCATCTACTTCAGGCAGATCGCCTCGGTGCCTCCGGGCGAGATCCTGATCCACCGCATCGTCTGGTCGCTCGTCTTCGTGATCGTGGCGTTGAGCGCGCGACGCCAGTGGGCCTGGCTCAAGCCCGTGCTGCGCCAGCCGCGCGTGCTGGCCGCCTTCGCTGCCAGCGCGCTGCTGCTGTCGGTCAACTGGCTGACCTACATCTGGGCGGTCAACAACGGCCACGTGATCGACGCGAGCCTGGGCTACTTCATCAACCCGCTGGTCAACGTGCTGCTGGGCTACACCGTGCTGCACGAGCGTCTGCGGCGCCTGCAATGGATGGCGCTGGCGCTGGCCGCGGGTGGGGTGCTGTGGCTTACCGTTCAAGCCGGCCACTTGCCGTGGATCGCGCTGGCGCTGGCGGGCTCGTTCGGCTGCTACGGTCTGCTGCGCAAGGTAGCCCTGCTGGGCGCACTCGAAGGCCTGACGCTCGAGACCCTGCTGCTGGCGCCCATTGCCGCCGTGGTGCTGGGCATCTGGATGTGGCAGGGTAGCAGCCACTTCCCGTCGGCCGATGCCACGACCAACCTCTGGCTGATCGCTGCCGGTCCCATCACCGCCATCCCCTTGCTGCTGTTTGCGGCCGGGGCACGCCGCATCTCGCTCACCACGCTGGGCCTGATGCAATACATCGGTCCGACCATCCAGCTCGCGCTCGGACTGTGGCTGTTTCACGAGCCCTTCTCCGCCAGCCGGCTGTTCGGCTTCTCGCTGATCTGGCTGGCGCTCGCGATGTACAGCGCGGAGAGCTGGTGGTGGACACGCGGCCAAGTCGCCCGTGTGGCCTGAATAAACATCTCGTGACATAACCGTTGCGAGGGTTTGCACGCGACCGTGTGCTCCCCACTTTGCAGGGCTTACCCTGACCGCCGTCCGCCTACCATTGGCGCTGCTCAAAAGAACTGAAGTACCGCCCCTGTGAACACTGGCACCTCCGAAGCAGACGCACTTGGCCCGATCAAGAAAGTGCTGGTCATCCAGTATTCGCAATCCGGGCAATTGACAAGCCTCACCGAGCAGATCGTCGCGCCGCTTCGAGCCGACGCGCGCATCGCGGTGCAGGTGCAGACGCTGGTGCCGCAAAAGCCGTTTCCTTTCCCGTGGAGCTTCTTCAAGTTCCTCGACGCCTTCCCCGAATCGGCACACCTGCGCCCCCCCGCGCTGCAGCCGCTCTCGCTGACCGGCGATGAAGACTTCGACCTGATCGTGCTGCCCTACCAGGTCTGGTTTCTCGCGCCTTCGCAGCCTGTCACCGCCTTCCTCAAGCACCCCGTCGGCCAGCGCGTGCTGCGCGGCAAACCGGTGGTCACAGTGATCGCCTGCCGCAACATGTGGCTGTCGGCGCAAGACAAGCTCAAGGCCATGCTGGCCACCGCAGGCGCGCGCCTGATCGACAACGTGGTGCTCATCGACCCCGGTCCCACGCTCGCCACCTTCATCACCACACCGCGCTGGGTGCTAACGGGCAACAAGACGGGCTTCTGGGGCATGCCGCCTGCCGGGCTCAACGACGAGCAGATCAAGGGCTCGCGCCGCTTCGGCCTCGCCTTGCGCGACGGCTTGCTGAACGACCGCGAAAAGGGCAGCGCACCGCTGCTCAGCGGCCTCGGCGCCGTCGAAGTCGAGCCCCGGCTCTACTTCAGCGAACGTGCGGGTACCCGGGGCTTTTTCGTCTGGGGCAAGTTGCTGCTCGCCGTAGGCGGCCCCGGCGCGTGGCAGCGCGTTCCGGTGCTGGCGTTGTATGTGACCTTCCTCATCGTGATGATCATCACGCTTGTGCCGGCGAGCCTCGGCTTGCAGGCGCTGTTGCGGCCCTTCATGGGCAGGTGGCTGACTAAAATCAAGACTCAGTATGAGCAGCCCTCGGGCTCGTCCACGGAACGCAGCCACATCTATGAGGACTGAAGTCTTTCTCACGCGCACAGGTGCTTTCCTTCCGTTTGCACCCGTCGGCAACGAAGAGATCGAAGACGTGCTCGGCCGCGTGGGCGGCAAGCCATCGCGGGCAAGGCGCATCGTCTTGCGCAACAACGGCATCCAGTCACGCCACTACGCCATCGACCGCGCCACCGGCGAGCCGGCGATGACCAATGCGCAGCTCACTGCAGCGGCCATCCGCGCACTGGGCGATATCGGCAAGGTCGACTGCCTCGTGACCGGTACATCGTTACCCGACCAGCTGATGCCTAACCACGCAGTGATGGTGCATGGCGAGCTTGGCTGGCCGCGCCTGGAAGTGGTGTCGTGTGCCGGGATTTGCCTGGCCGGCGCGGCAGCACTGAAGCACGCCTGGCTGTCGGTGCGTGCTGGTGAATCGCAGCGCGCGGTAGCCACCGGCTCGGAACTAGCCTCGCCGATCCTTCTCGCGCGCAATTTTGACGCCGAGGTCGAGCAGAAGCTGCAGGCACTCGAAGAGCGCCCTGAGATTGCGTTCGAGAAAGACTTCCTGCGCTGGATGCTGTCCGACGGTGCGGGCGCGGTGCTGCTCGAAACCGCGCCGCGCGGCCCCCTCTCTCTGCGCGTCGACTGGATCGAGCTTTCTTCCGCCGCACACGAGTTGCCCGCCTGCATGTACGCCGGGGCCGACAAAAACGAAGACGAGTCGCTGCGCGGCTGGCTTCGCTTCTCCACCAGCGATTGGCAAGCTAAATCCGTGTTCGCGGTGAAGCAGGACGTCCGCTTGCTCAACGACAACATCATGCGGGCCACGCTGAGCGAGCCGCTGGCCGAAGTGATGATCAAGCACAAGCTGCACGTCGACGACATCGACTGGTTCCTGCCGCACCTGTCATCACAGTACTTCATCGAGCCGGGAATTCGCGCACTGGCCGAAGTAGGCCTGCCGATCCCACGTGAGCGCTGGTTCAGCAACCTCACGAGCAAGGGCAACACCGGCTCGGCTTCGCCCTACATCATGCTGGACGAGCTGTTCCGCTCGGGCCGCATCAAGCCGGGCCACAAGCTGCTGATGTTCGTTCCGGAAAGCGGCCGGTTCTCCAGCGGCTTCATCTACATGGAAGCCGTCTGAATGGACCTGAACGCTGTTCCGCAAGAAGGCAACGCCACCCTGGGCGGCCACCGCAAGGCCATGTACGCCAAGGACGCCAACGGCCGCATGGTGCTCGCGCCATCGGCCGGGTGGGAGGCCGAAGAGATCGTCACCAGCCATGCCGTCGAAACCATTCATGCCCAAGCCGAACAAGCACGCGAACGCGTGAAGGCCGGCGTGAGCTCGCCACTGGAGTTCTGGATGTACGAGCGCCGCATGGACGTGCCGCTGCTGTCGCAGACCAGCGGCTTCTGGCAATGGCGCGTGAAGCGCCACCTGCGACCGGAAGGCTTTGCCGGCTTGTCGCTCAAGCAGATCGAACGCTATTCCGAAGCGCTGGGCATTTCTCCAGCCGCTCTCCAAAAGTTGCCATGAGTTTTCAGCACCAGCATGCGGCGCATTGCGAAAGCGGCGTCATCTCGAACCTGCTGCGCCACCACGGCGTGCCGATGTCGGAGAGTCTGGCCTTCGGTCTGTCCGCGAGCCTGTCGTTCGCCTACCTGCCCTTCATCAAGGTCAATGGCCTGCCGGTTATTGCCTACCGCGCGCTGCCGCGCTCCATCATCAAGGGATTGATGGCACCGCTGGCCGCGCGCTTTCGCTTCGAGACCTTCCGCACACCGCTGGCCGGCCAGCAGCGCCTCGATGCCTTGCTCGCCGACGGACAGATCGTCGGCATGCAGACCTCCGTCTACTGGCTGCCCTACTTTCCGCCGGACATGCGCTTCCACTTCAACGCGCACAACCTGCTGGTCTACGGCAAGGACGGCGACGACTACCTGATCAGCGACCCGGTGTTCGAAGAACCGGTGCGCTGCGCCAGCGCCGACCTGTCGCGCGCCCGCTTTGCCAAGGGCGCGCTCGCACCGAAGGGCTTGCTGTACTACCCGAAGTCCATCGACCGCAAGAGCGTGACGGGCGAGTCCGTGCGCGCCGCCATCCGCAAGAACTGCCGCGCCATGCTCGCGCCCGTGCCCATCGCCGGCGTGCGTGGCATCCGGCTACTGGCCAGCAAGGTTCAGAAGCTGCCGGCCAGCGCGCCGCACAGTGCCGACTTCATCGGCCATATCGTGCGCATGCAGGAAGAGATCGGTACCGGCGGCGCGGGCTTCCGCTTCATCTACGCGGCCTTTCTGCAAGAGGCCGCCCAGCTCGCGCAACTGCCGGTGCTGGCTGAATTCTCCGAACGGCTTACGAACATCGGCGACGGCTGGCGTGCCCTGGCCTTGAAGGCCGCACGCATGGTCAAGGGCCGCGAGCCCGTCGATCCACCCGCCATCGCCGCCAAGCTGCGCGAGCAGGCGGCGCAAGAAGAAGCGTTCTTCCGCGAACTCAGGACCGCAGTGCGCTGATGCTCTCGATCGAGCACCTCGGCCACCGCTACCCGAAGGCGCCGAGTGCGGCGCTCGACGACGTGTCGCTGCAAGCGCGACGCGGCAGCGTGCTCGGGCTGCTGGGCCCGAACGGCGCCGGCAAGACCACGCTGATCTCGCACCTCGCCGGCTTGTTGGCCTTGCAACATGGCGAGATCCTGGTCGACGGCGAGCCACTGCACGAGGTGCGCGCCAAGACGCCCACGCGCATTGCCGTCGCACCGCAGGAATATGCGTTCTATCCCATGCTCAGCGTGACGGAGAACCTCAGCTGCTTCGCCGCAGCCGGCCGCCTGAATGGCGCCAAGCGGCAAGAGCGCATCCAGGCCTGCCTGGCCTTTGCACAGCTCGAGCGTTTTGCCGGCACGCGCGCTGCGCAACTTTCCGGCGGCCTGAAGCGGCGGCTCAACCTTGCGATTGCGCTGCTGCCCCAACCCGAGCTGATGCTGTTCGACGAACCCACCGTCGGCGTCGACCCGCAATCTCGCGCCTTCATGCTCGATGCGATCAAGACGCTCGCCAAGCAAGGCGCCTCGGTCATCTACACCTCCCACTACATGGAAGAGATCGAGGCCATCGCCGATGACGTGGTGATCCTCGACCACGGCCGCGTGCTGCGCGCCGGCTCGCTCGACGACCTGCTGGCGCAAGACCAAATGGTGATGACGCTGGCCGCCGACGGCATCGCGCCCGACGCCTTGCAAGCCTTGTTGTCGCGGTTCGGAACCGTCGACGCGCTGGGCGATCACGTGCGCCTGTTGCTCACCGCGCCACCCGCCACGGTGCTCGCCGCGCTCGATGCGGCCTGTGCCCGCGTGCGCCATGCCGAATTCGGCCGCAGCAACCTCGAGCAGCTCTTCATGTCGCTCACCAAGCGTTCGCTGAGAGACGACTGATGCTGGCCGCATTGATCAAGAAAGAGCTGCTGGCCCTGGTGCGCGACCCGCACGGCCTGGTCGCGATCTTCGCGATGCCGGTGATCTTCATCATCATCATGTCCATGGCCTTGAAGGACTACTACAGCCCTCCGCAAGGCGCCATCCGCTACGCGGTCGACGTGCGCGACAACGGCGCGCTGGCGCAGTCGCTGCTGCGCAGCTGGGAGAAAAGCCACGGCAAGCCCGAGACGCTCGCGGCCAATTGGCAAGAGCAGCTCCGCAGCGGTCAGCTCAAGTACGTGCTGGTGCTGCAACCGGGTTTGTCGGCCGAACTGGAGCTGCCCTCGCTGCCCGCCACCGCACGCATCCGCTTCCTGACCGAACCCGGGCTCGACAGCAACCTCTTCAATTCGCTGCAAGCGCAGCTGGCCGGCACGGCGGGCGAGTTGAAGGCCCGCACCGCGCTGGCCAACACCGATGCACCGCCCCCGCCGCCCAACGCGTCGATGCTGACGCTGATCCAGGCCGAGCGTTTCGCGAGCCAGAGCGGCCCGCGGCCCAGCTCCGTGCAGCAGAACGTGCCGGCCTGGCTGGTGTTCGGCATGTTCTTCGTGATCGCATCGCTGTCCAGCCTGCTGGTGGAAGAGCGCAGCAACGGCACGCTCGCACGGCTGCACAGCCTCGGCGTGCCGCGCAGCATGCTGCTGCTGGCCAAGGTGGTCCCCTACCTCGGCGTGAACGCGGTGCAGGCCGTGCTGATGCTCGCCGTTGGCGTCTGGTTGATGCCGCTGCTGGGCGGCGATGCCTTGTCGCTCGCCGGCATCCACTGGGGTGCGCTATTGACGGCGCTCGTGGCCATCGGCCTCGCGTCAGTGAGCATGGCCATCGCACTCGCCTGCGCGGTGCGCACGCAGGCGCAAGCCGGTGCCATCGGCCCGATTGCCAACGTGTTGATGGCGGCCCTCGGCGGCATCATGGTCCCCAAGTTCGTGATGCCTGCGTCGATGCAGCGATTGGTCGAACTCTCGCCGATGAACTGGGGCCTCGAAGCCCTGCTCACCGTGCTGCTGCGCGGCGGTGACGTCGCGAGCACCCTGCCCCACGTGTTGCGGCTCGGCGGCTTCGCCGTGCTGATGTTCGCGATCGCCCTGCTGCTGTTTCAACGCCCTGCCCGATGACCGACCTCACCGCCGAATTGAAGACGCTGATTCTCGAAGCCGCCGAGAAGCCCGAGCCGCCCGGCGGCCTCGGTGACGACGAAGCGCTGTTCGGCCCCGACTCCCGCCTCGCGCTCGACTCGCTCGATGCGCTGCAGGTCTCGATGGCGATCCAGGAGCGCTATGGCGTGCGCATGCCCGACAGCAAGGAGACGCGGCGTGCACTGACGTCGGTCGCCCACCTGGCAGAGCACCTCGCCCAGCACCCGGGCCGACGCAAGGCATGAACGAGGTCTACCTCGCCGGCCGCGGCCTGGCCTCGGCACTGGGGCCGGACCTTGTCAGCGCCCTCGTCGCGTTGGGTCAAGGCGGCGTGGCGCCGACGCGCTTCGAGGTGGCCGGCGGGTTCTCCTGGCCGTACTACGCGATGGCGGACGACGAAGCCGACTGGATGGCCCGCGCCTGCCGCATCGCGCAGCGCGTGGCCGCCGAGAGCGGCGCGCTGGCCGGCCCACGCACCGGCCCGCTGTTCCTCTGCTCGTCGTCGCTCGACATGGGCGCGCTGGAAGACCACAGCATCTTCGACGGCAGCGACCCCAACTTCCCGGCCCTGGTCGCCGGCTGGCTCGATTGGCATGGCCCCGTGTTCGCCATCTCCACCGCGTGCACCTCGAGCCTGAATGCCGTGCTCAGCGCACGCTCGCTGATCCGCCACGGCCACGCCGACCACGCGCTCGTGCTGGGACTGGAGCTGCGCAACCGCGTCACGGTGGGTGGCTTCGGCGGCATGCAGCTGCTCAGCGCAACGCGTTCGTTGCCCTTCGGCGCTGGCCGCACTGGCTTGGTCCTCGGCGAAGCGGTGGCGGCTTTGCACCTGTCGTCCCGCCCCGCTCGCTGGCGGGTTGCTGGCGGTGCCAACGTGGTGGATGGAAAAGACCCCGCGGGACCCGTGCCGGGTGCCGTGGTCGCGATGTGCCAGCAGGCGCTCGGCGACAGCGGCGTGGCGGCCAGCGACATCGCACTCATCAAGCCGCAAGCTGCCGGCAGCCCCTCGGGTGATGCTGTCGAAGCGCAGGCTTTGCGAGACGTGTTCGGGACATTGCCCGCGCTGGTCTCGCTGAAGGCGTCCATCGGCCACACGCTCGGCGCCTCTGGCGCGGCCGAACTGGCCTTGCTCACCGCTTGCCTGGAATCGGGCGTCTGGCCGCGCGTCGACTACCCGCTGGACGCCACGTTGAACACGCCCTTGGCCGAACAGGCACCGCCGCGCGCACGCCATGTGTTGGCGAACATCCTCGGCTTCGGAGGCGGCCACACGGCCGTCGTGCTGGAGGATGGCGAAGCATGAGAGTCACTCCGGTGAACGCCTGGCACATCAGCGCCCATGTGGTCGTCGACCCCTTGCCGGCCGACTGGCGAGAGCGCCTGGCCGAGCGCCTCGGGCAACGCCCCCGCCGCATCGGCCCCTTTGCCGAACTGGCCATGTACGGCGCACGCCTGTGCCTCGATGCCGCTGAAGAGACCACGCTGCCAATCGGCACCGCACTGCGAATCGGCAGCCGGCTCGCCCCGATGGCGGCAGCCCGGGCCATTGCCGAGCAATCGCGCACCGGTTTGCCAATGCCGTTCAACTTCATGCAAAGCCAGCCGAGCCAGATGCTCGCCGCTCTCAGCCAGCAACTGGCGTGGCAAGGCGATGCCCGCTTCGCGTTGTGCCAGGACGCACACGCAGCACTGCAACTCGCACAACAGGATGCAGATGCATCAAACGGCCTGCTCATCGGCTGGATTGAAGAGGGCCAGCGCACGGAGTGGTGGCGCCTGATTCGCAAGGCTTGAACGCGATCGGGAGATCCACGTTCAAGTGAGCAGCTGCTCGCAAATACCGATTTACAAGTGTTTGTAATTTAAGTCATCGCACCCGCCCGAATGGGCCTCACGGCACACGCTTTGCCTACTGACGCAGAGGTCGGGGCTGCTGTGCAAAGGGATGCACGGGCGCCAAAAGCGCAGCCAGCCCGCGGCCGGAAGTCTTGACCGGTCAAAGGGGAATCCGTATGTCAGATGTGCCGATGGCGGGTGCGATAGCAAGTGCAATGCGTGCAGAAACTCATCCGGGACGATTGTTTCCCAGCGCACCGCCGTCCATCCAGGCGTTCGTGGCCGCAGTGCTCGAACCGCTGGTGACACTGGCCTGTTTTGCGCTGGTGGTGAGATGGCAAGGCGAACATGTCGACCGGCCCGGGCTGATCCTTTGCATGCTTGTGTTGGTGCTTACCTTTCCAGGTGCCAACCGCTTCAAGGACAACGCCCTCACCGCCGGCATCCACATCGTGGCCGACTGGGCCGCCGTGGTGGCCATCCTGCTGCTCTGCGGGTATGCCACCGACAGCTTCATCTTCTTCTCGAGTTCCACGCTGCTGTGGTGGGCGGTGCTGACACCGTTTGTGCAATGGGGCTCGGTGGTGGCAGGCCGGCACTGGCTGGACCGCATCAACGAGCGGCCCGAGTTCAAGCGACGCAGCGTCGTGGTCGGCGCTGGCGACAACGGCGTGAGGATGGCCCATGCGCTGGCCGCACAAAACGACTGCGTGCACGAACTGGTCGGCTTCTTCGAAGACCGCGGTGCCGAGCGCGTGCACGCAGACGCCCTCGGCCGGGTGCTGGGCCGCGTCGACGACGTGGTCGAGCACGTCAAGCGCGAAGGCATCCACAACGTCTACATCACGCTGCCGCTGACCGCGCAGCCGCGCATCGTCGAGTTGCTCAGCAAGCTGCAGGACACGACCACCTCGGTGCACTACGCGCCGGACGTGTTCGGTATCAACGTGATCCAGGGCCAGTTGCAAGACATCAACGGTGTGCCCGTGGTCAGTCTGCTCGAGTCGCCGATCACCGGCACCAACCACCTGATCAAGCGCGCCACCGACATCGTGCTGGCCTCGCTGATCCTGGTGGCGATCTCGCCGGTGCTGGCCTTGCTGGCATGGGGCGTCAAGCGAAGCTCACCGGGGCCAGTGCTCTTCAAACAGCGGCGCACCGGGCTCGACGGCAAGGAGATCCTGGTCTACAAGTTCCGCTCGATGACCACACAAGACAACGGCAGCGTGGTGCAGCAGGCCACGCGTGGCGATTCGCGCATCACGCCCTTCGGCGCGTTCATCCGGCGGACCTCACTCGACGAGTTGCCGCAGCTCTTCAACGTGCTGCTCGGCAGCATGAGCCTCGTCGGCCCGCGGCCGCACGCGGTGGCGCACAACGAGCAGTACCGCAAGATCGTCCAGGCCTACATGCTGCGCCACAAGGTGCGGCCGGGCATGACCGGCTGGGCCCAGGTGAACGGCTTCCGCGGGGAAACCGACACCGTCGAGAAGATGGCGGCACGCGTCCACTACGACCTGGAGTACCTGCGCAACTGGTCTCTGGCACTTGACCTCAAGATCATCGCGCGCACCGTGCGCGTCGTCCTCTTCGACCGCAATGCGTACTGACATCAGCTCCGAAGGGAGCGAAAACACTTGTTATGGCCCAGCATCTGGTTCGCTGGTTTCTGGCTCCTCTCAAATTTCTGTTCTACAAGTTTCTGGCCCGCGACTTTTGGCGGTTTCACCATTCGCCTTGTCGTTGCTGACCGCGGCCATCTGCTTGCTCATGGCCACCAAGGCCATCGCGCAAGACGCCCCCGGAGGCAGCTCGGGCAACTCGGGAAGCACCAGCAGTTCAGACAGCGCTGCACCGGCGAGCAACGCGTCCGGTAACAACGCCACCGACAGCAACGAACAAAGCCCCTATCTGCTCGGCGTCACGCAGACTTTCTCTTCCGAAGACAACCTGTTCCGCGCGCCAGAAGGCAGCGGCCTGGTTGTCAGCGATCGAATCTCGTCCACCGGCGTTCGGCTGGGCGTGAACCAGCCCCTCGGCCGGCAGTTCTTCAGTGCCGACTTGGCGGCCAACGTGAATCGCTATCGCACCAACACGCAGCTCAACAACACCGACTACCGTGCCGCAGTCAAGCTGAACTGGCAGACGGTCGAACGCGTGTCGGGCGAGATCAGCGCTGCGCAGACGCAAAGCCTCTACCGGGAGCAAGCCGGCAGCGTGATCGACACCCAGCGCAACCAGCTTCGCACCACCGCGGTCGGCTTCCAAGCGCGAGTCGGCGTCAGCACCCGCCTGTCGTTCGAGGCCGGTGCGGCAGGCAGCGAGAACGACTACAGCGGCACCGACGTGGACAACCAGGACGTGCGCCAGCACTCGTTCAACGCGGGCGTGCGCTACGGGCCCAGTTCCTCCGTCAACACACGGCTGAACTTTCGCCACAGCGAGGGCACGTACCCGCGCTTCGGCGCGGGGCCGGACGACTTCACGCGGAACGACATCGACCTCATCAGCACGTTCGAAGCCACCGGCGCAAGCCACCTGGACACCCGCCTGAGCGCCACACGAGAGCGCCACAGCGTGCAGTCCCAGCGCGACATCAACGGCTGGACGGGCGCACTCGGCTGGCGCTGGCAACCCACCGGAAAGCTCACGGCGGCGCTCAATCTGGTGCGCGACAGCAGCGTCGGGCAGACCGGCTTCGATTCATCGCTGATCAACGCTTCGTCGAGCGACACCAGCCTGGCGCAGACCGCCGCGCTCACCGTCACCTGGGCGGCCACCGCCAAGATCCGCGTGATCCCGAAGGCCAGCTACGTGCACCGCAAGCTTGACAGCGGCTTCGACTCCACCCTCGGCAACACCGCGCTCGAGGGCACGGACAACACCACCAACGTCGGCCTGGGCCTGCGCTGGACGCCCATCAACGCGCTCGACCTCGGCTGCGACGTGGCGCGCGAGCAGCGCAAGGTCAAGGGCAACGCCGGCCTCAGCTCGCCGTACACCGCTTCCGTGGTGAGCTGCTCCGCGCAGTTTGCCCTGCGATGAACCTGTTCACCAGGAGCGCCGATTGCTCTGAATATTCCGACCTCAACCTCAGGAGAACCCATGAAGAAGAAGATCCTTGCAAGTCTGGCCTTTGCCGCCATGGCTTTGGGAAGCACGGCCTCCCATGCCGCCCTGGCGAGCTGCGATGACCCGCTCACCAGTGCCATCGGCCAACGCTTCTGCGCTGAGGTGTTCGACAACCTCACACCCGGCGCCTACAACGTCAGCTTTGAATATCAGGCTGAAAAATTTTCCGGTAATGGCGACAAAAACCTGACATTCGGGTTCCTCTTCGACAACCTGAAGGGCGCAGACACGCGCGGCGTGCTCCACGATTCCACCGCCACAGCGGGCTGGAACACCTACTCGTTCGTCTCGCAGATCGGCGGCGACGCTTCTCTGATCTTTGCCCTGCGCGGCGTGCCCAGCACCAACTTCGGTATGTCACTGCAGAACATCCAGGTTGCGGCCGTTCCCGAGCCGGCCACCTACGCCATGATGCTGGCGGGTCTCGGCGCCATCGTGTTCGTGAGCCGCCGCCGGCGCCTCTGAGGGTTCAAGGTTGTAAAACAAACGGGCCGCATTCGCGGCCCGTTTTTCTTGGCAGGTGCGCCTTCGATCAGGCGCGCGCGTCACCCCAGCGGTGTCCGCGGTCTTCGTCTCCCACGTAGCTGGTGGCGCCGCTGCGGTTCACGCAGTACTGAGGCGCGATGATCATCTCTTCGAACACCTGGTCGACGCCGATGCGGGTGTACTCGAACAGCACGCTGCGCTTCACGTTGGCGCCCTTGCGCAGGTGGCTGCCAGTGCCGATCCAGCTCGGCCCCACCAGCGTGACGCCGGGTTCGATGCGAACGCCCGAGCCGATGTACACCGGCCCGGTGATGTCGACTTCATCCCAGGCGATGTTGGTGTTGAGCCCGACCCACACACCCGGCCTGACCTCGCGGCCCGGCATTTCCATCTGCGCCACTTCGCCCATCAGGACGCGCTGCAGCACGCTCCAGTAGTCGCTCACACGGCCGATGTCGATCCAGTTGAAGAAGCGGCTTTGCGCGTAGAACGGCAGGCCCTTCTCTGCGAGCAGGGGGAACAGGTCGCTGCCGATGTCGAAAGTCTTGCCGCTCGGCACGAGGTCGAGCACCGACGGCTCGAAGATGTAGATGCCGGTCGACGCGAGCGTGCTCTTGGCGGCTTCGGGCGTCGGCTTTTCCTGGAACTCGACCACGCGGCCGCTTTCATCGGTGCTGACGATGCCGTAGCTCTGCACCTCTTCGCGCTTCACGTTGAGCGCGACCACGCTGGCCATCGCACCCTTGCTCTTGTGCTCGAACAGCGCGGCACCGAGGTCGAGGTCGATCAGCGCGTCGCCGCACATCACGAGCGTGGTTTCGTCGAAGAAGCCGGAGAAGTCCTGGATCTTCTTCATGCCACCGGCCGAGCCGACGGGTTTGGGCACGACGTCGCCGTGCTCCCTCACGCCTTCGTAGGAGTAGCCGATCTCCACGCCCCAGCGGCTGCCATCACCGAAGTGGTTTTCAATCTTCCAGTGGTTGAAAGCGACATTGATCATGATCTCCTTGATGCCGTAGCGAGCAAGGTGTTCGATCAGGTACTCCAGCACCGGCTTGCCGAGGATGGGCACCATCGGCTTGGGCATGTTTTTGGTCAGCGGGCGTACCCGCGTTCCCTGCCCTGCGGCGAGGATCATTGCTTTTGCCATGTTTTCCTTTCGTTTTCTTGGAAGCTTCGAGAAACCAGCGGAGGCCTGATTTTCACCCTGAAGGAGGCTCACGCCCTGAGGCGCCATTGCCGCCTCATGAGCCAATGTACGAGGGTAGCGATTGCCGCATAGCAGGCAATCCCCAAGCCAAGTGCCATTAGAAGCCCCAACCAGCGTTGGGCATCGAGCCCAATGTAGGGCAAAGCCAACATGGCCACCGCCGTTGCCAGCGTCCCGACCACCGCCGGGAGGGCCGTGCGGCCCAACGCCACCCACGACAGCGAGAGCTGCCGCTTGACCGCCACCTGCATCACCACGCACCCCGCCATGGCGCCGGCAGCGAAGCCGGCCGCCACGCCGCCCATGCCAAAAGGCGACAGCAGCAACGCCAGCGTGACCGACAGGCCCAGCTGCAGGCTGGACAGCCGGATGGCCCGGTCGCTGCGCCCCGTGGTGAACGACAGGCTCTGCCCCAGCCAGAAGGCGGACTGGCTCACGTACGCAACCGACAGCCAGCCGAAGAGGCTGGCGCTCTGGCGCCACTTTTCGCCGAAGACCACCACCACCATGGGTTCGGCCACCAGCGTGGCAATGGTGTAGATGGGCGCCAGCAGCAGCAGCGTCCAGCCAAGCACACGGGTGTAGCTGAGCGCCAGGGCCACCGGGTCGCGCTGGCGCTGCACGAACATGCTGACCCCCACCCGGCTGAGCGACGCGGCCACCACGAGGTAGGCGGCCGACAACACCCGCTTCGCCAGGTTGTACAGGCCCGTGGCCTGGGGCCCGAGCAGCACGCTCACCAGTGCGGCGTCACCGTTGCTGTTGGCGTAGCTGACCAGCGAACTCAGGCCGACGCGCCGTACCTCGGCCGCATTGCTGCGCATGAGCGCAGCCGACCACCGCCAGCGCGGCCGCCAGATGCGCCACTCGGCCACCACGGCGATCGTCAGTCCGACGATGGCCATCACCAGCTGCTGGGCCACCAGCGCCATGGCGCCGAATCCGCGCGAGGCGAGGACCAACGCCACCGCGCCGCCGGCCGTCACCGAACACAGCGAGCGGATCGCCAGCAGCCTGAAATTGCCCTCACGCAGCAGGCGAGCATCATGCGCCCGCACCAGCCCGAAAAGCAGGATCGCGATGCTCATGCCCAGCAACACCGGCACCAGGTCGAGGGCGCCGAAGAAGCGCGCCAACGGCCACGACAGCAACGCCATCAGGCAGGCCATCACGCCCGCCACGACCGTGCACACCGTGAACAGCCAGTTGAAGAGCGCGTCGTCGGCTTCTGGCGCGCGCACCACCGGCATGGCCACCGCATCGAGCAGCGACATGCGCACGAACTGCACCACCAGGTGGGCGATCGCCAGCAGCCCGAACTCGTGCGGCGTGAGCCAGCGCGCCAGCACCGCGAAGATCAGGAAGGACAACAGCTGCTGTACGACGTTGTCGCACACCGACCAGAGCGACTTGGCTGCCCAGCCGCCACGGGTCACGACGAATCCTCAGTCGGCCACCTTGTCAAATGGCATCTTCGACCCGGCACGTGCGGGTTTGCAGGAGAAGTGCAGTTCATGCTTTGGCGCTACGGCAAATTCGGAAGAACCTGAAGGCGTCGACGGTGTAGCGCTTCCACAGGCGGCCCGGCTCGCGGCACAGGCGGAACAGCCACTCCAGCCGCAGCCGGCGCACCCACATCGGCGCCCGCACCGCCCGCTGGGCCAGAAAGTCGAACAGCGCGCCGACGCCAACGTAAAGCGCTGGCGGCATCTTCGCCGCGTGGTCGAGGATCCAGCGCTCCTGCAGCGGGTTGCCCAGCGCCACCAGCACCACGTCCGGCTGGGCCGCGCGGATCTGCGCGCAGACCTCGTTGTCGTCGACCCCATAGCCCGAGCAGGCACCGACCACTTCCTGGCCAAGGCGGTGTTCGATGGCCTGGGACGCATCCTGCACGACCTCGGGCCGTGCGCCGAAGAGGAACACCCTCAAGGGCAGCGGGCTGCCGCGCAGCAATCGGGGGATGAAATCGGTGCCATTCAGGTTCTCCTGGAAGCGTTGGCCGTGGACCATCCTGGCCGCAAGGTCCATGCCGACGCCGTCGTTGACGAGCGTGATACCGGGGTCGTCGAAACGCGATGCAAAGCCTTCGCAGGTCACCACGAAGTTGGTGTTGGCAAAAAAGAGTTCGGTGTGGCGCCCGAGTGCCAGGCGCCGGTAAATCTGACTCATCAGTGCCTGGGCGTCGAACGACTTGACGCGGAAGGGGCCGATCTGAAGGGTTTGCGGGCGAGTCGTCGCCATGGTGTTGGACCTCATGCGTTGGTGGACGAATGCCGAACGGGAGCCGTCGACGAGATGGCTGCGCCCTGGCGCCAGCCGCGAACACGTGCCAGAACGCTGTGCCACTTGAAACGAGCCTGGGCCACCCGGCCCTGACACAGGGCAAGCAGCGAGCCCAAGACGGTTCGGCTGCAGACCCACGGGAAGTACCAGAGCGGGAAGCCCCCGCGCCGGATCACACGGCCGAAACCGGCCTCGTAACGGCTC
>Ga0307515_10005705_pt1 | contig 25138 bp, 6 predicted proteins | sample 17_EM_MG_FD_194513 | JGI IMG/M metagenome (GOLD analysis project Ga0307515, IMG submission 194513) | Populus trichocarpa ectomycorrhiza microbial communities from riparian zone in the Pacific Northwest, United States - 17_EM | ecosystem: Host-associated > Plants > Roots > Unclassified | place... | reverse complement strand
TAAAAGAGAATCTGTTCTTTTATTACTAAGTTCCTATAAACCCTATTCTATAAGTTTTTACTCCTTAAAATAAACCTTTTTATAAACCTTCTTAAGATAGAGTAGATAAGTAGACGCCGTAATGCGAGTATCTAGGGCCTTCTATTCCGTATTCTAAGAACATTTTAACTTAGCAAGGGCTTAAAATAGTTTACCATCTAGCCGCATAGTAGTAGATTAAATACGAGACCCTAAAACAAATTAATTAGGGAACTAGACGACTATTAAGAGTAATAGGTCGCGTATATTTAGCATTAAAAGTAGAGTAAACGTTATAGAATAAATAAATATTTGCTTTAGTATACTCTAAGTAAAAAAACAGTTATCGCAAAGATGGGTTCGCTAACGTAATATAAACTAACCCCTTTTTTAAATAGTAAGAATACGGAGACGGTATAATCTTACTAAGAGATAATATTGCAGTAATAGTGTAAGCACGACGTTGGGCGTATAAAGAAGAAATTGCTTTAGGTATAATAAGCAATAATATTAACTAAATTAATTAGACGGATATTATACCTCTAGTAAACAACTTAGAGATATTTTAAATCTTTAAGGATAAAGATAAAGAGGAGGGAGATAGTGTTATAGACGCTTTAAGTATAATGTTATAACTACTTAGAAAAGAAACGAAAGAAGCTAGTTAGTTAATTTAAGCACGGTCTAGGATGAAACTGGTAGAGCTATATAATAAGGAATGGTAACTAAGGTTATATAACATGCTATATATTAAATAAGAGGAATAAAAGGAACTTATATACCTTATATATAAGACATATATTACGTATAAAAAGGATTTTATAGGAGTACGGTTGTGTATTTAAGGACCCTTAGTCCCTACCTAGATAGTTCCTTCCTTATAGTAATTCTTAGAATATAATTAGAGTTAATCTGTTGGGCAACCACTCCACTAATTATTATTACGTTGTTAACTTTTATACTTGCATTTCCTATACACCTAGCCCAATAACAGGACCCACCGTAGTTCCTACTACAAGGTTCCGTTACATTAGCTCTAAGCTTCTTAACTTCTTTTATAGCCTTTTTAAGGGCTATTACTCGTTTTATAACCGTAGGATTAGGTGCGTCGGATTCTACTATATATAGGTAAGCTCCAAATACTAATAAGGTAAGTATAAGACTATTAGGGCCTACGGAATCGTTAATTGCTTTAAAAGCTATCTATAAAGCTATATCCTTACTAATATCTAGTAGTTTTATAATAACGATATAGTATATATAACGGAGGGGGCTATAATAGCGTTCTACTATTCTAACTAAATTGTAGGCTTTAATAGGCACGCTTCTTATAGCTGTTCTAAGTATTATTGTATATTGTTTAAATTCCTTACTTATAAAGTTCTTGCCTATATTATATATAATAATATTAGGAGGTCCTAGGTATATATTAATCCAGTATATTTATAATACATCTCATATATGCTTGGCGCTAATACTTTACAGCTATCTACTAGCTTAAAATCGTGTTCCTTTATTAATAATATATAAAAGGGGTGCGCTATTAATATATATAATATTAACTACGATTAAATAGTTAAAATTAATATTATTATATAAGGTAAATCTAAATCTACTAGGCGACTTTTTATGTTTTTAATAATAGTGGCAGTAGCGTATAAGATAATCTAAGGTCTTACTATTAGTATTATATTCTAAGCGTTTAAGTATTTATGCAAGACGCTTAACTAAAGGGTAGCTAAAACGACGATGTAATTGTCTTAATTCTATATTGGTTAAGTAATAAGGGTTTTAATTAAATAATTTAGTTAAGTAATCGCATAGGGATGTGTTCTAAAGTAGAAAAGGGTAGCTAAAGTAATGTATAACTGGTACTTCGCCCTAAGGGGTATTAGCATGTTTTTTAGGTTATTAAAGTATACTTATAGGTGATCTAGATCTGCTAAGTAGAGTAGAAATAGGGTGTTAACCTTAATGATATAAAACTCAATTATGCTAATTAGGGTGGTTACTTTAGCTAATCTGATTAATAAGGTGAACCTAATGCTAAACTGTCCGTTAACTATGCCTTATATAGTAGTATTAAGCTATACACTAGTGTCGAGTCTCTAAAATGCCAAGAATTAGCAATATCCTACTGTAGATCGTTTGGATGCTCCTATGTTAATTATTATGCCTATAAAGTTATCTGTAGTATAGCAGGACGTGGATATAGTTATATTGTAGGTAAAGGGATCCTAGTCGGTTATAAGTGGTGCTGTATTATCTGTAGTTATAACTAAATAGCTAAAGGCTTTATTGGCTAGGGTAGCAGCTATAGAAATCACTTTATGCTGTTCTACTTAGCCGAAAGAGGTATAGAAGTAATTACTGTCTAGTTATAAGTTCTTATTAGTTGCCTTATAATTTGCGTTAATAGTTAGTGCTTAGAAAGCTTCTTTAAGCTCTTTATCTAACTTAATATTATTATCCTTATAGTCCATAATATATTAATTAAGTCGTTTATTAAATCGGTTATTAAATTTAATAAACTTGTCTCTATTAGTAGTCCTAAACTTAGCTTTAGACTCTTCTTATTCTTCTTAGGTATAGTTTTATAATTAGTAGCCTTCCTTATTATATATAAAGCAACGTAGTTTATAACGTAGAGATAAATAACGATGGGTGTGGTTGTAGTTATAGTTCCGGTTATAAGTTCGGTTTTAATATTAGTTATAGTTTTAGTGCCAATTATAGTTATTCTCCCTTTTAAGATACCGACGATCTATATAGTAAGCCTAAGTTTAAGCTTACTCTAGGTTCTGATTTTTATAAGCCGTAATTAAAGACTATAGTTTATTAATAAGGGGGCCTAGTTCTTAAGGTGGGTCCGATATAGTATATTGGCATATATAAATTCCCTAGCAGGATATAATAAGTTCATTAGTTAGGAAAGGTATTATTTATAGCTCTTAGGTAAGACTATCCTGTAGTTAGAAAAGTGTATTAATTAATATTTAAAGGCAATTGCTAGTTAATTTGTCTGTATTCTTATCTATAATTGTTTTTAGTATAATTGTATTCTATTTGCTAAGGTTCTTATATTCTAAGCTAGGGCCTTTAAAAAAGCTACGAAGGTGCTTATAAGCGTCTTTAAATAAAATATTACTAAGTCCGCTGTTAAAGTACTGGTTTAAGGCTAGACCTATTAATATAATTGGTAAAGCTTTATTATAAGCTTCTTATAGAACATCTAATCGGTTATAGATGTTCTAGAAGATAGTTAGTTTATAATTAAAGCTGCCATTTATACCGTTGTATTTAAGTTCCTCTATATATATCTTTGCTGTATTAGAAATCTCTTTACCCTATTCTAGTATAGTTAGTATCTATTAAGGGGGGACGGTTTAGAGATATAGAGTTACGTATAGTAAAGGTCCTACTAGTGTTTCTTTAGATAGTGGTAGGCTTGCGGTCTAAACGCTTAATAGTTATTACGGTTAGAATGGTATTATATACATCTTCTAGGTTTTCCTAGGTCTAGAAATGTTAACGTTCTTCCTAGGGTATTTTAAATAAGAGTTATGCATATATTATATATTTCTCCTTTATACGCATATATACTCCTCCTTATTGCAGGAAGGTATATATGCTTTAAAGGTGTTTTATATATACTTTTAAGAATATATTAACACTAAACACTTTAAAATCGTCTTGGAAGAAGAACTAAAGTCCATTATCTATTGCCTTACAATTGTTATATTCCTATAACTTAAACAGTATAAAATCTATAAGATCTTTTTTTTTTTTATCCGTTGTATTATACTACGTACAATACTGCGCATGCAGCCTCTAGGCTATGGCGCTATAGTCCTATATACATAAATCCTTCTAAGGCAGCTTAACATACACTAGTAACTAAGTGGACACTCCGGCCCGGTTTTAAAATGCTAGGGGAGCTCTAGCTGCTGGTGTTTTTTTGTTCTGGTATTTTGCTTACTAATATTCAGTTTCGTACCAAGGAAATCCTGGCTCTTTTATCTATTTCTGCCGTATTCTGCCGTTCCTAGAGTAGAAAAAGCGCTCTAAAAGGTGGATTTTAAGACTGTTTTGCGTATAAGAACTAAAGGCGCACATAGTTTGCCAGCTTGAAGACAACTACCAGTTATTCCTATACGACTTTTTATCCTGTACCCTATTTCTCCTCCTTGCTAAAGAAAAGGGTAGGGAATTAGTAATTAGTAGGTACTCTCCCCAAAAGTAACCTACTAATCCTAGATTTACGTTTTAGAAAACGGGTATTTTATAAGGGCGAACCTCGTTATATAAACCCACTCCCATAGGAAAATTTTCACGAGGTTGTCTGTATAGGGTATAAACACCAATTCGCCTATACACCTTATATTTTACGTGCTAAAGTAACACGGGCCGGCCCCCCTCCCCTCTCCCCCCTGCTGTAGCTACCCTATCTGCGCATCTGCGGTACGCCTATAGTGCGGTGTTGTATGGTATATTGTAGCGGTAGTGGTGGTAGTAGTGGTTGCGGTTGTGGTAGAGGTCGTCTGCAGCCTGATGGCTGTAGACAGGTTGCGGAGGTCGTCTGCAGCTCGATGGCTGTAGACAGGTTGTGGTAGAGGTCGTCTGCAGCTTGATGGCTGTAGACAGGTTGCGGAGGTCGTCTGCAGCTCGATGGCTGTAGACAGGTTGCGGAGGTCGTCTGCAGCTTGATGGCTGTAGACAGGTTGTGGTAGAGGTCGTCTGCAGCTTGATGGCTGTAGACAGGTTGCGGAGGTCGTCTGCAGCTCGATGGCTGTAGACAGGTTGCGGAGGTCGTCTGCAGCTTGATGGCTGTAGACAGGTTGCGGAGGTCGTCTGCAGCTCGATGGCTGTAGACAGGTTGTGGTAGAGGTCGTCTGCAGCTTGATGGCTGTAGACTGGTTGTAGTAGAGGTTGTGATGTGTCTGGTATTTGGCGTCTGGTGACGTGTCCGTAGGGGCTATATAGCCAGGAGCGAAGGGGGAGACGACGACCCTTTACCACTTTATATGGAGTCTACGGTACAATATTTAATAGCTATAATTACTTCTTAGCCCACGCATCGTCTGCGCCTAAGACTATAGGTGCCTAGAGTAATCTACAAGTAAGGCACTGCTAGGAATAGCTATTAGCTAAGCTGTTACTAAATATAAATAGCTAATAATCCCCAACGGACGCCGCATGCCTTAGTAGGGTTTAGAGGCATTTATATAAAGCTATAAACTAAAACCGGAAGCTAATAATAACCCCTAATAACGCCTTACCTAGTAGGAATAGCATTATATAATCCACTCCTAATGCCTACCCTTCACGGAGCAGGACACTGCTTAAGTAGTAGACTTATCTTAGCCAGTTAATCTTGTATATTTACTCCCCATCTATAGCAAAGGAGCTATTAGTACATTATAGGGTAGTTTAACTAGCATTCTAGCTAAGCCCTTTACGAGCGCTCCGCCTCATATAGGCGGTATAATAACTCCTATTAATCTACCTTATATTAAGGGAGGACTTATATTTAAAACGCTAAGCAGCCAGCACTTAAAGGCATATAGACTTATACCCTTATTTATACGTTCTACTATTCTTAAGCATACCCCTTTTACAAAGGATATTACATTATATTAAACACTGCCGAAGAAGTTATTATTATATTCTATATCCCCAACAGCATTAATTACAACTTCTCCTTAAGTAATATTACACAATCCCTAAGTACTTGCGAGTGCAGCGTTCCTAAATCATTAGTTAGTAAGTAGGAATTTATAAATAAAGAAACTAACTTTAGGGATAGCGACGGCAACTTAGAGGCGTTAACTAGTACGGAAAGTAATTTTAGTAATAAGGATTAAGAATGGGACGCAGAGACATTATATAGCAGGGAAAGTAGCTTTAGCACTAAGGATTAAGAAATAGGGGCAGACAGTAATAAAGAGATATTAGTTAATAACGAGGCTAGCAATATTAACTAAATATAGGCGACAATTAAATACGGTGTCCTTAACTCTATAGTCTTAAGTTTATAAGTATAGGATATAAATATAAAGAAGAGTTCTAATAAAAGTTAATAAAAGGATTAAACTTTTACCTCATATACCTACCTTAGCCTTTTTTCACTTAGCCTATCGCGAAATAAAACAATATTTTGCTATTCCTACCAGAGTTTCTACCCGCTTAACTTATAGCGAGCTATAAAGCATTTATAAGGATCTAGGCCTTTCTTTAGATAAACTTATTTACTACCTTAAAAGCGATAATAAAAGGCAAATCTATGCTAATAACTTAGGGTTTTTTAATTTTCTTACGGACCTAGAACATATGCTACCTTAGCGACTATTAGTCGTGTTTAAGACTACGGCACTTATAGGCTTATACTTTAAGAATATAAATGCGTTATTCTACGGTGTTTTCTCTTTATTTAAATCATTTCTCTACTTATTATATATAGCAGTTGTTCATCTATTCTGGTATAGTGGTAAGGGGTAGTTAGGTTACGTAAGGGGGCTTAGACTTATAGCCACGCTTATAGGGCTATTTACGTAGGAACTTCTTTAAGTATATTTAAGTGGGCTTTAGGTCGTTATAAAGTTTATAAGGGTCTTTATATAGGAACTTCTTTAATTTTTCTAGATCTAGCCTTATGTATTTCTTTTATTTCTAGTTTTAGTATTTTTATAACATTTTATATATACTTTTAAGAGCACATAAGCGGTTTTTAGTAGCCACCTTATATATCTGGTAAAGCGTTAGATATAAAATACATGTATTAAATAGCGCTAATAATAAGCTTTTATAAGTAGCGGTTTACAACCCTATAGCTAGTATAGGTTAGCCGCCCTCCCTACTATAGCGGGCAAAGTATAGAGAGTTTCTACACTAATCTTTATTCCTAAATTGCCACTGCGTATAAACAGTAGAGAAAAAGTTAAAGCACTAAGTTAATTATACTAGTGGCGATTTACTACCCTAGCGTAGGTCAGCCGCCCAATACCAAGAGTATTGGCTTGCTAACTAGCCCTAATAATATATAAGCGGCCTACTAGTATATTTCTAAAGAATTAGTCCTTCTAAATAATATCTTATAAATTTCTAGCTAATAGGAAGAAACTACGCCAGGGAGAATAATAAGAAACCTTGCCGCCTTAAATCTAAATCCGCTTAAAATCTAAACCTATATTAAGTAATGCCTAGACGCTAAAGTAAATATATAGAGCCTATGATAATAGACTCTCTATTATAGTCCTATAACTCTTATCGCAAAGCTCCTTATTACTTAACTCCGCATCTCTCGCCTCTCTTATTACATTAATATGCCCGTCCTACAGCGCCTTAACCGCCCAATAGAGACCCCAATATATTGCTATATCCATTATACCTTCGTCCCAGATTATCTTATAGACGACTTTAGCTACACCAACGCAGTAACTATTAGATCCTAGAGCGTTCTAATAATATGCCGGAACCCTACAAGTTAGAACGCGCTCGCTAGATAAATTCCCTTATTAATAAGCCTATCTACCTTATTTGCGCTACTTAAGCAGGCTAAGAAATAACTAAGGAACGGAGAGCTCTCTTAAATCTTGCAGTTGTAGAGATATCCTATAGTTAATAGGTTCTCCTTCTAATTCTTTAAAAGTAAACAGCTTTGCAAAGGATCCTAGGGGTCCAAACGTCTATAGCCAGCGAAATAGAAAATCTTATATGCTCCTAAGTATACCAGAACTTCTTCTTTACGCTATAATAGCATAACTGGCTTAAGCTATAACGACGGATAGAGATTAGCTAGCATTTCCACTTCCCTATTAGCAAAAGGGATAGTTCTTAAATAGGGAGTGTCCCGCATTGCAACCAGGAGAGCACACTCTATAGTAGATTCTCTAGGTTTATAAATACTACGTTAATGCCTAAATATAAGTGCCTTTATAGATAAGCTATAGGATAACATAACTCTATTAAGCACTGTTTTAGTTAACCCTTTAGTATAAAATCCAGCTATATAAATTAGAAAATGGCTTAGTGCTCCTATAGGAATCCACTATATATAAGGCAAGTTATTATTAAAGGGTAGGCATTAATATCCTAGGGCGTCTAAAATAGGGCCTGCAGTAACATCCTATAGCCACTATAGTATTAATATAAATCTAACTAACAGTTACTAGACCTTTTCATTCAGCTCCTCTACTCTTAAGTTAGGCAGCGGTAGCACTTTAATCTAATAATGCTTAATAAGGAACGCATCGCAACAATATAAGCTTACGTTAATAATAACAATAGGGCCTTAGTCCGTGGCGGCTATTAATTTATAATAGGCTGGTAAAAGAAGAAAGTTCTAAAAGCTAGGCTAGTGGCGTATTTTTTTAATAACTTTAGCAAATTTTTAGTCTACTTTAAACCGTTAATTTGCCTAGGATTTCCACAAAAGTACAGTGTCGCCTAATAAAGGTGTCCCACTAAAAGGCGAGTCTAATTTATCCTAAAGGTATTTAAACTCCGCGGCTAACACGGAGTGCTGCTATTTAAGATCCAAAATATCTATACGCATCTTTAATAAGAGACCGGCGATAATATAGCGGCCCAGCTCTAATAGTTCTAAGGCGTAATACTCGTCTTTTCCTATTTTTAGAGAAATAGCTATAGCCATAGAAGCTAAACTAGCAAACCCTTTAAGTATATGCTGCTTATTACTATTATCTAATAGCCGTAGGCTTATAATAGGAAGAAGCTTTATAGCGCCTTCTAAAAAGTTACTTAATTCTTCCCAATTTAGTTAGGAGGCAAGAATATTAGTAGTACGCTAAGCTAGATAAACCTAAATAGATAGTAGAGAACTATAATAAGCCCAGCCTTCCTTAAAATAGGATAGGGCATAGTTAAAATTATCTATTAAATTAGTCCGCTTAAATTGCCTACTAAGCTAGTTTCTAAGGTTGTTTAAGTAGCCAGCTTAATCGGGGTAGTCCTAAAAAGTAGTATTAACTACCATATTAGCAACGTCAACGGCATAATTAAGATTATCTATTAAATTAGTCCGCTTAAATCGCCTACTAAGCCAGTTTCTAAGGTTGTTTAAGTAGCTAGCTTAATTAGGGTGGTCCTAAAAAGTAGCATTAACTACTATATCGGCAACGTTAATGGCACAGTTAAGATTATCTATTAAATTAGTCTACTTAAATCGCCTACTAAGCCTATTTCTAAGGTTATTTAACTAGCTAGCTTAATTAGGGTAGTCCTAAGGAGTAGCATTAACTGCTATATTAGTAACGTTAACAGCACAGTTAAGATTATCTATTAAACTAGTCCGCTTAAATTATATACTAAGTAAGTTTCCAAGGTTGTTTAAGTAGTTAGCCTAATTAGGGTGGTCCTAAGGAGTAGTATTAACTACTATATCGGTAATATTAACGGTACAGTTAAGATTATCTATTAAACTAGTCCGCTTAAATAGTATACTAAGCAAGTTTTTAAAGCTGTTTAACTAGCTAGCCTAATTAGGGTAGTCTTAAGGGGTAGTATTAACTGCCGTATTAGCAACGTTAACGGTACAGTTAAAATTATCTATTAAACTAGTCCGCTTAAATCGTATACTAAGCCAGCTTCTAAGGTTATTTAAGTAGCCAGCTTAATCGGAGTAGTCCTAAAAAGTAGCATTAACTGCTATATTGGCAACGTCAACGGCACGGTTAAGATTATCCATTAAATTAGTCCGCTTAAATTACATAGCGAGCCTATTTCTAAGGTTATTTAATATAGCAGCTTAATTATAGTAGTTCTAAGGAGTAGTATTAACTGCTATATCGGCAATGTTAACAGTATAGTTAAGATTATCTATTAGACCAATCCGCTTAAATCGCATACTAAGCCAGTTTCTAAGGTTGTTTAAGTAGCCAGCTTAATTAGGGTGGTCCTAAGGAGTAGCATTAACTACTATGTTGGCAACATCAACGGCATAGTTAAGATTATCTATTAAATTAGTCCGCTTAAATCGTATAGCAAGCCTATTTCTAAGGTTATTTAATATAGCAGCTTAATTAGGGTGGTTTTAAGGAGTAGTATTAACTGCCATGTTAGTAATATTAAAGGTACGGTTAAAATTATCTATTAAACTAGTCCGCTTAAATCGCCTATCCAGTAAGTTTTTAAAGTTGTTTAAATAGCTAGCTTAATTGGGGTGGTCCTAAGGAGTAGCATTAACTACTATATTAGCAACGCTAACGGTATAATCAAGATTATCTATTAAACCTATTCGCTTAAATCGCCTACTAAGCCAGTTTCTAAGGTTATTTAACCAGCTAGCTTAATTAGGGTAGTCCTAAAAAGTAGCATTAACTACTATATCGGCAACGTTAACGGTATAGTTAAGATTATCTATTAAACTAGTCCGCTTAAATTATGTGCTAAGCAAGTTTCTAAGGTTGTTTAAGTAGCTAGCCCAATAGGGGTAGTCTTAAGGAGTAGCATTAACTGCTATATCGGCAACGTTAATAGTATAGTTAAGATTATCTATTAAACTAGTCCGCTTAAATCGTATACTAAGCTAGTTTCTAAGGTTGTTTAACCGGCTAGCCCAATTAGGGTAGTCCTAAGGAGTAGTATTAACTGCTATATTAGCAACGTTAACAGCACAGTTAAGATTATCTATTAAACCAGTCCGCTTAAATCGCATATTAAGCAAGTTTCTAAGGATGTTTAAGTAGCTAGCTCAATTAGAGTAGCCCTAAGGAGTGGCATTAACTGCTATATTAGTAACGTTAAGGATATAGTTAAGATTATCTATTAAATTAGTTCGCTTAAATTGGGTGCTAAGCTAGTATCTAAGGTTATTTAAATAGCCAGCTTAATTAGGGTGGTCCTAAGAAGTAGCATTAACTACTATATTAATAACGTTAATGGTATAGTTAAGATTATCTATTAAACTAGTCCGCTTAAATCGTATGCTAAGCTAGTTTCTAAGGTTGTTTAACTAGCCAGCCCAATTAGGGTAGTCTTAAAGAGTAGCATTAACTACTATATCGGCAACGTTAACAGTATAATTAAAATTATCTATTAAACTAGTCCGCTTAAATCGCCTGCGGAGTATAGTGCCAAATTTACTTAGTATACTAGTTAGATAGATAGATTCTTATAGCGTCACATCTATTACTTACTCCATAATAATAATAGCCTTATTTAATTCTTCTATAATACTAGTTTGCTTATAGTTCCGTATTAATCTAACCGCCTAATTATTTTAGTGCAGTATTTAAATATTTACTTCGTTAGATATAGACGTTTGGCTAATTAACTAATTGACAAACCTAGGATCGTTAGTAGTATATCCTTTTAGCTAGGAATATTTAAACCAAAGATTTTAAGCACTGCTTTTTATATATCCTATATACAAAACTATGCTAAAATATCCCCTTCTATAAAAATTTTTAAAAAGTCTAACCCACCTATCTCTTGTTAAGATAGGTAGTAACTCTTTAGTTAAGTACGTAAGCTAGCATATACCTTGCCAACATTATATTAAAAATTTAAAGCCACTAAGCGCGATTGGGATAGTTAAGACCTATTATTATAATCTATCCTTCCGTTTGCTAAATAGCTTATTTAAGGTATTCTATTAAGCGGGCTCTCTTAAAGATTAGGAAATAGGTGCAAATATATAATTTAAGTTATTCGTCGTTTATAGGATCCTTATATAAAACTGCGAAAGAATAAAGGTCTTCTTTGCTTAGCTTATATAGTAAAGTAGCAATTTCCAGGTTAACGCGAAATAGCTCCATATTTATAAGGCCGTTTATAGTAAGGTAATAATTAATACTATTATATACGTTAGACGAGTCTGCTAAGAGTTAGAGATAGATATAAGTTAGCATTTAAGTTTGCGAAATTAGCCTCCTTATAGGCCTTAGGCTAGTCTAGAAAGCCTCCTAGATATTACGCTAGTAAAAATACGCCTCATAACTAGAACTATTTATACTATAGTATTTCTCTAGGCTATATCTTCCTTTTAATATAAGTATAAAGCGCTGCTTTACTAGTTAATAAGGGTACCGCAAATTACTATCTAATATTATCTTAGCTATTACTAACGTGTAATACTATTTAAAGAATTAAGCTTAGCTTAACGCCACTTAATAAATTTAGCTTAGCACCACAACTAGGCTCTAATAGGAAAGGTCGTTAAGCCTAACCTCTAAATAGCATTACACATCTAATATAAAGTTGTTTAGAGTAGATAAATACAGGCTTAAAATTCGAATTTTTAATGTGTAATATTAGAATATTTTACTATAATAAAGGTACACGTATATTAGAATCTAATAAGTTATACACAAGGGTATATTCTCTTAGTTTACCAATTTTTATAGTAATGCAGCATTATTTAGGTGCTAATTTATATCTAGAAAGCCAATTTCTAACTCCGCGTCAAAATTCAATACATCTTACTAAACCCACTACTACCCCCTTCCCTACTACTAACTATGATCTAATATATAATAAGTCTATAGTATATAATATTTAATACGTACAAATTAGCCGGCGATGTCCCTATACTAAAATCCTAATGCGTTATTAAAATATAAGGATATAAATAAGGCTCTTCCCTAGCGCTTTCCTAGGCGCGTTTCTTATAAATAATAATAGTATAATATAAATCTTAGATTATAAGAGAGGGTAATATAGGCATACGAAAAAGATAGTAACCCTATTTTATAGTGTTAGCTATATAGTTATTAAGATATTATAAGGGAGATTTATAGAAAGGAAACTAAGCTTTATAAAATGCAAAAGATTCCGTATATAAAAATATAACAAACCTCTTAAAGAAAATGGCATAAATTTTAATAATAGATAGAGAAAGATAAAAATAAAGAGTGTGTAAAGTTTTAAGAGAAAAGGATACTGCTAAAGGTTATTTACTAAAGGCTAGAGTAAAGTTTAAGAGAGTTTATATAGGATTCTAAGCATAAAAATAGAGTTTCGGCGCAACTTTTACTTAAATAGCGGATAGAACTTAGCATATTAGGAGGGTTAGTAGCCGCTAATTAGTGGCCGCTAATTAGTCAAAGGAGGGTTAGCGGTAGAGGTATAGGCGCCTTATCTTAAATAGGCTAGGTTCCTTCTATTATCTAAGCTAGCTAAGATAAATCCAATATAAAATCTTCTACATATCTACTAAGGCGCTAGATATAATTCCTAGCCGAATAAACAGTAGTCTCTATTACCTACTACTAGCGCAGTGCTAGAGGACATATAGACTTTTTTATTTAGCTTTATAGCGAGTTAGGGTAGGTAGGCCTACATCACTACCTAAATATTATTCTCCGCTCTACTAACTAGTAAAGAAATTTTGCCAGCAAAGTTGCGGTTATAGTTTTGTCGTAATTAGCTGTCGGGCCTATGCTAGCTTAGCAGCCCCGCTATATCTTAGCTACACTAGTGCTATAGAATAGTGCTGCCTAAAGACACTTCGCTATAGCTCTAGAACATATTGGTTATATAATTTCCTCCTAATTTAATAAGCATTTATTAGCCACTAAATTAAGGGATTATATAAATATAGAAGGCATATTAGCAAAAGCAGTAGGTGCGGTAAATCCTTATAATATTTATTAACTTAAATATTATTTATATATCCGCGAGGCTATAGATATCCAAAATTTCCTTAATCTAGTTAAGGAGGTTATCTAGGATAGCCCTAAACAGCTTAAGGAGCATATCTTAGCTTAATTTAAGCCAGAAGTTAAGCAGGAGTTAGATAAGGAAATTAAATAGCTACCTTAGGTAACAGCTAATAAGGCTCTTAAAGCTCTTATAAAGCTACAGCTTTATAAAGAGCAGTCTAAGAAAGGAAACCCTTCTTTAATTACGCAGTTAGGTAGATATAAACGTGTCTTATAAAGCTTAAAGGCTTTAAAAACAAAAGTAGTAGGATATTAAAGCTTATTTTGGGAGTATCTAGTAGTATATATAAAGCTTCAACATTGTATTAATATTGTGTACGTGATTTTTCAATATAACAAATTCCTAGTTATAATAAACTAAAACCACTTCCCGCAATAGTTCGTTATAACTAAAGTTTACTATAGCATCTTCCATAATAGTACTACGTACTAATAATCTTACTCTATTAGACTCTAGAAGTCCAGCACTTTAGTAACTTATTTTTTATATTTTAATTTTAGTTATCCTTTATATTAATTTCAAACTTAATATAGTTAATAAATATCGCACCACGACGGCCCACTAAGCAGTTATTATTAGCATTAATTACTATCCTAGGCATAAAGACAAATGTCTTAAAGGCTGCGTTCGGGATATAACGACTATTAAGCTCTTTCTTAAAGTAGGGGAAACTAATACAGACATAGTTATCCTTACCGCGACAACACCCATAAACCCTAGCCTTAGTTGTTTACCTAAAAACCCAGAGGTATAGCTAATATATAAAAACTTTATATCTAGCCTTCGCAGAGTAATTAATATAGCAAAAAGTGGAGACATAGTCTACGTCTACTACTTTAAACACGGTATACAATTGCTAAGCCTTATACAATCTAGCCAAAGCAACACACTTAAATTGGCTTTAGTTCTTCTATTAAAAGACAGCAGTAGGATTAAATACCTTAAAGGCCAGACTCTAGCAATAGCTCTACACAAAATAGTTAAGAAGGGACTTATTGTTACACTTTTACTTAACTGCTGTTTTTCTAGGGGTGTAGTGCGTAACAGCAACTAGCGCGGCTTTAACGTCCAATTTATTAATTATAATTCTATCTTTAATGCTGCCAGTCTCCAAAAGCATAATAAGAGCTTATTTAACGTGGCTAGCACTTTACGTAATTCCTTAATAGAGAAAGACTGGCTTCTCGATCCTAATAGTTATACAATCCTCTTAGCGTGCGCTCCCTAGGAAAAAGTATATAAACTTAAAATAGGGGGTAAAAGATAAGGTGTTTTTACTTACTTTCTCCTTAATACTCTTAGCACTTTAAGGAACAGAGGCATAGAACTTACCTACCAATCTATATATAAACACCTAAGTATAAGGTTCTATGCCTCTTAGCCACAGTAAACCCTAATACGCTATAGTAATGCAAACTCCGCGTTTTTTAGGAACTCTCTCTTTATACCAGATAATACTTTTATTCTAATATATAAGACTAAAGATAGCCATCTATGTTTAAGAGTAGGATACGTATATAGCGTTTGCAAAGGTAATAAATACGCCATATATCTATTTAATACCCTTAAGCACGCTAATAACCAGGAGGAAGAACAGCTTCTAAATATACGAGTTAACACTATTAAATCCCTTAAATTAGACTTAATAGAGATCAACCTAATATTAGCCTTAATATACTTCTAAATGGGCTAGAAAGCAAAACCACTTACTAGTTTATCTCCTTAGTATATTTATATAGGACTTCTAACTAGCATTGGTTTTAACAGTTAATTTAAAGAGACTGCAAAGGGACTACATTTTATATACCTTTTTATAGAATACTAGACGGAGGAACTATATATATTTAACGTTATTATTAACAAACATAATAAGTACGAAGTAGTTAATGCGTTATATAATAAGGTTGCCTACATTCTAAATATACTATACTACTTAGGCAAATTAACAAAAGCTCTTATAAATGTTATACAACACCTTACAATATTTAAGTACTTTAAAGGAGTAGTAAATCGGCTGCCTAGTACGACCTTTAAAAGGTTATTCTTACTTATTCCCAAATATCCTGCTAGTATATCTAGCGTATTTAACGTTAAGCATAATACTAAATAGGAATTTATTGTTAAAAATAGCAGTAATAATCTGCTATATTTGGTAATATTTAACTTCGCCCCTTTTTAGCGAATTTAAAACCTTATTTTTAGATTAGGTGAAGGTAGTTATAAAATTATACCGCTAAAGAATAGGGGAATAAATAGTAGGTAGGTAATAGGGTTACAAATAAAGGTCCCTAAATTCCTTTAGAATTACGGTAAAAGCCAATATAAAGATATTATAAAAGTCTTTATTATAAGCAAACCAACTTTTTTTCCTTTAATGGTTTTACCGGATATTTCTTACGCTGCTACTAGTATATCTTAAGGCATTTATAACGGCGATAATCTATTAGATTTTCTTTTAAAGTTAATAGTTAGTTTTTAAGGTTAGGGTAAGGATAGATAGGTAACTTAGAACTTTATTATACGCACTATATTAGAATAATCCTTATAAACTAGCGAGCATTTATGTTATAATAGTAGACTTTTAGCTAGGTTAATGTTCCTTCTAATATATTTTAGCCCTTATAACAAAATATTGCCACTTTTATTAGAAAAACTCTTCCGGTTTTAGTTCCAGCTCTAATTCCTTAAGCTTTTTTCTATTCTTTACTGGTCTCTTATTTATATTATAGAGGGTATATCTCCTACTAGTAATAGTAGATACTAGAAATAGTCCTTCTCGTATAGGAATAATTATATAAACTTAGTTATTTAGTCAAAATTTAGGTTTCTAGTGGCTCTTTATAAGAATTACTAAGGTAGACCATAGTTATGCTACTTATAATGCTATATTCGTCTACTTTAGGATAGCCGCTATTATTGCAGAAAATAAACTACGGACTATGCGCATCTTTATAAGAAACCTTAGTATAATAAAACTATAGTTTTAATTACCTTACCTCTTAGCCGGTTCTATCTTTATTATATATTAGATAATCTAGGAATTAATAAAAAGTAGTAAAGCGCTAATAAAAGTAGGTGGGACCTTTTATAGTTTTTATTATAATTTTTAGTTAACTATTAGCCTAACAAACTATAAGCCTTACTGCCGCTATAATCCCGTGCTAATCTGCCTTAGTGTTAAGAAGTTATTTTTAATAGGTAATGGAAATTAAGAGTAGGGAAGGGCTATAGCCTTATAAGTTAGCCTAGATTCCTATTAGCTGTTAGCCTCGCCTCTATTATATGAGCCTTACTATAGCTATAACATGCACCTCGCGCTAGTATGGCTTAGTATTTAAGTAATTTATATATTTACTTTTATAGCAAAAGACAAGCTAGGGTCGCAGCCTTAGGAGCCGCAGCCTTAAATAACAACACCTTACCCTACAGTTAAGGACTTTTATTAAACTCGCGAAAGCAGGGGACTAGGTATTTTATAATACTCACTCTCCTTTACCTTAACTTAGCTTCTTCCACTGCTATTCTTAACCTACTCTAACACCCTTTTTAATAGCATATCCGTAGGTTACTAATATTAAACTTAAACAGCCTAGCAATTCGTTCTTATCGCCTCCCGTCAATAGTAAAGGCTTTAGCAGAAATTGTCTAAAACGCATCTATAATACGCTTTTATCTTAGATGGCAAGATCCACCAATAAAGTTGGCAAAAGAGGCGACTATTTAAAACACTTAATATAGAGTATCTTTTGTTTCTAAAGGCCGTGTAATACATCGCGGCATTACTAACTTCTCTTAGTTAAAGAAAGCCCCCCCAGTTACCCTTAATTCTTAGCACTAATCGCGTCTTATAATTACTTTTACCTCTATTGCCGGTTCTCCTACTTACGTTTACGCCTACTATTATTAAACCAGGATAAATTATCATTCTTAGAGAATTAATTACGGAAACTTAATTAGTAAGAGACTAAAACTCTACGCCTTAGGAGTTATCAAGCAGACAATAATAGTAAAAGGAGCTCTGTATTGTCTTAAATTAACATTACACTAGCTAATTATAGTAGGCATTTATTAATCTAAATTAAACAGCTCTAATAATAGACGAAGACAACTTAATTATAAGAAATCAGCAGATACTTAGCTTTAAAACGGCAAGGCTATAAGCTGTCTTAAGTTTATAGAACTAGGTTAACAGGACTAGCTATATCGCGAGAGTAGAAACCGCATACCTTAATTATTCCAATAATTTACTTAGTATAGCTTCCGCAGATAATACTATTATAATATAGTTAGAGACACTAGTAGAGAAAGCCTTAATTTATCTCTACTAATAGTTTAGGAGGGTAAGATACTTATATTAGAAACAGAACCAAACGCAGACTAAAAATCTTATAGTATCGTTATTATGTTATCTCTAGAGACCCTAAGGTCCATATTCTGCCCAAGGCATTAATTACGCAAACCGCTTAAGTTTTAATAATACCCTTTATTTCCATACTTCTGCTTACCCCTATTATTATTTATAATTACCTAGATAGTCTTACTACCAGACTTCTTACTATTATAATTACTATAATTACCTTTATTACAGTATTATCTGGCTTAACTAAAGTAAGAACTATTAAATTAATTATAGTAGGCGTAACGTAAGTTAGGGGATCCGTATTTCTTTCTAATAATAGCTAATACCTAACCTAGTAAATATACAATAGTACTAATTATATTTATCTTAAGTACCAATATATCTATAAATTAAATTTAAGGAGGAAAGTTAAAGTCTATATAGTGCCGCAAAACCTCCATATACTTTACCACCGCTAGTAGGGAGGGCGGCCAACCTATACCGGCCATAGGGTTATAGAAATGGCGGAATATATATATATATATACGTGGAGATAGCAAGAGCGTAACTAAGATATTAGATAAAAGCGTTATTTTTGCTATTAGAGAGCGCTAAGCAATATAGCGGCAATTAGGCCCCAGCCATATATGGCGAATTTAGCATTTATACACCCTATTAAACGTTACTTTAAAAGTTAAATAACTTCAGGGCAGGGAACCAAAACTTTACCCCTAACTTAAGTAAAAACAGCCTCTAAAACCAATATAATTAGAAGGCGGGATAAATAACGTAGGATAACAATTATGGAATATATAGTGGAAATCTGCATTGCGACTATAGAGTAGTAAGCTAATAAGACTGGGCTGGCGTTAATAGCTCTAGGCCTAAGATAGCTTCTAAATATATACAGCTGGATCTTATAATTATTTAGAATTTTGCGATAGGCAGATCACTAAAAAGGTTAGAATATACCCGTCTCTCCTAGGTTATATTTACTTTTAACTATAGCTACTCTAAAACTATACACATATATACGCAGCAAGACTAGTTCTATTCTTTAAGCTATTAATTCTCTTAAAGGCGCTCCTTATATAAATACTCTTACTCCTTATACAATTACTATTAGTTATAGGTCTCTACTATTATTATAAGCTCATTATCTAAGGAGCGGGAAAGCATCCTTAATACTAGTATTTAGAAATAGGATTAAAACGGCTCCTATTCCCCTTTACAATTTATAAGCCTAATAGAATAAATCTATTTAAAAATTATCTCCTTAGTCCACAAATATTAACATCTAAAACTAATTCCTTTCCTAAACTTACAATACTCCTTCCAAAATAAATTCCCTGCTGCCCGCTAGAGCCAAGATACTAATAAAATACCCCATATATATTATATACGTATCTCTTAAAATGCATAATGCCCTCTAGTCGCGTCACATATTTAGGATAGTAATATTTAAACTCTCTCTAATACTTAGGTTGTTTAAAGTAGGATTCTATATACTTTTTAAGGACGTCTTTATAAGGGACTAAGTGCATCCGTCCTTTATATAAGAACTTATTATTACCTATATAAATAAGGCATACCAGGTATAGAAGTATTATTAGATATAAGCGTAGATAATAAATTGTCTTAACCTAGTCAACTTTTAATATACTAGACTCTTATTTCGCAGCCTTAGCCCCTTAACTCTTTTAGGGGATTCTATTAGAGGTTATATAATTAGAAGTTAGGTCCTTTAAGGCGTTCTTAAATCTATTAATAAACTTCTTTTATTTAGTCACAAAAGATACATTACTGCCTTTAAAGATAATAAAATCTATCTTCTTTTATTTTAAGGCTTTAGGCTAATAAGTTTCTTATCAGTAATATAGTTAAGCTAGAGTATAGATAAACTTAATACGCGCTTTATCATTTTTAAATAGCTAAAAGAGCATTCTAGTAATAGTAGCCCGCTCTTAAATCTCAAATTCAACGGTTAGCAGTGTAAGGACTTCGGTCGTAGGCGTTCTATTAAGTTACCTAGCTATCTCGTTCATATCGACCAAATTATAGAATTCGTAAATAGCTTTATCCAATCGTTCTCTATACAGTTTTTAATATATCTTACTAATTATCCGCTTACAATTCTTATATTACTTATACAGATTAGTCCCTTCGGCCTTACTTATAGAGTAGAAGCCTTAACTATAAAGTTAGTTTTTATATTTTATATATTTCTTATAAAGAGCTATAAGCGTAAGGTTATTCCGGATCTCTTCCAGTTAATTGTTATTTAGCTCCATAGGTATATATTAATCTCATAATAGGCCCATTTTTATAACGGATTTGATAAAAAGGTCTTCTAAAGGGCTTCTAAAATAAATAGACTGAAAATCGCATGCAATATGCGTTAGAGTATAGTACTTTTTATACGTGTTACCAAGATGGCCCATAGTCTAGTTTCGCTCCTCTAGAGTTAGAACGCCTAATAGATTTTATGGTATTAGTATAGGAAATAAGTAAACGAGCGGTGTTAGTGGAGTAGACTTACTATTAATATTCCTGCCTAAAGCTTATCGTAGCTAATATAACTCTAGTGCTATTTTAAAGCCTATAATACGCCTTAACCGCATAAATATATCCTAATACTTTACATATAGGAAGGCCTTATCGCTTAGGACATAAACACCTCCTATAGTATTCTTAACGTTATAAAAAAATAGCTAGCTTAATACATTATTCTTCCATTTAATACAAAGTATATTATAATAGTCTGGTATTACAAGGTTAAAGATCTCTTTAACACTCTTAAAGTTATCTTTAAATACGTTTTAACTAACACTAATAGATAGGATATGCGAAATAATGCAAAATGTGGGAAGCCCTTTAAGGCGGAACGTGTATTTCTTCCTATAATAATAGACGTAGTTAGTAAGACGTATTATAGTATAAGTCTATTATCTAACTTACAGTTTCCTATCCTTTTCCTTGTTCTTAACATGTTTAAGGTTTATATTTACAATAATTGTAGTTTTTTTAGGGTGTTTAAGACTGCGCACTACTATAAGGTTAATGTCTTTAAATAATAATGCTTTATTACTGCCTTTGGCACTCGCGCTTTTAATAAAAGCTCCTAGTCTTATAGCTATAGCTACGCTAAGAAGAAGAAGAAGCGAAATTTAGACCCAGATAAAGCCGTAGAAAGGTTTAGTATTGTCTACCTAAAGGGCGTAAAGGATAATATAAAGGTCCTGGACGTATATAGCGTGCTCTTCCTTTTCTATATTATTAAGCTAAAGACTTAAAATCCACTATAGAAGCTATTAGTATATAACTGCGAAAGAGGAATGTTAGAATAAGATGTATATTACTAACATCTATTAGTATATTGGCGTTCATTTTATAACGTGTAAGATCCCTATAGTATATATATATTCTATTCCAATAGCTTCGCATTAAATTCTCCTTTTTAACTTAAAAATGTTTTTTACGCTAACGGAGATATGCTTTATATATCTCCTAATTACGTTTACGGAGACAGTCTTCTAGATTAGCCTTTATCTTTTAACAGAACCTAAGCCTACTGTTAAAAGAGTATAATAAGATATATAGATGGAGAAAATATAATCTTACCTCTCCTAGAACTCGCCTTCCCTCTTCCATAGTTTCTTAGTATAGGGGGTATAATTTAGTTTCGCTGGCCCTTTATCCCTTAATTTAGCAATATCCTTTAGTATCTCTTTAGCTTTAGAATCTAACCCCGGGTCTTCTAAACCCAGTTTAAGATTAGGGTGTTTATTAATATCTAGTTCGTTATCCGTATTAGGTTCTATATTAGGTTCCATATTAGGGTCTAAGTATAAATCTAAGTAGTCTAAATTAGAGTTTAATTCTAAATCTAAGTCTAGGTCTAGGCTTATATAGGAAGGTAAGCGTAGGTTTTAATTTAACGTGGCCTTTAGATTAACAGCGCTGGCAACTAGCGCTTTTGCTATCCTTTGGACTAGAGCTAATATTTAGATTACTATAGTACCGCTAGCTTTATATCGCTCTACTAGTCTAACGGGTAGGCGAATAAGTGGCATTAAAGGAGAGAATAAAATTGTAGTAGAAGAGGTATAACTAAAGAATATGGGTAAGTTTAAGGTTGGCGAGAGGACTGGAGTAAAGAGTAGGCGAGTAGCCTACTCCTATAAGTAGGCACTAGCCCTTAGACGACTTTATAGGCTGTGCCATAGTTGGTTTAACGTAAGCGCCAATAAGCATTGCTAAAGGCAGTGGACTGTTTCTGACCCCTTTAGGATAATAAGGTGGCTTGTATATTAAGCAGGCAGAGCCTCTTTAAAGCGGCGAGGTAAGAGGGTCTAAGCGAGGTAAGAACACCGCTAAAAGTGGCGGCCAAAACCCCCCGAAAACGGATGCATTCCCACCGCAATATGTATATTAGTAGATATATAACTAACTAGACTTAACACTCTAGGAATTGTTCTAGGGAGATTTTAAAGACTTTACGGTTAATATCTTTATGCAAATCCCCTTATACTAGCTTTAGTAACTATATAACTACCTAAATATTAGAGGAGTATAGGTTAATATTAACTATAAACGAAATAAAACACTTTCTTAGTCTTTATATAATATAGTATAAGAAGAAGACCAAACTAAATAGAGTAGAGAGATAATTAAATTAGCTAAGAATAAGTACGGACCGACGCTATTAAGATTAATTAAGGTATATATAATAGAGGGTACCTTAGAGGAGTAATAATAAGCTATAACTACTATAACCTAACTAACTAGTATACTAACTACCTCTACCTTTATACCATCTATTATACCTTAATCTATAACTACGTCTACTTTTATACTATCTATTATGCCTTAACCTGCAATAATAATATAGCAGCTTTACGTACAATCTATAGATAAGGAGAACCGCCCTATTACTATAACTAGTTATAGTAAGGAAATTGTAAATATAGCTAAAATATATATAGAGGAGTAGAAATATGGTGGCATAAATAAAAGCCTTAACTATAAATTAACAATATTCTACGATATCTATAATTAAGCGGATATACCCTAAAAAGCCTACCTTAAGGCATTCCCTACTATGCTAAAAGGACTAGCTTTAGACCACTTCTATATAAACTAACTGTCCTACCTACTATTTACTAAAGCTTATTACACTACCTTTTAGGACTCGCCTATAAGTCGCCTATAAGCTACCTACAGTGCATTACTACTTTACTTTTTAATCTCTTTAGGAACTACTGCTGCCGTAACAAGTCTACGGGCGCGTTAGTATTATATATTTTTAAGTTAATTAATTAAATTATATAGTAACTTAAAAAGCAGTATATAAACTAATTTAGCTACTACTACCTCTACTTATTACCTATAAGCTGCCTCTATAGGTATACCTATACCTACACCTATAGAGCTATTGTTAGTTATATAAGGGGGATATTACGTAGCTACGGTTCGTAGATAGTATAATGATTATTCTTTTTTTCTTCTTAAAGAAAGGGGTGAGGAACTTAAGGTTCCTCACCACGCTAGTGCCGCGGCGGCACGTAATGGCAACTTGCCTTATATAGTAACCATTTCCCTTTATTCCCAACACTGGCAACTCTTCTTTTATAGTTGCTATCTATATATATATACCGCTTAACTAGCGGAACAAAAATCAATCCTCCTTACTTACTATTGCCATTGCAATATAAGTCTCGCTGTCCCAAAATTTGCCTTTTAGCACATAGTGCTTTCTTACTTATAAGTTATAGGTAGGTATCTTATTAGTAGGGCCGCTAAGGCGCTAGCGGTAAGCGAGCTAATAGCGATTTTCTATCCCGGGGATAGAAAATCCTAATTAGCTAGTTTAAGTCAGGGTCTGCAAAATCTAACCAATTAGATAACTTTAACCGCCGGTTAAAGTTCCTAGATATCTTAAGACCTTATATAACTAAGAAATTTCTAGGAACTCCCTTTTAACCTAACCTTTAACTTATATATATAGAGTATTTATATTAATAAACGTCTTTAGTGCCTTATTTGGGTTCGCCTTCGTTATCACATCTACTAGGTTATCTTGGCCATTAATCTATTAAATCTTAAAGAGTTCTTAACGCTTGTAGGATTGCTAAAGTGCCATAATATTAATTATAAGGCGCTTCTCCTTTATAGTACTAAGCTTAACTAAACACTTATAGAGGGAAAATAAATCGGTGTATATGATTATAGGGATAATAGGAAGTTTAAGTTAATCTATAATTATCTTTAGGGTAGTTCTAATTGTAATTGCTATATTAACTCCGCTAACTATTCTATATATCTCTAACGCTAAAATACTTTAGGTAATACGCTTACTCTTAGTTAAGCTCTAATAAATAAGATTGCTATAAATTATAAAGTTATTCTTTCTAGTAAATTCGTTTGCGATAATAATCTTATATCCTAACTAGGAGCTAAAATCTTTATTATTTATAAACGATCTATTAATAAATATAAAGAGCTTAGCGGTAGGAAGATTAACTAGCGCGTAGTATAGTCCCCGGTTAAGATGGTTTATTTACTAAGAAAAACATTTATTTAGGGCAAGAACGTCGTCCTTAGTTGGTTTCTAGTATTAGGTAGTAATAGAAAGATTAAATAAAGCCTTAGGTTAATAGATAGAAGTAATATAAGCTCCGCAAGCGTATTGCTCCATATATCCTTACTTTAAAAAATTAATATTAATAACGTTAATCTTCTTACCTTAACCCTTCTGGCGTAAAGCAATGGAATCCTTATTTAGGGAGAGGATGCATCTATTAAAGAGTAATAGTGTTATTAAGTTAAGCTTTTCCTTTAGCTTTGCTATAAGATTTGCCTTTATTAGCTTATCCTCTTTAAGAGCTAAGAATTAATTATCTCCCAAGATAATTATATTATTAGTTTATATACTAATAATTCTAAATAGGGTTCCCGTGGTTATAATAAGGAAGTAGAAATTGAATATAGAAGTAGTTATTAAAAGCTTCTCTTTATAGTGCTTGCTGTAGGTAGCCTATTAGTAAGTTCCTACCTCTATAATTCTATATAATGGCTTAAGTATAACCATAATTATAT
>Ga0307515_10005704_pt1 | contig 25140 bp, 24 predicted proteins | sample 17_EM_MG_FD_194513 | JGI IMG/M metagenome (GOLD analysis project Ga0307515, IMG submission 194513) | Populus trichocarpa ectomycorrhiza microbial communities from riparian zone in the Pacific Northwest, United States - 17_EM | ecosystem: Host-associated > Plants > Roots > Unclassified | place... | reverse complement strand
AATAATTAAAATGCACAGTGAAACTACACAAATACCCTTAAAAGAAAAAAATTTAAATCTAGAGTTAAGGGACTTTTTGGTATTTTCACAATGGTTTTTGCATAAGTAATTATTAAGTTAACTTAGAGACAATTTGGTATTTGACTAAAAAAAGGATAGGCAAGTATGGCACTTCTCGATGTCAAAAAAAGCCCTTTCATAGTGTCGTCAGAAGGGTCGTCGTGTCCTCTAATTGTTGGTGCGACGCGTGTTTTTGGTGGTGATCAAGTTTGTCACCGGATAGCTTTTTTACCCCTTGTTTTCTCTGTTCTCCACTGAAAATTACAGCTTGACTCCCTCTTAGTTGTTGGTATTTCAACTTCAGTTTTTATTGTTTTAATTTCTAATTTTTGATCTTAAGCTTTTTGTAAAAGTTTTATTTATTTTTAATTTTATCCTTTAATCCCAATTTATCAAATATTATACTCTTCAATTTAGTCATCTTTTTTTAGAGAATACATGGATTCTCTAAAAGTCATTATTATTCTAATTTCTTTCCTTGGTATTTTTGTAAAATTTTTATTAGTTTTCAACTTCATTTTTTAATTCAAATTGATGGTATCATGTTTTTAATTTGACCTTTATGGTTTTGATATCTAATTTTTTTTTCTTAATCCTTTTATAACAATTATTATTTTTTTCAATTTCACCATTCAATTAAAACATTGTTTTTATTTTTTTTCAAATTTGATCCTCATTCTTTTGATTTTTTGTCCTTTTCCTAAATTGATTTTTCTTTTCATTTTCACCCTTTAATCAAATATAAAATTTATTTATTTTTTCAATTTTGATCATCATTCTTTTAATTGTTATTTTAAAATACTTTTGTAAAGTTGAAAATTGTTTCTCTCGATTTCATCCTTTAATATTTGATTGATTGAAAATTGAATTTCATGATTTTTTCAGATTAGATGTTTCAGGTCTAATAATCTGAGTCACATGTTTGAAAAGTGAACATGTTTTTTTTTTTAAATGGACTTTATAATTATTTTTATTTTTTTATTAAGTTATTTTTTTCTATTTTTAGGATGGCTCGACCGTAAATATTGTGATTACAAGTTTATTATATTAACTCGAATCAATCAAGATTAATTTTTTATTTTGTTTTTTAACCTCATTTCAGCATTTAAACATTATGTTTTATAAAAAAAAATAGTATGGTTCCGTGACAAAACACGGGCACCAAGTCTATAATATATATATATTATTTAAAATGATCTCAAATAAGCTGATGATATTCTGACCTCGAAGAAAGAATGATGTTTCGAGTCCATATGACATTTTTGCTAATCCATTAATATATAGAAAAGAAAATAAAAGAAAAGAATCTTAAAAATCATGTTTTTTGTGGCAAAACCATTTCTTTCGAATATCGTAGTTGCCAATCAAATCTTAATCGGAGAACTTTCTAAGAATTAATATGTGAAAAGACAATAATCAGTCGTAAAGGTTTATATCTAGAAGCAAATAAAATAACAAGACTTTTAAAAAAACAAAACCAGTTAATAAATCGTAAAGGTTTATAGCTAGAAAAACTAATAAAAACCAAAAATAGACTAAGGTTAAGAAAAATTGCAAATAAGGTAATAATGAAAATATTGAATTGAAGAAAGTAAAACATGTTGAGAATTAGAATTAAAGCAACAATAAATTTTTTAAATAAAATTTAAAGCTTGAAAAAAAAAACATAGATATTTGTTTTTTATGCCAATCAAAGGTAAAAAAAAAAAATTCATCAATAAAAGTAAATTGAATAAAATTATGAAACCCAACTATTAAACAACTCAATATTGAATAAAGAAATTGAAAAAATATCGATTCAACTTATCATATTTAAATAAATTGATATTTAATCAATAAATAACTATGATTAAGATATTTGAACTCGCAACATGAACAATACACTCAATTGTGTCTAATAACTTTGTTTCTTAGAATATATTTTTTTTTCAATCAAATAATTATCCATGTCAATAAATTTTTTTTAAAAAATCAAAATATATATTAATAAAAAAAATAAGATCTAAAATGGATATAAAAAATAAATGATAGGAAAGATCATATTTTGCCAAGAAAAAAAAGAAGGAAAAGAAAAAAATCCACTCGAAGCAATTGGAGCACCATTATACATATGCACCACATCAACGTGTAGAAGGGTCAGCACATGTGGACAACATTTTTTTTTATTAATATTTTATATGTAATAAAAAACTAAAATGCTTTTTATTCCTCTCGAGAATAATAATAAAAAAACTTACATGAAAAGATGAAAAATCACGCGAAGGAAGCTTTAATTTTTTTTTTTTTTTTTTCTGATCTCAGGAGCACCCATGCAAGGAAGGATTGGGGATTCAGATGTGATCGGAAAAAGGTGGTCTCAAAATGATTTTTTTGAGCTGTAAGCCAGAATTGAAAGTTAATTGATGATGATTTCGATAACATTACTAAGGAATTGTGGGAGAGAAAAAGAAAAAGAAAACTAGTCGTTTTCAGAACAGTTTTGAGGTCATTTTAACCGAGATATTCTTATTGATTCTGTGGGATCTCCAATTTAACTCGACACCTTCCTTGTTGGTAAATTTCCATGGGATATAAAGGAGGATTTCAGCAAGGACGATCAAACATTGCAGTAAGCTGGGTGCTGAAGCCCCTTTCCGAGGAACATCTTAAACGATGAATCACTTGGTATTAATTGTATGATATCTGTTATAAGGGGGAGGAGGTGATTTAACATATTTACTCCAACTCTTAGGATCTCAACCTCAAGTCCTGAATGGGCGAACCATATGTCTCATTGCTTTGTTATGGACTGTGGAATAAATAAATAAATAAATAATGTAATAGTATTGTTGTAATGTTGCAACTTGCAAAAGATAGCAAACGAAACACCTGGCAGTCTTTTTTTTTTTTTTTCCTTCCTTGCATTTGACTTTGATCCTAAAATAATATTTGATAGTGTGATAATATTTATTTTTTAATTTTGTGACAAAATAAGTAGGAAAACAAAGAAGAAGAAGGTAAATGATTTTTTGAATAAAGAAAAGAGAGTGTTTTTAATACCGGGTCAATATCTTATAATATAAGTCTACAACCCTACAACGTGCTCAACCTTTTTTAATCTTTGAATTATTTCATGTTCCTACTTTATTTGGGCACCCTTGAACTTTTCATTGATCATTGAGGATTATTTCATATAATCCTACATTTAAATTGCTTTTCTAATCCTCGTATTCGCTCCTAGTATGGGGTGTGATCCAAGTCAAGGTTAATTTGCAAGAAAAACTTACTAAGCTCAACGGGGACTTGAAATGGATATTTTTCAAGTATTATGTAAGGATTATCAAGGATGACATTTTCTCATTTCAAATGCATGTGTTTAGGATTAATAAGCTTGGCTTTATTTCATCGGGGTTAGTTGGCCATGCAAAATTATTTTTTTCATCATAATTAAATTATGAATCATTAGTCAACCAACTAAAACTTAGCTTCAAAGTTATTTTGAGTGGTGTTTGGTTTATTTTTTAAGTTTCTAAATGTTTGGTCCCCTTATTGGGAGATTACTTAAATCCGCAAAACTCACTTGTTAAAAACAAACACCAATTTGACCTCTGAATTTGTACTAATAACTTTAATTTCCCAAAAGCTTTTTGATCTTTTATGAAAACACAAAAATGAGGTTCTTTTTTAGCCTATAAGATCATGTAAAGTTTTTTTTTCCAAAATTTATAAAAAGAAAAATACACCAAAGAATTCTTGGGTAAAATTTGATCTTTATTGATTTATTGACAAAATACGTTATGCATAATACTTCCTTACAACATCAAAATTTACGGGTTTAGTTAAATCATCTCCGACCATCTTGGTCAAAATCAAGCCTTCTTTGGAAAAGGTTTTCTTCACCACATATAGTCCTTCATAGTTTGACATCCATTTGTTTTGATCTTCTCCCAATATTAGCAAGATCTTCTTCAATACCAAGTCTCCTTCATTGAATGCCTTTGGTCTGACCTTTCTATTGTATGCCTTAGCCATTCTGCTATGGTATAACTAGTAATGACAAATTGTTTCCAATCTTTTCTCACTAATCATATTCAACTGCTCAAATTTCAACTTCGTCCATTCTAATTCTTCTAATTCCGCATCAATTTGAACCCTTAATGATGGAATCTCTATTTCTAAAGGTATTACCACTTCCATCTCGTATACTAAAGAGTAATGGATTGTACCCGTAGAAGTTATGATTATAGTGCGGTATACATGAAGTGCATATGAAAACATCTTGTGTCAATCTTTGTAGGTGACTATCATCTTCTGGATGATCTTCTTGAGGTTTTTATTAGCTACATTGACAACACCATTCATCTTGGGTTTGTAAGGAGAAGAATTAAAGTGCTTAAGTTTTCACTTGATGTAAAGTTCAGTAATTAGCTTCCCATTGAAATTTTGAGCATTTTCAATTATCAATTTTGCTGGCAAGCTGTAGAGACAAATCAAATCCTTCTTGGTGAACCTCTTAACCATCTTATGTGTCACATGTGCATAAGAGATGGCTTGTACCTATTTAGTAAAGTAGTCGATAGCCATCAAGATGAATCTATGCCCATTGTTAGCCTTTGAATTGATTGGTCCTATGACATCTAATCCCCACATATCAAAAGGCCAAGGTAAGGTCATATTAAACAGGGGTGTCAGAGGTGCATTTATCTTATCACCATATACCTAACACTTGTGACATTTCCTAACATAATCAACACAATCCCTTTCCATAGTCAATTAGAAGTATCCAAATCACTACATCTATCTTGCCATTATATACCCATTAGCATGAGTTGCACAGATCCCCTCATGAACCTTTTGTAATAATTGTATAGCTTTTTTCTCTTTCAAACACCTTAGAAAAGTCCCCTCGAATGACCTCTTATACAAGATTTTACAATCCAAATAATAATTCATCATTATCTTCTTCAATGTCTTTTCATCTTTCTTGAAGACTCTTGGAGGATATTCCTAGTGCTGGATAAACCTCTTGATACCATTATACCATGATTTTTCATTTGGTAGCTCTTCAAGCAACAATGAGTTGATAGATTTCTAACTTTGTTATTTATTGGTTGAATCTGCCCTCAATATTAATATGTGTCATTGAGGTTAAGGTAGTTAAGGCATTAACAAACTGGTCCTTGTCTCTACTTAGATATTTGATCAGATTCAGTTTTGATATCAATCAGGTTGTATAATACAACATGAACTACTTAAAGCCTTTTTGCACTCTAAACCAAAACACAACATAGCCTTTATATCACAATGTACTGGGATTCACAATCATTAAGCTTTTTACTTAAGTAATAAATGGCTTGTTCTTTCCTTTTAAATTCATCATGCTGGCTCAACACGTACCCTATAACTATTTCTGTCACTATCAAATACAAGATTATAGGTTTTCCTAGCACAGGGGGTGCTATTTGAGGCAGGTTTTGTAAGAACCTTTTGATCTTATCAAAAGCTTCTTAGAAATTACAATCATACACCCCTGGATTCTTCTTTCTAAGCAATCAAAATATCAGCTCGCAAGTTACCGTAAGTTGGGATATGAACCAAGCTATGTAATTCAAACGCCTAAAAAAACTTCCAACTTATTTCTCTGTCTTAGACACTAGCATGTCCTAGATTGCCTTTACTTCATCTAAATCAACTTTTATTCCTTGACTACTTACCATGACGCTAAAAACATTCCTTGTTTTTACCTCAAACAAACACTTAATGGGATTCAGTCTTAATTGAAACTTTTGCAACCTCTTGAACAACTTTCTCAAAACTTGCACATGATCTTCATATTTCTTTGATTTGGCAAGTATATCATCCATGTATACTTCCACTTTTTGATGCATCATATCATAGAATAAGATGATCATTACCCTTTTATAAGTGGCCTTGAAATTCTTCAATTCAAATGGCATTACCTTATAGCATAAGGTTCCCCAATGCATGATAAAGGTAGTTTTCTCTGTCATCCTCGACCATTATAATATGGTTATACCTTAAAAATCCATCCATGAATGAATAAGTGGCGCTTTTTACAGCATTGTCAACTAAGACATCTACGTGGGGCAAAACAAAAGTCATCATTTGGCTTGCCTTGTTCAGATCTCTATAATCCAAGCATATCCTAATCATGTTATCTTTCTTGAGAACTACAACTATATTAGCCACTCATTGGGGATAATGAACTACGTTAAAGAACCCTACAACCCACTGCTTTTGATTTCCATCCTTTACTTTGAATAGCATATCCGAGCGTATTTGTCTTGCCTTTTGTTTGACTGGCTTGCTTCTTTCCATCAAGGGAATTCAGTGTACCACGATGTTGATATCCAAACCAAACATGTCTACATAAGTCCAAGCAAAGAAGTCCATATACTCTTGCAACAAGGAGACCAAACCATCCTTTTCCTCAGCTGTAACAAGAGTCTCAATCTTCAATTCTTTCTTATCTTGTTCAATACCTATATTTATTACTTCTAATTCTTTCTTGACAGGTTTCCAAGTTTTCTCAGATTTTTCAACTAACCTAGTAAAATCTTTTAAATATTTTTCTTCTCATTCTTCATCACCCATTGCAATTATGTTATCAAAGTTTGACCATTTAATCTTAGTGTAATGGGTGTATGGATTAGTGGAAGATTCACTTTCAAAATTACTAAAAATAAAAGGTGTGTTTGTGTAAGTGAGTATGTGCATGGAAAAAAAAGGAAACAAAACACGTTTTTAAAAAACAAAAAAACCTTGTGGCATCATGAGCTAGATTGTCAACAATATCAAAAAAGATATATATAAAAAAAACACAACAAGACAAAATATCTTAGTAGGCATGATCAAACAAGAACAATTATTTTTTGAACACAACATGAACGGGCTTAATTTTTTGATTCTGGAATATCTCCCTATATGTTAGCTTCCTCACAAAATCTTTTGTAGGAATGTCATTAATGGCGTGAACAGACAAATGAGGCAGCATCTCTTCCTCCACTTCGGCCTTCATCATTCAGAGTATTGATGCAAAGGTTAGTTATCTTTAACACTTCACCATTCGATCTTATCACCTGAGAAGGTCTTGGGAAAGTTGTTCGAAGTGGTGGGATTGTCAACTCCTCTTCTTTCAACTCCCGTCCTTCGATTCTTGCTTCCTTCTTGATCCTAGTAATCCGTCTGTAGTCATCATTCTTGAACTTATATCTAAGCTTGAACCTCTCATCAACACATTTTGCCTTTATCATATTGACTCATTTTGGCATTCTAGTGTCAAGACCAAATTGAAAGGGAATTCCTTGTTTCAAAAAGCAATTAGCTGCCTGCTTTTGATATTTTTGGCTTTCTCAACACAATATTCTCAAGAAACCACTCTATGTTCACAATCTTGAAAGATGAATATTTCTATCCTTACCATCCTCTATTTTGATGAAGCGTATTGTAACATTTATTATCATGGAAATTGTTTCATCATTTTTAACTGTTACCATCATTCCATTCATGATGTACTTCAAGTATTGATGCAATGATGAAGCTACCGCTCTAGCCACATAAATCCACGGTCCTCCCAACAACATGTTATAGAAAGGATGGATGCCCATCACTTAAAGTGTCACCAGAAATATCTGCGGTCCCATATATAACTCTATTTCTAAAGTCCCGATTATCTATCTTGGTGAGCCATCATACACCCTCGTCGTTCTAAAGTCTCGGTTATCTATCTTGGTGAGCCATCATACACCCTCGTCGTTATGGTCCTTGGCCTCATATATGATTCATCAAGCAAGTGTCTTGGAAACACATTCAATGTCAAGCCATTAACGATCAATTCCTTGCCTATTAGGATATCTTTACATCGTATCATAATGTATAACAATTTATTATGATTAGTTCCATCGGGGTCCAACTCATCTTTAATAAAATACAGATAATTTGAGGCTTGGATTCTTCCTACCAGGTGCTTCATGGTTTTTTAGTTGATATCTGAGGCACATATAACTTATTTAACACCTTCTACAAAGCCTTTTAATGAGTTTCAGAGCTCAAAATCAAAGATAACAATGATATCCTAACAAGAGTTTTCTTGAGTTGTTCAACGATGTTATATTTATTATGCTTTAACAGCTTGAGGAACTCATTAGTCTCTTTCTCTGTTACGGGCTTATTTACTTCCTTTGACAGGTTAACAACCTTTTTCCCCTTAGCTTTCCTTTGTTTCTTAAGCTCCCCTGAGGTACCTTCCACTGTGAGTTAAGCCTTTGATTTCTACTTGAAAAACATATACTAGTTCTGTGCTTTGAATGGAATACCCATAATTATATAGAAAGGCATTGTAGTTTCCATTACTTGTCACTTTAGGTTTGGATAAAATCAATTTGAACAACCCATCAGCAGTAAATTGTACATGGCAAACTTTCTTGTTCTTGCTAAGTTCATCCACTACGGACACCTCTCTACTTGTTGCCTCTTTGATTCTCAGAGTTTCTCAAGTCAAAATTTATATCATTTTATTACATAAATCTTCATATTAATTGATCATATGACCTTTTTTCTTGGTGATACTCACAAAAACTTCTTATTATCAACCTATTTTCTCAACTACCCTCTTTGTATTCAGCTTTTACTAACATTTCATAAATCTTATTTAGAGACACCTTTAAGCTCATGGGGCCTTTAGTTTCCAATGCATTTGCGGTTTTACAACCTGTAACATGATTAGGTAGAGTATTTGTATTCATATTCGGGGCCTTCTCAAATGTTATCCATCCAACTTTGATTAACTATAGGTGCTTGTTCTTAAAGGCATTATAGGTGTTAATGTTGTGTCTTGCGATGCTAACATGATGTTCGCAGGTGAGCTATGGTTTATACCAGCTAGGATAGGATTGTTGTAGTGGTGTGAATGGTACTGGAGCTACTTGTGCTTAGTAATTTCTGGTACATCTCACTTAATGATAATGGCCACAAGGGTAGTTATTCTTGGGTTTTTTGGTAGTTTTTTTTTTTGTCAATTTTCAGCTTGGTTATTGAATTAGTTACTTTGGGTTTCAGGCTTTTTAATGAGAAAAGGTGAGTTGAAGTTAAAGTTGATATTGGTTATTTAGGATGAAAGGGTTTAAGTGCTGTAATTTTAAAAACTGTTTTTCTTGCCTCTATATCCACCCTCGATATTATCAACATCCTTCTTATTCCCTCATATACCAGCTTAATATCGCCCCACTCAAGCTATCCTGAAAGAAGTACATTAACAACTTTTCATCTTGCACCACTTCTGCCATTTTATTACAATAAGACTTGAGGTTAGTAGCACGGCATTGAGTTCCAGTGTACTTTATGAACTCAGGTACATGAAATTTCTTTGGTGCAACTACCCTTAGAACTAGACATATCTTAATGACTTGAACAGGATCATATAAGCCAACATATTTGATAGCCCTTAATCTTGCTTCTAACATTGTTATCTTATCATAATTAACACCCTCGGAGTATTTTGTCTTGTAGAATTCATTGGTGAACGCATCCATAATTGTTGGGGCTAGTGTAAGTATAGTTGACTGCATAAATGTCATTGCATTGGGGTTCCTAACCTTAGCTACCCATTTTTTTAGGTTGGATTGTAGCTTTAGTTTAAGAAAAGCTCACAAACCGATTAGATGGACCTTTGCCAGAGATTTTCTTGAGAGTTTGTTCGAGTAGGCTAGTGATGCGGGCCATGTTGATTTTCAAGGAGTCCAACTCCTTTTGAAAGCGAGCATCATGATGAACATGTTCCTCATCTTCCATGTTTCTTTGTCAAAGTCTGGTGTTGTAGATTTTACGGGTTTGGATTTTGCATGGACCAATATTTCAACATGAATATACACATATGACATTTAAAACCCCAAAGTCATGTTAATGTATGAATACAAATAAGAGTGCATGTATGGTACATCGAATATGGATTAACTTGTTCACAAATCTAATCCATGAATTTTCCATTGAATACGAGCAAAATCTGTAGTTTGACGAATCTAAAGAGATTTTTCCCAAGTTCTTGTCTCGGTTTTCATATTGGTTATAAGCCCTTTTCATTCAATAAAATACAAGGAGTTTTCACATGTGTGGATAAGATTCATATGCATTTTTATTCATTATCAAAAGCAATTCCCTTATTGGCTACATTTCTGATGAAAGCCAAAACATCATTCAAGTATTCCTTTTATCTACTAGCACTGTTGTGGATCGGAGAGACCTTCACTCATTGTTTGTTTTCCCTTCGAGCCACCAAAGCGATTAACATGTTTATCTTTTCTATTTTGTAATGGAACATAATGTTTTCTTAGAGCAGTGTATTATTGCTTATGACCAGTGACTCGTTGTTTATATTTAGCATCAAAACTATCTTTTTAAGTTATTCGATCTAGTCTTTAGCCCTTTAAAATTCTTCTTGTTCGATGTTAAGCTCAACTATTTTCGTGTTCATTTGGACATCAAATCTGCTGATGTGATCTTGCCACTTTTCAAGCTTCTGTCTTAGCTCATTTAGTTCTCCTTTAACTTTTAGATACTGCTCTTTCAGCTTCTTCAATTCCTCCTCCCGGATTTCTAACTTGAATTGGACTATGGTGACTCATTCTCTTAAGGTATTTGCTCCATTCTTGTAGTCTCTCATGTTTGATTCGGCTTCCTTTCTAGCTTCATTTTCATCATCAGCTTTAGACTTTATACTGAGCTCTTAATTATTTTTCTTCCTTAATGATGAGATTTGCCAACCTATTCTTTTCTTTTTCAGCTTCCAACCTCTTTTTATTATTATCATTTTTTTAAAAAAAAAAACCTATCAATTCTTTGTCAGCACATGTTTTTCCCTTGGCATTCCTTTTTAGAGTATCCATCTCTTTTTTTAGCATTACATTCTTGTTCACCAGATTATCGTATTTAGACATCCTTTCTTTCAACTGTTCTTGGATCCTTTATGTAATCTTCTCAAACTTCTTAGCCATGTTTTGCCATTCACTAATCATTTCTTGGTCATTCTTTCTTCCTTATCTAAGTCTTGCATTAATACAAATATTTGTTCATCCTTTTTCTCTCAATTGTTGGTTCAGAAAGGCCTTCATATTTTCTTTTTTAAAGAGTTGGTTTTCTAAGAACTTCTAGTGACTATTGCTATTACTCTACTTAATTATAAGCTTATCCAGTTCACTTCGCAGCTCCTCTTCATTATAACCTTCTTTGTCTTGGGTTCTCAAGTGAAAGATGGTTCAGCTTTGCTAACTACCATTAGGCCTTATACTCCAAAGCTTTTAAGTGCCCCGAAAAACCTATTATTTCTCCAACATGAGTAATTAGGGCTAACTGAGGATTCAACCTCATCTTCATATCTGTGAACTAGTACAAGCTACTTCCAATCTTGTCTGACAACTTTTAATTCAGCCAGAGAATTAGAATTCTTGAAAAATCCAGTATATTCAGTTAAACTCCAGGTTCTTGGTACATGTTGTATCTCTCCAAACTACCTAAAAACTAATGAAGGTGAATAATTTATGTAACTAGATAGCCCAATCAATGGGACTCGTACTTTATCTCTACAACTCATGATATAAGAGGAACTTTCTACCCAAAGGATTTCCATCTAAAGTTACTATGAGGGATAACCTTATATTACAACCAGAAATTGTTAAAAACTTCTCTCAAAGTTTCCAAATGGCTACTACCTATATGAGCAATAAAGGAATACAATATCGCATTTCTCTCTTTTCATATAGCCTACAATAATTTAGCAATTGGAAAGTTTAAGCCATGATAGTTGTAGTAAGGTTTCTCTTTGTTTGTTCATACTCAATGAAGGCGTTAACGGCTTCGACACTAATAATCCCAGCAGCTTCTGAAGAAAATAGGACTAGCCTAAAGATGCTAAGAACAATCGCTATGTATCTTTAATCTCCTAACTTCTCCTCATCGTTTTTTGTCTTCAGCTTAGCCTCAATGAGCTTCCACTTAAACCCCCTAATTAGTTGTTATATATTAGTTAATTTTGTCTAAGTGTAGTAATTTGGCGACTTCGATAATTGTGTCTTAAATTATTTGTTTGAAATACACCTTATGAGGGTCATTTGGGAAATTCAAGATTTGAGCATACTCCTTAATAGTGGGTGTCACGTCAATGTCTCTAAAGGTGAAGCATTTATAGTTTGGGTCCCAGAAATGCAATAGGGCTTTAACTGATGAAGTTTGCACCATAATCTTCATCATATGAGCAATTCTCTTGTGCCTCCCGTCAAACAGAGTCTCGCCCATATAACCTATAACATACAAAAGTTTCTCCATTTTATTTACAGAGTAGTGTACCTCAGTTACAAGCGGTAATTCACAAGTCTTGGTCCTTAGGCAATTCCCCTCAACTTGTTACATCATCTCAGATTTTTGTTTGTATTCAAAAAAGGTTATAGAAGTCATGGTCTTAGCTCAGATAAATCCTGCAGAGTTTAGGATTTTTTATCAGGTTTGATGTAAAAAAGGTCTATGATCTGTCAAGTAACCACCTTTTGTGAAGACAATATAAGAGTTTACAAGGAATGGTTAGGGCATAATGTGACCATCATTACCAAGTAAAAAATCATATCATAGTTGGATGTTTCATAAATTTAAACCCTGATTGAAAGTCATGAGACAGAATGATAATCCCCCACATAACCTAGAATTGGGTTTATACTCTAAGAATTAAAAATGCATGAAGGCATGAATCCATATTTAATGTACTTATGCATGAACAGTATGTAGAAAATGCATTTTGAAATTAAATTACATAGACCAATAAAATAAACAGGACAAAACAAGCAAACAAACAATTAACAAAACTTAGTCCAACATGACAAGTCCCTAGTGGAGTCGTCATCCTTGCATGGCGTGCACGGCGTTGAATGTCAAGTCGTGCCTCCTAGATCAAGGGGGTTTTAGATATGTTGGGATAAATTCTAAAATTATTATTTGAAAGGTTCAGGATTCATCACCTAGTATTATGGTCATTAAGAAACCTAATGGTCTACGAGAGTCTGGGTAAGCAAACTAATTGTGCAAGAGGAAGACGCATCACCCTCAGCGCACCTTACCTATGGTAAGGTGCCTTATTAGTTGATTTTTTTTCTTTCTAATTCATATTTCTATTCATTGGTCTGTCTTGGGTTTAAGATAGATCCCCCTCAATAAGGAGGTCTTTGTCTTATCAGATTAAATCATAACCATTCTAAGACTCAAATTTTTAATGTTGTATTTATTTCTAATTTATATATTTAATACTTAGGGATATATTTTACAGTGTAATTTTATATCCCCAAATATTAAAGTCTATAGCTTCCTGGTTCAAGGCCCAAGCCCAGATGTACAGGCTGGGCATAAGCCTATATCGAGCTGAGTGGGCTGGCAAACGACCCAAAATCCTTTTTTATGAAAAAGTCCAGCCCAGCCCAACCACACGGGCTGGGCTTAAATTAGAGGCTCAACCTCCTTTCTCTTCTACTGGCCTGACCCAATGGCCATTCTTTGGCAAGAATTAAATACTACCAATCAGAGCTTACATTTTCCAACCCTTACACACAGTATTTTGCATTATCATGCAGACTTTTATCAAGTGAGGAAGCAAGAAAAAAAGTTAGCTGGCCTAGAAAGGTTTGCTAGTGGTGATGGTTTGACCAAGAAAAGGTGGTTGTTAGTGGTGGTCCACGATTGAAGCTACTGGAGGTGAAGATGTTGTGTAGGGGAGGCTCACGGTGTGGGATGGTGGTATGGTGACTATAAACCGAAGGAAGAGAAGAAGTGGTGGTTGATGTAGCGTGCTTGGTTTTTGGTTATACCAGGGAAGGTATAAACTATGATGGTGTGGGGGGGGCTTTTTGACTTTGGTTTTTCTCTCCTTTTTAGGACCTCATTTCTTAGTTGAGCTTCACCTTTATTTTTAGACAGTGTTTTTAAACCCGGCCTGGTGGTCAACCCGGCCCAAGATCCGGGTCATGGGTTTTGACAGGGTCACCTGGGTCAACCCTATTTTTTTTAAATCAAAACAACCTTGTTTTGATTAAAAAAAAAAAATCAACGATTACAACCAGGTTTTTAAATAGAAGTTAGAGTGGGCATGAGCACTTACAGTATTTAGAGCAAAGCCAAAGGTTAGATAATAGTTATAAGAATAGAACTCCATACTCATTTTCCAACTTATTGGGTTACCTTTGCAGGGAAAAAGGTGAAAATAAAACATGAACGATAAAGTAGATTCAAACAAATACGAAGGTGCAGGCTGCAATAGAACTTGCTGTGGGCTTCCGGAATTATTGATCTAAAATCTATATGGGCCAAAATAGCTGGACCAATCAGATGCCGATTTCAAGTACGGTAAGTATGCTGGGCTAGGCCTGCGCTGGTTAGCTCGGAGTATAGGACGCCTATCATTCATGTCAAGATTTTTCATCGAGTTAGAAGGTGCCGACATCTAAAACAACTGCTCCATTCTCTTTGCACGTGGATTGAGATTTGACTCTTTACTTTAATGATATTAAATATTGATGATGATGATGACGACGACGATGATAAAACACCAATAATTTGAGATGTCACAACCTTGATTTGTCGATAAATCTATGGATCTGTCACTCCGCATGATTTTGTGTTTCCACTAACTACACCGATACTTGCTTTAATCATCAAAATTTGGAGTATGCTTGTTAGTGTCGTGAAAATTATTTTTTAAATATTAAAATAATATTTTATTAATTTTTATTAATATATCAAAATAATAAAAAAAAAAACACTAAAATAATTCAATAATTCAAAAATATAATTAAACCGTAATAACAAACTGTCCAATAGTTAGTTCAAATTCATGCAATGACTGATGAGGCTAAGAATTTGAGGATAAAATTTATATTTTAACTCTAATGGGTGTAGTTTAATTGGTTAGGTTTTGGAGTTGCTTTTTAAAAATCACCAGTTCGAGTTCCACAAATCTCAGGGCCACTAGAAGCTTACATGGTTTTTAAACTTCAGGATCCGTGGAATTAATACGCGCAAATTAACCCGAACACTTACATTAATAAAAAAAAAAATAGATCTGGTCAAAGGCAGCACAGATGTTTCGTCGAGATCTGGGAAATGAATGCTTTAATGTGGATATTTAATTTTCTTCTATGTATACGACCATGTTTCCCGATGGCATGAAATTCTTACGATCCTTTTCTTGTGTGAATGGTAGAGGAAATAAAGTTTTACAAAAATATCAAAGCCAATTGGACGATTTTTACTTGCAAGGCAACATAGACAACCCGGAGTCTCGGACCAATTCTCTCGGCAAGAATTAGAAGTCCCAGGAGAGTAGCAAATACCTCATTAGAAGCAGGACCTCCAACCCACGTATTCCACAAACAATCCTTGCAGGAACGCTTGATATTTTCATCCCCTAGTATCTCTACAAGGGCAAAAAATTAAACGAGAGAAATTCGGTTTTCCAGCAGAGTAATGAATCAAACCGGAAGACGTATCTAAAAGTAAAATTTAACTAATTAAAGCTAATATGTTCTCCAGATAAACACAGCATCTCCTGGAAGATTTACAACACCACCAAAATTGTTCTATTTCTACCACTTTAAAGAATTCGTTTTCACAAAAAAAGAAAGAAAAATAAAAAGGGTGGCTTCTCGAAGGCCCGATGCTCTGATTTGACTGGAAAGTAAGCAACTCAAAAAACCCAGGTGTGGGAACTGAGTTTCCGTCTGGGTATGCGTCCTTGGATTGCTGTTGCCAACTTCAAAGACTAACAAGCTCCAACACGCTAAAAATAACATTAATATGTAACATTAATATGCACAGTACTTAAGCCTCCGTCGGTGGAAGGTTCACTAGAATATTGAGTCCAGGTAAAAATTGTAATGCCTCCTGTTGAACTCTAACAAGCTACCGTAAGTACGGTCGGCAACACCAACAAACAGAGCTTCAGTATCGGGGCTGAAAGAAATGCCAGCAATCTCCCCAAATAGATCAATCTCCTGGCATTTGAGGTAATCAGATTGTGTATCAAAAACATGGACGAAATCTGCAGGCTCAGCCATAGCCAAAAACTTGCCATCTGAGGTGAACTTTAGAGCTCTTATTGCTCCCATATTCCCTTTTAATACTGCAAGGGACTGGGACAGATTCCTTATATCCCACAGCCTGCATGTAGTGTCTTGGTTTCCAGTGGCCAAAATTAGCCCGTCAGGGTGCCAGGCTGATGAAAAGGAATAATCCAAATGCCCTTTGAGGCTTCCAGTCACTTTACCAGAATTAGCATCGGCAATCAAGCACTCAGCACTGTCCCCAAGCACTGCAAGCAGCTTACCATCTGGGCTAACAGAGGTGTTCTGGGGAACAGTTTTAAGAAGTGTAAGCATGTTATAAATATGACAAAACAGTACAGAATTATGAATTCTCGGGGAAGTTTCTGGTGAAAGGCACTCACATTTACAGACCAATCGAAGGAGAAACAATTGAGGGAAGCAAAAGTTTCGGCATCAAATACTCTAACTTGAGCATCGTTGTTCGCGGCCATAATCCTCATTGAGCCACTGCAAAACAAAAAACAAAAGATGACTCAAGTTCTTGAGTCTGTCTCCTGAGGGAAAGAAAAAGGAACTCAAAAATTTTCTATTAATAAGTTCCTTACTTGTGGTTACGGTATACATCCACTGCATTGGTTATGGCATTTTCACCTGTTGTTATCTTTGAGCAGAATGCAACTCCAGGTTGATCCAAACACTGACCATATGAAAGAACCGATCAGAAGACAAGCTAGATATTGAATATTAAGTTAAATGTTCAAAAGAAGTAGCTATACTTATTTAGCCACTTTGATACCTTGCAAATAAGTTCTCCCTGGAAACCACCTGCCACCATTAAGTTCTCTTTGACAGCCATAGTGCTTATCTGCACTCTGGAGAGTGACTGAGACAACAATCCTGGGCTTTGCTGTAGAAAAGAAAGGAAAATACTTCAGTCATGAATTAAGTGCAAAATTAAATGATGATAGTCATGTTCACCCTGGACCCCAAAGTAACATACCCGGGTTGGAGCAACTGGCTTGGCCACATTGAGTACTTCTTTGCCTCGCCGCAGTAGTGATGACCAATGCATAGCTGAGTAATTTTGCATAAGGTAAACATCATGCTTTGATGTTGCCCACAGCAGATTCCTCAGCTGCACAATGCAAATACAAACGGAAGAGAAGAACATCAATAACAAAATTCAGAAGTCCTTCAATTAGAATTTCAAAACTATTGAAGATAAAAATAACAAAATCAAGAGCTAAAATTGAAGCAGGTCTTTCAAACATGAAGAATTGAACAAAAATTATGTTACATACATATAGTTTCTCAATATGCACCATTAGGAATAATTAGGGCATAGGATGAGGCTTATATAGTAGAATAATCATATGCAGTTCCAAAATGAGGCTTCTGTAGTGAAGTAGGTGTGGAAACAAGCATATAGCAAGCACATGATGAAATCGCCATGTAGATGCATGAGCAGTAAATTACAGGAAAAGAGCATGGGACTAAATAAACACGAGGGAAGTGTACAAGCTACTCAAAAGGCTCGGAATGCATCTGACAGATGTAACAGAATTTCCACATGCAGAAATGCAAATTTTGTGTTAATTTGGCCCCTCGAGCTTTGACACAGGGTAGATAAACTACAGGAATTGAGGCCTCTTTAAATGCTCAGATATTTTCCTATCATACCATATAAACAACGAATCTTTAACTGCGCCAGCTGCCCAGATAGAACTTCCACCCTGCTTAAAAGGCTGAGATAAGGAGATGACAGTCCTAAATGGCACAGATTGGTTAAGCCAAATAATATATTCAACAATCAAAAGAAAGAACATACAAACTATGAGATATTGCAATGCCTGAACATGAAACATAGGTCAACAATCAACTGAAAGAACAGACAAACTATTGAGGTATTGCAATGCATGAACATGAAACATAGGTCAAGAGACCATAGAACACAGACAAGTATCACGATAAGTACCAAGTAGCATGTGCTATGAAGGTCTCAGCCAACAATGCATAGCTAGAACATCCAGCAGATAGATGGTCAAAAGGAAGCATGAATGAGAATACCAAAACATTAATCCATTACAATTAAGTTCCACAGTTTCATGCTCTCTACAAAAGTTTTCAGCTGTTGCAGAGTAAGTAAATATACAATACTAATGTGAGTTCAGTTTAGTTTTGAAATAGTTACCACCGGAATCATTAAAACAATTGTTTGATTATATTGTTAACATGGTAATGTACAATTGTTTGATGATATTTGTGTTGATGGAAGTATCTGCATGATTGCAGATGCATCTATAATGTGTACGCTACTATGTGTGCATCTATGGTGTAAGAAAGTCATGTGCGCACTCAGCTTTGTTTGTTATTTGAAGCATGCATTTATTCAGTAATCACATATGATCAGGAATTCCATTTCACACCATAATTTCCATGCATCCATATCTAATTGAATGCTACTGCATACAACTATCAGGCACGCCTTCAAGATTGTACCTATTTAAAATTGATATTTCAATTTTATTAAAATTTGAGAAACTGCTAACCAGTGCATGAACAAAGCATCCTTCAAAAATCTGCAGCAAAACCATTAGTAAATACGAACCCCAGCTCTATGCTGTTTAGCTGGGGAGCATTCAAATATTTCACAAAAGCTAATGGTGAGCTAAAAAGTGAGGAAATTTCTCTCAGATCAATATCCAAGAAATATGCTTTAAAATCCAGGAAAGATTTAATCACCAGCTCGTAGGCCTGCAGAGGAATTGGTAGATGGCCTCAATGGATGATAATTTAAGCTGGAAAACTTTTGTCAGTTGTTCATAAGTCGATTACATCCCAAATAATTAGATAAATGTTAAAACCTAACATAAAGTTGATCAATTTTGAACTCCATACCTCTGACAAGTTCAGGCACAGAGCTATAATCGCATTTAAAGATGTCCATAAAGGATATAATATAATCACAAAACCTGCAAAACTATAATGATTTTGCATGATCGATGTGTAGACCATCTGTTAGGAGATCAATTTAAATATGTGGTGGCAATTTGTATTTGCTCTTCAGCAAATGCATTAAGCATGGATCCCATGATGTGCAGCAGTTTATTGAGATTTTAAGATATGAGACATGAAGGGCTTTGTGCAACGAGAACATGAAGTACTTATGCATCAAGACATTTGACCATAAATAAATAAATAAATAAAAATGCACTTGTATGAAATAATAATTATAATGAAGAACTCCAATTTCAATAAATTTTTAGAGCAAAACATGAGAAATTCAGTGCTAAAACGATGTGAAGCATGCGCCAAAAAGATGGTAATTATTTTTTTTGTTGATGAAACATGAAATCATTTAAACAGGTGAGTGTAAAGAGTAGAAGTCTCTACCTGAAAATGAACAATTGTGGATTTGACAAGCCTTGTGTTGAACTCAAAGTCATAGAAAGTCTTTCCCTTCTCAACTTCCAGGCATTCCTGTCAAAGAAATATACTAATCAGCAATAATCGAATCAATTTTCTCTACAAGTTTCTTTAATCAAGAAGATAAAAACAAAAGATATACATCTTCCATTCAAAAACTAATAAAGTCTTTAAAATCACAATAAAATTTGACAAACCTTGTGAAGCTCGAAGCGAGGGCGAGAGAGGTTCTCGTAATTCTTATACTGCTTTAAACGCGTCTCACGATACTTATCTCTAGTGAAATTAAGCCTCTCCCAGGGGATTCCCTGTATATCCTTGCCATTTCTTGCCTCTAAAGCAGACGTATCGGTCTTCGGCTTACTCTGCAACACCATACCACCATCACTCGCCATTAATTTCTTCCATCACCACAAAAAAAAAAAAAAAAAAAAAAATTCACTCGTAACGTACCGACACAAAGTCATCTTCAAAATCAGAATTCATAGCATCATCAGAATCGTCGTTTCTTTGAGGTTCATCTTCGCTGAAAAAATCGTCTTCAAAAGGATCATTAACTACGTACTCGAGATCGTTGTTGTGGAAGTGATCCATTATCCTACCATACCAAAAACAGTAATTCAATCGCTCAGTAAATAAATTAATTGAAATAGAAAAAAAATTAAAAAAAAACAAGGAGGTGATTAAGGACCTAATTAATTAAACTTAATAATTCACCATAACCTTTTATAAGAAATATAAAGGTTGGACTCTGACAATCTTGCAATTCAGTAAAAATAACTGGTTATAAATGATGTATGGATGAAGCAGGACTCAAAAAAATTGAGAAAACAAAGAAAGGATAACAAATTACGGTGAATGAAGGAGATTCTCGTCGTTTCGTTGATCAAACACGCAAAAACAAGAAGCAAAATAGTCAAAATGAAAAATTACCTCCGAATTTTGGTAGATCTTAAAAGAGAGAGAAAGGCTTGGAAGCGAAAGATCAAACGAAACGGAGAACGTATATTAAAGCAATCCACTTAACTGTTTCAGAGGAAACGAACAGAAAAATAACAGGAGGGGGAGATTTCAGGTTTGGAGTCAAGAATCTTGAGAAAAAGATGGCGTTAGATTTGGGATTCCTAGACAGAGAGGTGTGAGTGTTTTTAGCTTAGTAAAGAAACAAATAAAACGGTTTCTGTTTGTTGTAAGAAAGAAACAAGGAAGTGTGTAGTTTGCCAAAACCTAAGGCGAACCCTCACTGCTACTTGTAATGGTGATTTCAGTGATGGAGATTAGAGAGAGTGAATTGGTACCCGCTTGTTGACCCCGTCGATTAATAAAAAAAAAAGAAAAAAAGAAATGGGAGACACCGGTGGCCTACAGTAGGGCCCGTTTGCGGGCTCCACTTAACCGTCCATTTTAATTTGCTTATTTCAAAAGTTAAGAATAAAATAGAAAAAGAATATTATTTTAATTAAAAAGTAATTTTAAAAAGTACTGATTTTAATTCTTAATGTTTTCTGGAAAAAAATCTCCCAAATATCTAGTGAGGGGCTGTAATCACTAAATTCCAGACAGACAGCTGTTGTATCCTTTTAGCCATGAGCTTACCTAACCAGTAACCACCCTTCATTTTTTTATTACAGGAAAATTTCAAAAAGTAAGTAAAACTCTTTTATTTATGCAATTTAGTCACAATAAATGAGTTAATTTTTCAGTAGTCATGATAATCTTAAGCGTGTGGAAAAAAATCATATCGGCATGGGAGAAAAATCTAATTATAAAAAGTAAACCCAACATTAGTCTAAACTTGTAATTCCCTTCCGCAAGTGGAATTGAATCCAGCACTGATTTGAGTTCTGAAAGTGGACCCGGCAGATGTCAGTCATAATTAACAAATAGCGAGTGAACACATGTCCAAATCTTCAAAATCAAAGCGGGCTCAGCAGCTGCTCCAATGTCCATTATCTAGGATATGGAGAGTCCACGTGTTTGGCTCACATCACGAGTTGGAAAATCATGGCAGCACCAGATTCCACCACGTGGCTACCGCAGCTGACGGGTCCTTTCTTGCTTGCCTTGGCTTTGCCGTCAATATGCCTTGTCGGGCGTCGTCTTTTTGTAACCCCAAATAGCTGTTAGTTTAACCATGGTTAGTTGAATTAAGCACTGGTTAATGGTTTGGAGGGTAAGAGATTGTCCTCCTCCTATGCCATCTTCTATTTTTTATTTTTTTATTTTTTTATTGTTGTATAATGTATTTTTTAAAATAGTTTTTTTCTTCAAAATATATCAAGATAATTTTTTATTTTTAACACGCAGCTGACGGGTCCTTTCTTGCTTGCCTTGGTTTTGCCGTCAATATGACTTATCGTGCGTCGTCTTTTTTTAATCCCAAATAGTTAGTTAAACCATGGTTAGTTGAATTTAGCACTGGTTAATTGTTTGGAGGGTAAGATATTGTCCTCCTCCTGTGCCTTCTTCTATTTTTTATTTTTTTTTAATTGTTGTATAATGTATTTTTTAAAATAATATTTTTTTTCAAAATATATAAAGATAATTTTTTATTTTTAACACTAACATATTAAAATAATCAAAAAATATTTTAAAAAATATTAATTTAATACTTTTTCAATCTAAAAACACTTAAAAACAAAAGTTTTGTGAGACATCTTTTTTATATATATAGTCATTGCTTTCAGTCGGTGTACAGGGCCATTAAAAAACCTTAAACAGAGACTTGACTCGTGCTGTCTCATTTGATGATGGTGAAGGGTCTTTTATTGGGAAAAATAGTTTTGACTCGGTATTTTTATATTATTTAAAATTAGAATAATTTATTCTGAGTATCTATAATTTAATTTTATTTATTTATTTTTTAACTAAATTTTTTAATATTATACCCTGCATCTTGAACTTTGAAAACCTACAACAATTCACATCTTTTGGAGTTTGCAATAAAAGAATGTTAACAAAAAAAAAAACATTGATTTACAAATTATTATAATGAGTCAAGAGCCTATTTGTTTTTTTTTTTAAACACAATTTTATATAAATAAAAAATATATATAATAAACAAAAAGAAAAGAAAAAACACTTCCCGTGATATTTTACATCTTCTCCGCCTCCCTCTCATACACAATTGTTGGCCACTAGCCCAGCTCTCCTTACAACAACAACAACAACAACAATTATCTCAGCCAGTAGTGTTAGTGGTGTTTAAAAATATAATTATAGTTATTTTTTAAAATATTTTTAATTTAAAAATATATTAAAATAATATATTTTTATTTAATAAATTTTTATGGAGTCCCCATCTCTTGGATACTACCCAAAATAGCCCTCATTGCAAATCTTTTAATTTATAAAAAGAACGATGATATATATATATAGATATATATATATATATATGAGGGCATACAGAGTTTATTTTGTTGTTGTTACACGTGCATACAAAGTTTTAAGAGTATACAAAAAGAGTGGGGTAACATACGTATAAATTCTAGCTGTCAATACTAAAAAAACAAGGAAATAAAATAACCATGTCACGTATAATTGGCACACGATGTTTTTTAATTATTGGTGGAAAAAAACACATAAAAATAGAGAGAACTTCATTCACGCATTTTCTCAAGCACCTCACCTCCAAACAAATAGATTTGGAAGATCAAGATTTGTGTTAAACTACTAAAGAGTTTAAATTCTATTAAAGAGAACATTGTTCTTGTGTTCGGCAAATACTAAATACTAGTTACATGACCCGCGCGATGTCATGGGTTAATTTGTTTTTGCATAAAAAATATCAAAAAAAGTTAAGATCTAAAAGTGTTAGGTCTTTCTGCAAAGTTATACTCAAGAGTCTTGGGTTTGGCTGCAACGCCTGACCCAAGAGTAATATTTATAATATTAATAATAACATTAAACTTGCATGATCCAAGTTTAAGTGAGTCTGGCTGCAATACCAAACTCAATAGTCTTGGATGTGGGTTTGACTGTAAGGTCGTGTCATAAAAGTGTGATAATTAACTAGATTAATTAAAAATAAAAAAATCTGAATTAATTGGGTTAACCCGTCAAACCTTGGATTTGTATTGTGAAAGTTTGATAACTAAATAGGAAAAAAAAAATTTGACAGGTCACCCCAGAATTAACTGGGCTAACCCGTCAAACCAGGTTAAACTGTTAAACCCGGAATCCGTGTCATGAAAGTTTGATAACTAAATAAAAAAAAATTTAACATTAACAAACTAAATTAAACGAAAGAAATTAATTAAAAAGAGAAAAAAAAAACAAAAACAAACAAAAGGCATCAGCCTTTTCACTATGCAGTCCATAGTTAAAGGCATAAAAAAGGCAAAAAAAAAAAACTAAAGTCATCAACCGATAACTAAATAGAAAAAAATTAAATATTAATGAACTAAATTAAATAAAAAAATATTAATTACAAAGAAAAAATAAAAGAAAAAAAACCTATAAAAAGACAAAAACTAATGAAGAAAAAGAAAAAAAAATTAAATTAACTGGGTTACCTGTCAAACCCGAGATCCGTGTCATGAAAGTCTGATAACTAAATAGAAAAAAATTTAATATCAACACACTAAATAAATAAAAATTAATTAAAAAGAAAAAAAAAACATCAACCTTTTCACCGTGGATTGCACTGTGCAGTCCACACTGAAAGACATAAAAAGAAAAAAAAACTAAAGGCATCAACCTTTTCACTGTGGACCGCGTATAATATTAAAAGATGAAATTGAAAGAAAAAAACGAATGAGGAAAAAGAAAAAAAATCTGAATCAATTGGGTTAACCCGTCACACCTGGGATTCGTGTCATGAAAGTGTGATAACTAAATAAAAAAAAGATTTAATATTAATGGACTAAATTAAAAAAAAAGATTAATTAAAAAGGAAAAGGCAAAGAGAAAAAAACCTACAAGAAGAAAAAACTAATGAAGAAAAAAAAATCTGAATCAACTGGGTTAACTCGTTAAACTAGGTTAAGCCGTCAAACCTGAAATCCGTGTCATAAAAGTCTGATAATTAAATAAAAAAATTTAATATTAAAAAAGTAAATTAAAAAAAAAGTAATTAAAAAACAAAGAAAAAAACAAAAAAAAAAAAACTAAAGGCATCAACTTTTTCTCTATGTACTGCAAAATTGAATCAACTGGTTTAACCCGCCAAACCAGGTTAATCCGTTAAACTTAGGATCTATATCATGAGAGTGTGATAACTAAATAGAAAAAAAATTTAATATTAACAAGCTCAATTAAAAAAAAATCAAAGAAAAAAGCAATAATAAAAAACCTATAACTAAAAGGTATTTACCTTTCACGGTGGATTGCACTATGCAAATCCACAGTGAAAGGTTGATCTCTTTTGGTTATACTTACAATATTAAAAGATGAAATTGAAAAAAAATACACTAATGAAGAAAAAGAAAAAAAATCTGAATCAAGTGGGTTAACCCGCCAAATCAAATTAACTCATCAAACTTGAGATTCGTGTCATAAGAGTGCGATAACTAAATAGAAAAAAATTTAATATTAATGAACTAAATTAAAAAAAATAGTTAAAAAAAAACACATAAAAAAACAT
>Ga0307515_10005703_pt1 | contig 25142 bp, 5 predicted proteins | sample 17_EM_MG_FD_194513 | JGI IMG/M metagenome (GOLD analysis project Ga0307515, IMG submission 194513) | Populus trichocarpa ectomycorrhiza microbial communities from riparian zone in the Pacific Northwest, United States - 17_EM | ecosystem: Host-associated > Plants > Roots > Unclassified | place... | reverse complement strand
TACCCCTTAAAGTTCAGTCGCTCAATACAAGGTAACCAACATTCGTCCTTTCTGCAGAACGGAACCTGACACATTTTACGCCCAAAATGTGGTAATCTATCGATTGAATCTATGTCTGGAGTTTTGGTGTTCCGCGCACGGACCAGGTTCTAGATGGACGCTGACGTGTTAAGGGATAATCCGTAACTTAAGAGTAGGGTGTATTTTAGCTAATAAGGTTAAGTCTAAAGCCGCTTGGGTTTGTGGGATAAATTTGGTTAAGTGGGTTAGGTATAAGGCTAGCGATTATATTAAGTTTGGAAGAAGTAAAGAGTTTTTTAGTTTCTTAGAACTGGTCTAGGATTTCCTCTTTAGTCTATTTTATTTGGTCCTTCTTATATATTATATTATACAAGGACTATATAATAGTAACTCGTTTATTCCTTTTAACCCATACACCTTAGTTACGTAAAAGGGTTCGTAGTTTACGGATAGTAATAGGGTTGCAGGCCTTAAGAATAGCTTCTATAAAGTCCGCAAAGTCTTCCTAGTATTACTCCCATAGGTTGTTATTTATGAGCTTAAAGTATTTATATTTAAGGATTTTAAAACTAATGTAGTTGTTAACGTCGTTTATAGACGTAACGTCGACTCCTTATCTCCACTTCTTTTGACCTTTACTAACTTGCTTGCTGATATCTGCCATACTATAGTATAGTGTAGTGCATAGTAGGTGGTAGCAGCTTATAACGGGTGGAGGAGGTCTTATAACAGTCCGTAAAATCGATTAACGGGTCCGTAATGGTTTATAGGAGGGTAGGGGGTTTCCGCAAAAGGTCTAAAGAGGTTTAAGGTTTAAGGGGGTTAAGGATAGGGGTTCCGTATAAGTCTATATTTGCGTCTATAACTTTTAGTAAACCGTACTAAGACTTAAATAAGTATATAGAGTTGGAGATAAGTCCGTAATCCCCAACTTCCGACCTTCTAGTAGGTCGTACTAGGAGTCTAAACAGGTGGTTGCTGTCATATATATCGCTTAGGGGGAGGTATTAAGTGATTGCTGATCTGTGCGCGCTTACTAATTAGTGTTCGTACTAACTTAATAGCACGAGTGAGTTGTATCCACGGGCATGAAATATATGTAGTATTATATGCTTGTTTGGATAGTGACTGTCGATTGTATAAAGCAGACTACGTAGTCTATATACTGATGCACCTCCCCCCTAATTAGTTAGTGCTTTATAAGTGCACCAGACGCGTAAGCGAGTGGTTGGTGCACTGAACGCGTAAACGCGCACCTGGTGTACCGAACGCGTAAGCACGCGTTTGGTACAACAGGTGCTGTAATTATATATATACCTACTATTTTAGCAAGTTATGCAATATCTAGAAATATATAAGGAAGTTTTATAAAGAAAAGAGTTAACTAAATAAATACTGCTATATATGCGAATAAGAGTTCTAAAAACTATTAAGTTTTACCTAGTATATAAATATTTATAAATTTAAGGCAACGCCCTTTAGTTCTTAAGTAGAGTTTAAGTAATTAGCATTATAGCCACGCAGAGAGCTATTTAGGCGCACGTTAAGTATAGTACCCTTAAGTTCTCTAGCGGAACCAGTATAGCTGCCTAATTAGAACACGTTTAATGCTATACCCTTCGATTGTAATTAGAACACATTTAATACTACGCTCTTTAATAATTTACCGGAGCCGATATAGCCGCTATCCTTCTAGGGTAATTCAAGCTTATTAAGTGCGGTAGCTACTAATTCTTTAGTGAAGTAAGTACGGTTATTTTATTAGAATACGTTTAATGCTACTCCCTTTAACAATCTATAAGAGCTAATATAATAGCCGCCCCTACAGGATAACTAGAATACTTTAAATACAATAGGGTAAGTATAGTTATTTCGCTAGAATACTTTTAATGCTACGCCCTTTAACAATTTACTAGAACTAATGCAGCCGCTATCCTCCTAGGATAATTTAAACCCGTTAAATGCGGCACCCTCTAATTCTCCGGCAGAAGTACGGTTATTTTATTAAAACACGTTTAACGCGACACCCTTTAACCTTCTATTAAAGTTAATATAGCAGTTATTCTCCCTAGAGGGTTCTAGTATAATAAATACATTACTCTCTAATCTAGACTTAAACATTATAGGCCTAGCGTAAGCCTTTTAAAATCCCCGCTATAGCCTAGCATTAACTAAAGTATATTAACGTGACTTATAAAACCGCCTCCTAAGCTTGCTAGATCGCCCCCCTTTTAAACTAAATCCACTTTTAATTATACGCTACTAGTTCTTATCTAGGCTTAAAGTAATATTTAATACTTTAGTAGAGGGATATATAAGAGAATCTGTAGCTAGCTATAAGCAATAATCTTTATTCCTTTTACGTACTACTTAATATAGTTACCGCTTCCAAACTATATATTTACTACTTCTAGAGCAATTATTTCTAAACTACTCTAAAATCTTATTACTAGTTTAATTATCTAGTACTCCGCGCCTAGAATACCTAGTCTATATATATAAAACCACGATTACGTATACTAGGAAAGGTGGTTTATTCTTAAGAAAAGGTCTTAACTATAATAGCTAGTAATAGCAAATAAAGCTAAAGGAAGTTTAGTAAATGCGAAAATGTTTATAGGGTTTAAGAGTACACATATATTACCTCTATTAGCCTTAACATCTATTATTTTCCTAGTAGCTACTCTATAAGAATATATATTAACCTAGAATATCTATATCACATTTTAATCTCCTCCTAAATAATAGTATATAGCCCCTATAAGATCTTTAGCAAAAGCCATTTTTTCCTATTTATAATTACGCCCTAACTCTTTACGGGTTAGAGTAGGTTTAAATAGAAGGTAGGCGGTAATATAAAAGCCATTATCTTAAGCTAAGAAAAGTATTATTTTAATAGCCTAAAGGGATATTAGTCTTGCTTACAAACTTCAGAAATAGCTTACTTTATTTAAGATAATCTCCATTTTAACAAAGCTTAATAACTCTAATAACTCCGCTAAAGGGGGCTTAATACTTATAGCTCTTTTAAGAATAAGAAACCCGTCTTCTATAAAAGCTTATAAAGCCTCGCTAAGATCTTCTTTCGTAGAGAGCCCTTACCCGCTGCGTTTAACGACTTCAATATCTATATACTTGTTACTTAGTCGTTCTGCTATTAGTTTAAGGTTGTTATTATTTTATTACTTAAAATTTTAAGCCGCGCGGGGTAGGTTTAGCGGGGTATAGCTATAATTTAAAGCCTCTAGTATACGTAATGCTTTGCCTAATAAGATTAATAAATATTATTATATATCGACTTTAATAACTAACTATTAACATCTAATATCTCTGGCTTAAATGTATATAAGCTTATTTCGTTAACCCTTTAGGTAACGCTTACTAGATCTAACTACTTTAGGCTAAGATTAAAGAAGACTTAAGCTTAAGCTTAAGCTGAAATAACATCCTTAGGGAAGTATTTAAATTTTTATATACCGTAAAACACTAGTAGTAAAATTTAAAGGAGCGTACTAGTTATAAAGTAGGGGCTACGAAATCTATGCCTTAATTAAACTGGGGGTAACTAGAGGTCTAGTAGGTATTAGACTCTTAGTTTAAAAATAAAGAAGGTTAGGTTTAGAGGGAAAATAACCTTATTTAGGTGCTAACGTCTGTCCTCTAAAATAATAAGTGGATTTTAGAGATAAAGGTCCTAGGGATTGCCGTAGGATCGCTAGGGGATTCCTATAGAAGTCCTATAAAAGTCCTAAAGGAGTTCTATAGGAGTTCTATAAGAGTCTTACAAAATTATTATAGGGCTATAATAGAATTACTAAGAGATTGTTAAGGGATTGCGAGGAGTTAACATAAAAGGTAAATTTCTAAAGGTTTAGACTTATAAAATATACCCTAATATAAAAATATCTGGCTGGTTTAAACAGTTTCCTTATAATACCTTTTAGCTAAATTATATCCTTTACTCTATCTATAATTTTAATTAATAATCCGCTGTGCGTTTTAATAAGCCAACCGCCTAATCTTTTTAGCTACTTTAAAGCTTACGGTAGTTTCTATTTAGGTAGTTATCTCTAAATTACGCCGTAAGCAATAACCCTAGATTAGATTAGAAGGTCTCTGTGCTTATATCCCTATAATATTAGGAGGACATAGTTTATAGGTCTCTTAGTATTTTAGGCACCACGTTTTTACTTTATTAATAAAATAGCCGCATTTAAGCGTTATTTAAATATGGTCGCATATTTTATAAGGTAATAATAACAATTTTCCGTCTAGGTGAAGTATAGGTAATGTATAGATTCTAATATTAGAGCTATTCCGGAATTTATAGTATATATATACTACTTAACACACGGCCAAAATAGGAGATAACGAAGGAGATACGTTATAGAAATGTATACTATTGGAGTTCTTACTTCTAGGACTAGGTGCATAGCCCCTCGTCTACCCTAGCTACCTAAGTTTATTAATTTTCGCCCTATATGCACGTTAAGACATATTTATTCCATGCCCTTATAATAGCAACTAGCGAACCTATCTTATAAATAATGCTCCCTTTCTTCCGTATAATCGGAAATTATATAACCGTAAACTAATATAAAAGGATGCTTAGCTCTAATCTCTACGCTATAATTCCTAGCATAATCTAGTAATTAGTCTGTAGAAGTTAAACCTTATTAGCCCGTACTAAGTATATTTACCCTTTCTTCACTTTATAGTAATCTCTAAAGTCCTTCTAATCTTTATATACTTCCTAAACTATTTCTCCTACCACTCTTTTCTAAGTCACGTTCTCCTTATATAGAGAGAAAGCCAGTTAGCAATATTTAAAGCGCCTATTTTAGGGCGTCTTTATAAGGCGGAGGTCTCTAAGGTAAAATAAATAGCACTTATTACTACTACTATATACTTTTCCTCCCCTATATAGCAATATTAGAGACCACACTATGCCAAATTTCTAGGAGATACACTAACGAGCTTTAAAACCCTTTTTAGACGAGAAATTAAAAATCTAAATAAAATCGTACTTATTATAGACGATGCTTTTAAAAATAATAAATATAAGATAGTTTACGACGCACTTAAAAGTATATATCCGCCTATAAAGAATGCTAAGTCTATAATTATTAGTGTTGCAATCCTATTCCTACTAAAATGTTTTAATTAAAGCGGGCAGTGCTAGCCGGAAAGTAAATATTATTAAGTATTACGGCAATTGCAAGGCTTTATTAATACTAGCGTAGATATTAATAAGCTATAGAAGGAAGTCCTAAACCTAAAGTAAGACAAGAGTAAAGAAGCTATATTGCTCTATGTAAAATATACTAATTTAGCTAAGTTAAAGTATAATACCTTGCCCCCTTAAATCTTAGAATTAATTCTAAACTTTTTACCTAAATAATAGGTGGCTCTATAAATCTAAGCCCCACTACGTACTTTAAACGCTAGCACTACACCTAAAATACTAGGGGCGTGGGTATATTAAAGCCTTTACGTACTAGTTCGAAGCGATTTCGGTTCTTAATAGCATTTTACTTAGCATTTCTTCCGCAGCGGGTAGCGAGACTTTCTATACCAAATGCGGGTTTAAGATAAAGGAGGAAGTCCCTATACTAGAATATCAAAATTATCTAAAAATCTTTCTTTATATATGTATTTTCCAACTATCCGCATAGCGTATCCTAGCAAATAAAAGGGAGTTCGCTAATAATATAGAATATATAGTAGATAGCATAGAATAGCAGAAGGAATTTAAAGACTTTAAGGTAGATTTCTCTCCTATTTAGACTATCTCTTAGATTAACTATAAACAGGACTAAGTCTAGATTAAGCTCGGATCTCTACTGCTAGGCCGCCTCTAAAATTTCCCTAAAGGATGGAATAATATTATGGAGGAAGAAATAAGGGCTGTAAAATATAGGATTATCCAAAATAGAAACCAAAATAGGCGGTATATAAAAGGATAGTATATAGAGGATAAACGTAAGTCGCGTAATAGGATTGTTTGATTTTGTATAAAAGCTATCTATAAGGGAACTTTAAAGGAAATCCTAGCCGGGGAATGAGCGAATATAATGTAATACTACTAGAGTAGCACACAAGCGTTAGGATTGTTGTCTCTATCCCTCTTTATAATACTAAGAGAGTAGTTAAACATATACTCTTATCTTAGTAAGCGACTTAGCCGGCAATTAAGATAGTAAATCTCGCTAGTACTTAACTAGTGTACTTTATAGACAAATTAGGGTTAGTTAGGATTAATTAATAAAGCTATCTCAATTGCCGTCTAAGGGCCTTTGGTGCAAAAATATAAAAGGGTCGATTTAAGACTAAAATCTTCTTTTACCTTTTTTAATGCCCTACTTCCACCTTAAATAACGTACTTTTAAAAATCTAATCAATTATATAACTAAAGCTACTTTTTAAAAATATTTATATAAAAACCCTATAGAATAAAAGTAAGTTGTTAAAATTATAGGTAGAAAAACGTCGTTAATTAGGCTTAAGTCGACTCATTGACTTAAAATCTCGCCTAGAGCCTCGCCTAGAGCCTCGCCAGAGCCTTACGGGCGCAATTTTATCGCAAAATCTACCTAAATTTTACCTAGTTAACAGCTTTATATTTTAATAAAAATCTAATCAATTATAGAGGAGACTAGTCTGATTTGACTTATTAGCTTATTAGGTTAAATAGGTGTTATTAAGGAGTCAAATATATAGGTGAAAGTGTCTCTTATACAAAATTGCGAAAATTGAAGTCAAGCCTTACTAAAGCTCGCACCATAGGCCCTTAGACGGTAGGACAAGCCTGCGTTACTAATCAAAAATCATAAAAAAACGCAGTGCGCGGGCCAGCCGTCTGAGTCGCTTACTAAGATAAATGTACTCCAGCACAGCAGGATACCCTAACCATATTGGAGCCAAATTCCATCACACTGTAATAGGACAGTTACGGTGGAGTTTAGCGGAGAATCTAGATAAAATGACAATTTATAAATACATTTAGCTTAAGTTTAGGGCCAAGTCATCGTAAAAGAGCTCTCGCTAAGCAGGCTAGCGTACGCCGTTTACTAAGCCTAGGCCTTCTATAGTACCAAGCGTTGGTTAGTTAATCTATTTAGGGGCTTAGCTGTTAAATTTTACTATACTAAGAATACACTATATATAATTGGGAAATTATATAAAAAGAACCATACTTTCTCTACCAATTCTAGTATTAAAACAGGAAATTATAAAGGCGCTTGAAAATATCTACAGGAAGCAGAATATAGTGCTTAAGAGGGCAATCCTATTTAACTTAGCCTTTTACCACTAGTCGCGTAAAAGGCGGTTATGGAACTAATTCTAATATAGTAGGCAAAAGTAGGCATATAGGATTAAGCCTAGTTTTATACGCGTGTATATATAGCTGTCGGTATCACCCAAGTGCACTTAATTGGCCTATTAACTGATGAATTGATTCTTGTCTAATAGGTATCGAAAGCAGAGGATCGTAAGGATCACAGTGCCTAAGTAGGGGGCTGATGAGTCACCGTAAGGATGACTAATCAGGCACATGACCACGTAACCTCTACCCATACATTCCTGTCCATATATTCCGACAATAGCATTTAGTACACATTATGCTAGGTTAATAGACGCTATGCTAACTACGATAAAAGACTATACATTAAAAAACTTCTTTAATTCTACTGCTGCTATAATTATAGACGCCTTAATTTTTCTTCTTTACTTGATATAAAGCCGACTTTTTTTATAAAGGCTAATACTCGCTAGTTATATAGAGTGGGGCGTAAGCTAAGCTAAGCCGACACCGCCTAAATTATTTTTATATTAATCTCTTATCGGGCACTAATGCCTTAAGCACTTATACGTCTGTTAGACTCTATAACTTATTTATATTTTTAAATCCTTTCCGCTCTACTCTATTTAAGTATATAATCTACCTCTTTTATACCTCTTTAATCTCTTTATCGCGTAGAAGCTGTATACTTACTATTACCTATACTAGTTCTTCCTTAGCTAATAGAATAGGCTGCTAAATCTATTGCGTAAGATATAGCCTTTATTTACTTTCTAATTAATATATTTCCTGCCAGAACCTCCTAGGGCCTATTTCTATAATAACTTTAACACCCTTACCTATGATCCTTAGGTCGCTGTTTCCCCCTACTTTAAGTCCTTTTTAATAGCGTAAACCTGTATAGAGAACGTATACTACTCCTAAATAGAGCTTGGCTTTGTTTAAATTTATACTATTTATCTACTAGCAATATATTCCCTCTTAGAGTTATACCTTTATAAAATTTATTATATCCGGAAAGGTCTGTTAAAGCCGAACCTAGTTAAATAAACTTTAAGCTAACTTGGGATTTATATATAGGTTAGGGAGGGAGAAAAGCTAGACTATATATTATTCTATATATTTAATGCGGTAGATTACAATTAAATAATAACATTTAGAGGCGTATTTATTAGGATCTCTAATCCTAAAGCACCTAAAGGTACTAGACTACTTAAAGACATTATATAGGATAAATCGCATCCTATTTTTGCTGGGTGTAGGGTTAAAGTAATAGATAGCTAGGTGAAGATAATACCTAAGTCCGCTAGAGCTTAAATAAGTCGTATATTAGAACCGCCTCTTAATAACCAACCTAGAGGGTAATAGAGATATCCATATTTTCTCCCTTAGGAATTAGCGTAGTTAAACATTCTATTATTAGAAGTCCTAGTCTTCTTTCCTTTTCCTATTAATTACTGGTCTAGACTGCCTTAGAAAGAAAGTCGCCTAAAAGGGGGATATAATTAGTAGGCGCGTTTATAAATGCGTATTAAATTTCTATAGTATATATTGTTAGCACAGCCTTTAATGCGATAAAGGTAAATCTTACTTACGTCTATATATAGGCTTATTAATACGCCTCCGTTTCCTTAACCAATTTAATACTATAGGTTTTTCCCTATCTTCTATAGCGGCTAGTAGCCGTTAGCTTCGTGCTTAAAAGTTCTCGCTAAAGTAGACCTTGCCTTTTAGGAACTTATAATATTTTTAGGATTCTTATAATAGCTCTTCGGTTCCTAAACTATTTAGTATATAATATATATTAAATAGCCACACCTAAATATCCTCTAGGTCAATCTACTTAACTATAAAGTTAAATATATCCTTTAATATTAAATTTGCCGTCCATATAGTAGGGTTAAAGGCCGCTACCTAGGAAATTATTCCGTTAGGACTTAGGCTATAAATCTACTCGCACCTTTTTTAGGTTGCCTGCTTCCTTATTTAAGTTACGTCTAAATTAATAACTAAATCCTTTAGACTGCTAAAGAAAAGTGCTATATTTTTATAAATATCCCTTAATTCTTTAAGTTCAAACTAGTAATAGTGTCTTTTCTGTTCTCTTATGCCTGGTTTAACCGCTATTTGCCCTCTTTATAAGCTAACTTTATACGTCTTTTTTTAAGTACTTTAATCTCCATTAGGAGCTTTTCTACAGCCTTAAAAAGCCTTATACTTAAATCCTTAATTATCTAATAGTTGCTTTTTATAGGATATATATAAGAGCGCGGAACACTTCTAATAACCCATTTAAGCTTCTTAGTAAGGTCTACAAGTTATAAAATAAATTTAGTAGTCGCTATATTAGGGGTTAATCTAAACGTCGTAAACTAGGCTAGGAAAAGGAGTAGTTCTAAATATCTCTCTAAGGACGATTAGGGGCGGGGGCTGTTAAGAACATTATCATCTTATATATATCTGCAAGCTTTTATTATAGTTAGGTAACTAGGGTAGCTAAGGGGCAATATACCTAAGTTTTATAAGCCAGGGTGTAACATATCTATTTACCCCTTCCTTACTATTTAGTGACCCTAAGTTAGATTAAAACCTTTACCAATCTTTACTACCTATAGTATATAGCGGGAACTTCTTCGTACATAAGAATAAAAATATAGAGTAAGTGGCGTCTTCCCATATTTATGCGGTCTAGTAATTCGGATTTAGGCTACCTTTACGCGTAACTTTATATTTTATATCATTTACAGCCTAGCTTAAGTCTACGTACGCTCTCATTGCTCTAATAAGAATTATTATATAGCTTGGCCTTATAGACATGCATATATAACCTCCGCTTAGTATTTTACCAACTAATATATAAAAAGACTATTAAAGGCCTCTAAGGACCTCTAAAGACTTTTAAAGACCTTTAAAGACCTCTAAAGGCTAGTAACTATAATATACCTACCAAAGGTAAGCAGTATATAACCCACCCCTTTTATATTATTAATAATCTAACTACTACCCCTAGATACCTGTCCCTATAATGGATACGCCCAATATAGGTAAAACTTCGATCTATTAGGTTCTAATAATAGGGGAAACTATCCTTAAGGAAGAGAAAAGAGGAAAGGTCTTCTATATAGGATGGAAAGAAGAAAATTTAAAAAAAGGTAAAGGTAAGTAATTGCCTATATATTAGGTGAGCAGGTCCCTAATATTTTAAAGATTTATAAAATTATCGCCATTGTGTATATTATGCCCGATATTCGCCAGCTTACGGTTCCTATATATGATTTATTTAATTGGCTTTTTTTAGGCAAACCTAGCTACTGTAATAGTAAAGTAATTTTAGCGGAATTTAAGTATAAGGGAGCATTGACGAGGTCTAGAGCTTATTCTGGCGATATAGCGTTTATAGAAGGTAGAAAGGAAGCCCTAAAGTAATTGGAGATATATATATAGGAGCTTAATAAAGCTACCTAGGCTACCGCGCCTCCTTTTACGTTTAGATTTATATACTAGGCTAGGCCAATACTTATAGCAGCTATAGTACTTCCGTATAAGTAATAGTGTCTTCTATAGTTATAGGCCCACATTTTAATAAATACAACTAAATAACCTAAGGTGCCTACTGCCCTCCTAAAACCGCAATTGCGGGTAACTAGTGCGTAAATAGCTTTTATTCCTATATAGGGCATAAGCATATATACTTACTTACTCCTATAATAATAAGGCCCATATAGTAGGTTATAGTAGGGGCGAATTACTAGTAGATATAGGAATAGGAGAACGGAAGCCATAGGGCATTAGTTCTTATAGGGGAGAGGAAAACATAGCTATAGGCTCCTATAGGGGAGTAAAAGCTATATAGGAGTGTAAGCTGTAAGGGATTAGTTCCCGTAGGGCGGTAGAATATATAGGCATTAGCACCTATAGGGGATTTATTAGAGTAAGGGATTTATTAGCGTAGGGGATTTATTAAAGTAGGGGATTTATTAGAGTAGGGGATTTATTAGCATAGGGGATTTATTAAAGTAGGGGATTTATTAGCGTGGGGGATTTATTAGTATAGGGGATTCGTTAGAGTAGGGGACTAAATCCTATAGGGGATTTATTAGAGTAGGGGACTAATTCCTATAGGGCGGCGAAACACATAGGCAATCGCTCCCGTAGGGGATTTGTTTAAGTAGGGGACTTATTTAAGTAGGGGATTGGTTAGAAGATAGGATTAATTCTTTTATAGCCTCTATTTAGGCGGCATAAAGCGGCTTCTAATAGGCTAGAGAGTAGATTACGCGCTTTATAGAAAAATAAAGCTTATATAGGATGATAGGGTATAGGGACCAAATAATCTAGCGGAAGATTAGGTTATCCGCTCTTCTAAGTTTTATTTAGCCTAGGTGACTTACCTAACGCTATTTTATATACATTTCAATTAAGGCTGCTGCCTAGCCTTAGCCGCCTAAATCTTTACAAAACTTTAACTTATACGGTAGAAGAATATAGGATAATAAAATATTATTCTATTTACTCTACTAATACTTCTAAATCCTTCTATACTTGCTAAAAAATCTCTTTTATCTAGGAATAAAGCGCCCTATTTTCCTTCTCCTACTTCCTATTTATTAGAAAAACCACCTCCCGCACCTTATTAACCCACAGGACTAGCGGCTGGTAGTAAGGTGTAAATGCCTTAGCTATATAGTTAAGAAAATGCCCTTCCCTGTTTACTAGCCCTAATTTTAACTTAGCTAACTTAGTGGTATTCTTATAGTTCTAACGCTTAAACTTAGTTGGACCGATATCTTTACCTAGCCTATTATAATGTACGTATATCCAGAAAAGCACCTAAAAGAATGACTCCAAATTATACCTAAAGGAGTGTTTCTTGCCTAGAAGCACTCCTATAGCTATAAACGCTCTTATGCTAGTCTTACCCCATACTCCTAAAGGTCCTTCTCGCTTCTTTTTAATTACAAGATTAAGATTAATTAAGAATGATTTCTAGAAGGGATTGTCGTCTTCCTTATTTATTAAAAGGTTGCCTATTAAAATGTTATATTAGAGGATGCCAGCCTGTATATATAAAGACTTATATCCTTTAATGCCACCCTTTAGCGTAGTAAGCATTATAGCTAAAGAGCTTACCTTATAAAGAGCCTTTCTATAGTTATAAGTAATAACGCGTTAATATACCTAATTCTATATAATAGGGCGCTTAATTGGAGAGCTTAAATATAGGCGCTTATTGGGCGGTAACGGGGCGTTAGTGTAGCTAGACGACCTCTTTCTATTAGTGCTTTGGCCTTTCCTTATACTGCCTTATACTCTAGCTATACTTAAAGGTACTATTAAGCTTTTAGGCTTATAGTTTATCGCTTTGGTAATATCTAGCCCCTTACGGATATTAAAGATGTTATTATCTTATCCGCCTATATAAATAGTCCTATAGTAATAGTACCTAGCTACTTTAATTACTCCTTTCTCTGCTGCCTTATATAGCAGTTTACCTTCTTCCTTACGCTCTAAGTACTGCTATAAGTCTTTAATAATAAGAGGTATCTTAGAGGTATTACTCTTATAGTGCGCTTTTTAACAAGTTGTCGCTTAACCAGCAATACAGGGTGCCCACTTTATAAGTTCGTTAAGGATAAGATACTTAGTCTAATTATTACGCACAACCTCAATATATTATTTGCCGTTTAATATTAAAATAGTAGGGTTAAACCCAAGCTGCTCTTTATTTATTAAGAGAAACCCTAACATTACTAAGGTAAATTATAGTCCGTCTTTATTAATATTAAATAATAATAATATAATGCCTCCTACTCAGTTATACTCCTATAGCCGCATAATAGATTTATAGAGGGTAAAACCTAGGATAAAGCGACGATTATCCTAAGCGGCGAAGACTTCCCTTATATATTTCCCTAAAGCAAACCATGCCTATAAGGCTATATTAATATTTAGATTACTCTTTAGCTCTCCTAGCATAAATATATATAACTAATAGCATTAAGAGCCTTTACTAGCTATTAGATTATCTATAAAACTAATATTTAGCTTTTACTTTGCCGTAGACCCTTATAAGGGCTGCTTAGTATATATAATAAGCTTTTATTATATCTTTAGGGCGGACCCATACTCCTCTACAAAGCCTAAAAATAATTTAATTAGGTTATTAAACTACTTTAGAATATTATCTTACTTTACACTTTTAGGCTAGTCACGCTAGCCGCTCTTATTGGCGTATAGTGGATTATCCCCTTCCTTATATTTCTTAAAAACGGCGGCGCTTACCTCTTTAAGACCTTCTACTTCCCTAAAGAATGCTTTATATAAGCTAGGAATCCCTACATAAAGAGGGCCTAGCTCCTCCTTTAAAACATTATTTATATATTTTCTATATTTAGATAAGTTGGCGAAGCTGCTTATATTATATAGATATAGGGTTTAAATATAGAATGGTAGCAGTTGGGGGGGAGGCGTGGGCTCTATAATAGTGGTAATAGTTTTGCTCTAAACGTCCTTATCTAATTTATAATTAAGAACTGTTTTTAGGAGAGGGGTAAATTGTTTAATATTAAAGTTATTAGAATTAATTAAAGGGAGAAGTCGGAGAAGGTTACTATAAAGAGTACTGCGGCTAGCGCTAGATGGGAGTAGTTAAGCAGTGGGAAGGTTTTATAATATTAGAACAAGGTTAATAATAAGATTCTTAAGCCCTATATATATTAGACGGGACCTATAATAGACTAATTAATAATTACCTTTATCACCTATTTAGTGCAACGAGTCTAAAGAGCTAGAGATGCCTAGATTTTAATAAGTTAAGTTAAATAAATTATAAAAGTTATTTAGTCCTTCCCTAATAGGTTTTGCTTTAATTATCTCTAATCTAAAGAGATTTACTATTGCGGGCAAATACAACAAAAGCTATATTAGGGTGGCCGGCGTAGTAGGTAGATAGGTAGGTAAAAAGGGGAGATTAAAGAGGCTAGTATATAACGGACGGTATAATAGCAGAGAATTAAATAAGTGTAGGAAGGTTAAGAATATATTAGGCGCGTCTTATAATGAGAAAATAACTAGGGAGAAAAGTATAAGGAAGGAAGTAAGGTATAAGCAAATATATAGAGGATTAAAGATTAGGTGCGGAAAAGTTAAGCTAATTTAATATAACTTAGACCGAGGCTTTATAGGGCTTAGTTAAATACTAAGCTATAATAACCTAAAGTATAGGAAACATCGTTTATAGTCCTAGTTATATAGGTTAAAAATACAGTGCGTATATAGGGTTCTAGTATTATTAGAAAGTTATAGGCAGCATTTATTAGTAATTATAGTTATTAGCTTTTAGTTTATTCCGTAACATATAAGGCTTAAATAAAGTAAGGCTCTAATATAGTAATACTAAAAGGCGCTAGGTAAGGTATAGCTGGCGATAGCGGGTTAATTATTAGGTTAGTCGTATAAGCACCTATAATTAATTATATAGCTAGTTCTAAAATAAGCTAAACCTAATATACTAAATACAGATATAGCTAACCCTATTTTATAGCGCGTAATTAACCTATTTCCTATAACCGGGATCTAGTTCTTAGAACTAAATCCTTTTTTAAAATTACGCCCTTTTTATAGTAGTTAATTGGTCTACTTCGTAAACCTAAATCAGGATCTTGGTTTTAGAATTAGATTCCGTTCCTAAAATTATAACTTAAGCTATAACTAAAAATAGCTCCTTTCTTCTAAGACCATTAAACCACTTAGCTTAACGCTATACCTTTTTGGCTACGTTTAGTACGTTTAGCTTAGAATTAAAATAAGATATAATCTTTAGAATTAGATCCAGTTCTTAAAATAAGATCCCATTTTCAATATTAAGAGAAATATCCTATATTTATCCTTAATATTCCCACCTTATTAATATAAAATTTAGAGTTAACCTACACCCCAGTTACCTATAAAAACGCTAAAGACTTTAATACCTTAACTTTAATTCTTTATAGAGGACTAAGCGAGTTACGGGGTAGCTAACTTATTGCTACTAAGCATATAAAGGTAGAGGACTTATAAGCTTACTATAAGCGAGTTCTTAACTTTAATTTAACATATATATAAATAATAATAAGATACTCTTAATATGGAAGCAACTAGATAGAAAAACAATACCGAGCTAAGGAAATCCTAGTTGGCGCTTTAATTATTAGCGCCAGAAAACATAAACATAATTATAAAAATCTTTTCTTATAAGAAATTTCTCATTTCTTTAGCTTCTTAGAGGTTCTATCTACGGTGTAATCTACCTTTCTTTTGCGTGTCCCTCTTATTAATAGATCTTCTAAATAATTATCTAGCGCCTCTTTTAGTTAGTCTCTTTGCTTATATAGTTTACCCCTCTAAGCTATCTCTATTATAACATCTTTAAGCGGTTTATATATCCTAGTATAATAATAGAGGTAATATAGGTTCTTAGTATAGTATAATATAAGTCTCTTATGCGGTATACCCGTAGGTAAAACCTAGGTAGAATACTAGGATACTATTGCGATAGGACTATATATAGATATAACTAATTTATATTTAGGGTTTTAGAGACGCTTTAAGTCCTTTATTATATAGTAAGTTAGCAACTACAATAAAAGATACTTTAGTTATCCGTCTAAAATTATAGCATTAGAAATTGTTAATACTTTAGTTAGGGGAGGTATATCTCTAAGGAAGTTTATAGAATTAGCTAAACTATTCTCTACTTAATTATTAGTATTACTAAATAATATATAGGTATTTTATAACTATACCTAGAGGTACTAGCAAACCTTTAATATAAACCTCTTTTAGTTAAGGTAAGTCTGTCTTAGCCTCGCTATAGCTCTCTATTAGCTTAGGTAAGACTATTTTAGTTTCACTACGGCCTTTTAGGCTCTTAAGGTAATTAGCGTATATTTCCGTATCCTCTTATATATTACCCTCTATATTATTATCAATTTTATAAAAGTTAACCTCCTTAGTTATATAAGTAGGTATAAAGGGCATCTACTACTATCCTAGTTAATCTCCTTACTTATACAGTTTACCCTTCTTAGCTATTTTAATTATAATATCTTTAAGCGGTTTATATATCTTAGCATAACGGCGGAGGTAATAAGGATTCTTAGTATAGTATAATAAAAGTTTCTTTTACGGTATAGCCACCGCTAAAACCTAGGTAGGATACTAGTATATTACTACAATAGGACCATATAAAGATATAATTCCTTTATAACTAGGGTTTCGGAGACGTATTATATCCTTTATTATATAATAAGTAGGTAACTAGGATATAAGATACTTTACTTATCCGCTTAAGATCTTAGCATTAGAAATTATTAATACTTTAGATAGATATATAGGGACTAAACCATTCTCTGCTTAATTATTAGTATTGCTAAATAATATAGGTGCCTTATAAATATACCTCTAGGTACTAGCGAAATATATTTAAAACCTATAACTGTATTTATCTACTAGGATAAGCCTTTAATATAGTTCTCTTTCGGTTAAGGCGAGTCTATCTTAGCCTCGCTATAGTCATCTATTAGCTTAGGTAAGTCTATTTTAGTTTCGCCATAGCCTTCCAATCCCCTAAGATAATTAAGGTACATTTTTTGTACACCTCCCTAAACCGTATCCTCTTGTATATCGCCCTTTATATTATTATCATTTTCGTAAAAATTAGCCTTATTAGGTGTTTAAGCAGGTATATAAGGTATCTATTTCTATATAGGGTCGGAAAGCTGCGATTTTTTCTCCTCCCCGCTACTAGATGCTGTATTTTTATTGTTAATGCAATTCTAGGATAATTTAAGGTTTCTAGTAGGTTAATAATTAGGTATATTATCTTTGGGGCGATAGTATATTATAATATTTTTATAAGCACTAATTAAGGACCTATAGGTTATATTAGCAATATATCTAAGCTTAGTTAAGGTAATATATATAATGTCTGGTATTCTTATAAAGATAGTAAGAGATATATAGTTAAGAGGTTAGATTTAAAGGTAAGTCAAATTAATAGCATATAAGAACCAGGAGCATAATATTTATATTCTATTTCTCTCCTAAGGCAGAGTTAGGACAAAAGGCAGAAGGGAAAGGCAGAGTATACTAGCCGCCCCTTTTCACTTTATATAGTGTCTATAGTATAATATTTAGTGGCTATAATTACTCTTAGCTTATATATCGTCTGCGCCCGAGACTATAGGTACCTAAAGTAATCCATAAGTAAGGCATTTTTAAGGGTAGCCATTAGCTAAGCTACTACTAAACTTAAATGGCTAACGATCCCTAATGGACGCCGTATACCTTAGTAGGGTTTAGAAGCGTTCGCATAAAGTTATAAACTAGAATTAAAAGTTAAAAATAACCCCTAATAACGCCTCTCTTAGTAGAAATAGCATTATATAATCTACTTCCGACGCCTATCCTTCTTGGGGCAAGACACTGCCTAAGCAGTAAACTTATCCTAGCTAGTTAATCTTATATATTAACCCCCCATCTATAGTAAAGGAGCTATTAGTACCTCTAAGGTAGTTTAATTGCCATTCTAGCTAAGCCCTTTATAAGCGCTCCGCCTTATATAGGCGGTAATTAACTTCTGTTAATCTGCCTTGCGTTAAGGGAGATCTTTTACTTAAAGCGCTAAGCAGTTAGTACTTAGAGGTCTATAGGCTTATTCCATATCCTAACAACATTAACTATAATTTCTCCTTAAGTAGTATCCGCAACCCTAAGTACCTATAAGCGTAGCGTCCCTAAATTATTAGCTAGTAAGTAGGCGTTTATAGATAGAGAAACCGACTTTAAAGATAACGGCAACGTAGAGGCGTTAGCTAGTTAGGAAAGTAACTTTAGTAATAAGGATTAAGAATAGGATATAGAGACATTATATAACGGAGAAAATAGTTTTAGCACTAAAGATTAAAAAATAGGGGCAGATAGTAATAAAGAGATATTAAGTAATGAGGCCATATAGGCAACGGTTAGATACAGTGGCCTTAGCTTTATAGTCTTAAATCTATAAATATAGGATATAAATATAAAGAAGATTTCTAATAAAAGCTGGTAAAAGGGTTAAAACTTTAGCTACTTTTCGTTTAGCCTATCGCGAAATAAAATAATATTTTACCATTTCTACTAGAGTTTCTGCCCACTTAACTTATAGCGAGCTATAAAGTATTCGCAATAATCTATGCTTTTACTTAGATAAATTTATTTACTACCTTAAAAGCAATACTAGAAGGCAAATCTATACTAACGACCTAGGATTTTTTAAATTTCTTATAGACCTGGGACGCATACCACCTCAGCAACTATTAGTTGTATTTAAGACTACGGTACTTATAGATTTATATCTTAGGGATATAAACATATTTTTTTATAGTATTTTCTTTTTATTTAAATTATTTCTCTACTTATAGTACACAGCGGTTATTTATCTATTCCGGTATAGTGGGGAAGGGTAGTTAGGTTACGCGAAAGGGCTTAGACTTATAGCTACGCTTATAGGGCTGTTTATATAGGAACTTCTTTAAGTATATATAAGGGGTCTTTATATAGGAACTTCTTTAATATTTTTAGATCTAGGACTTATATATTTCTTTTTTTTATAGTTTTAGTATCTTCCTAATATCTACTTCTTATTTATATGCTAGGCGTTAATAGAGGGCGCTAGGTTAGATTACCCTACTTATATAATCACTCTACTTGCATAATCGCCCAGCTTGCACAATTACCTAGTTTATACAATCGCCTAGCTCGCACGATTACCTAGCTTATACAATTACCTAGCTTATAGGATTGCCTAGCTTCTATAAGCACTACGCTTATACGGTTACCTAGCTCGCATAATTACCTAGCTTATAGGATTGGCCAGCTCTTACGAGTATCTAGCTCGCACGATTACCTAGCTTATAAAATCGGCCAGCTCTTACGAGCATTTAGCTCGCACGATTACCTAGCTTATATAATTACCTAGCTTATACAATTACCTAGCTCGTAAAATCGCCTAGCTTACCTATTAATATCCTATTTACACGCTAGGCGTTAATTAGAGGACGAATAAAAGTTATATTACATATTTAGTTATAACGGGGGAGATAATCTATTAAGCACCGCTGTACTATTACTAAGTTATATCTAGGAGCTTCTTAAGGCCTGTAGTATATCTAAATTCTATATCTTAATATCTCCTATCCTTCCTATAATATTTTCTCGGTAAGTATCTCTTATTAAGTCTTACCCTAATCAAGATTAAGTAGCATCTCCTTTAAATATTAAACTTTCTCTGGATTATTATAAGCGTTATAATAATTAATAAGGTTTTAGAAAGCCTTATCTTCTTTATTATCCGTTATTAACCTATAATCTTTAAAATAAGAATAAATAATATCGCGTTATCTTTTAAATTCCTTCTTCCAGTCATTACTAATTTTACTTTATTTTAGCGTTAGAAGCTAAATTAGCTACAATATATAAAGCTATAAAAACTTATATATAAAGACTAGTAATCGTTTTATATATTATATATAGAACACATTACTAAGGACACGATTTTATAGATATTAAAAACGCTAGGGGAGTGTTCTTAGAGCCAAGTATATAACTATCTTTAATTAACCGTATACCATATCCTCGACCTTAACTCGGATAAATTAAAAGACTAAAAATATTAAAGAGTAAAGAGATTCGTGCAAAAGTATACGTAGGTCTAAAATTAGGGGCGTTAAATAACCTAGAAAACGAGAACAAAACGCTAATTACCTATAAAAAAAATTTATTAGCGGGCCATTATAGGTATAAAGGCGTTTAAATAGCTAAGCTAGTAAGTACTAGAGTGCTAAATTATACTAATATCCTCTTAACCCCAAGTTAAGTAATAGGCTTAAAGTATAGGGCTGTATGCCGGGGCTTAGTTTCGGTCCTAATTATGCGTAGGAGCCAGATATACGTCTTATATTAATAAATAGGAGGGAGTTAAGTCGTAAGGCATATGCCATTTCGTCTATAACGCGTCTTATAGCCTATATATTAATCGCCGGTTTATATTATTTATATAGTATATAAGATAGGTGCTATAGGGTATATAGCAGCAAAACGAGGCATATTATCTACGTATGTATTTTAGCTATAACTATATATATTAACGTTAGGGATTAATATAAACGTTTTCTATCTGGCTCCTTATCTCCCTATTAACCCTTTAAAAGCCTAATCTCTTTAATAACGTCTGGTATAAATAAGCCTCCTTAAGTAAAAAGACTTAAAAGTGGGGGCGCTACTAGAGTTAATATATAAACTACTTAGAAAACTAAAACAACCTTTTTAAGTAACACCCCTCCACTCTTACGTCTTATAGGGCTTATAACACATAGGTTACTAGTCTATATCTCTTATAGAATTATATTACTTAGTCGATACCTAGGGTTAATTAGTTAATTCGCTTACTTCTTTTCCGGACGCTATATTTAATAAAGCTAAAACTTAAGTTAGTATAAGTGTTCTAACTATAATATAACAAAACTAATAATGGGCTTTCCTAACGGCTTGTGCCATACGCTAATTAAAGACTTTAGTAGCCACCTAGGGTATACTCTTAGCCGCTAGCAGCTCGTTTAAACGCTCTAGAAACTCCTCCTGTTTATCTATAGAAACCTTAAACTAAGTAGAGCGTATTAGATATAATAAGCAAAGTTATTTAACTTCTTCCTATATAAGTATCTGCCGATCTTTATTACTAAGAGTTAAGGCTATACTTATATCCCTACTTACCAAAAACCGCTTCTATTAAGTTTTGGAATGTCTGGCAACAGCCTATATATTACTAGCTTTAGACCTAGCAGTAAGACTTATTATGCGTGGTGGCGTTAAAATAAGAAGTTAGTATTGCTACGCGGAGTGCCGTTTACTAAGGTAGGGCTATTAACCGCGTTAACTCTATTAACCCTATTAACCCTATTAACTATATTAACTATATTAACCACGTTAACCTAATTGACCGCTAGCGATATAAAACCAGCTAACGCCACTAGTCTTTGCTTCTGCCTTCTCCTAATATAGCTAATAAAGTTATAGATATAACAATAGGTCGGCCTGCATAATAATACTATATTAGTGCCTCTCCGGGTACGCTAACCCCACGTTTACCTCTATTTACTAGTTCTCTTTACGTTCTAATAGGCTTATCCTATAGGTAGCTCTACATCACTCTTTTTGTCATAAGCCTATAATAATTACCCTATTTTATTATAAGATACTAGCCTCCTTAGTATCGCGTCTCTAAAGAGTCGAATTAATTACTTAAACTAGATAGATAGGAGATTTCTAAAATAAGTTAATATAAGCCTTAATTAAGGTTTTATACTATAAAAGCCTTTCCTACTAGGAACTAATTGGATTCTTCCCTATATTCCTTAGAGAATTAACTTAATCCTAAATCTAAGTAGGTGCTTTAATATTGCTTTACTAATAGCTGACCATATTAAGCCCGGGTTCCGTTTACCATTATAAAATTTAGGGCTTACTAGCAGAGTTATAAGGCTTATAGGCTGACTAGGCTAAAATATAGTTACCTTCTTTCCTTTACTATAATGCACGCTCCTCTTCCTATAGCCGCCGCGTACGTTTATATAGTGTTCATTTATTACCTTATAATTTTCTGTACTTTTACTAAATATAGATAGTAGGGTTTTTCTAGTTATATAACTGGCTTTATCTAAATAAAGGGGTAGTGGAAAATGCTTAGTATATATATAAGCCAAATATTAACCTAGAACTTTAGAAGTTATATTAGTTCTTAGTTAAGCGACTAATGTTTAAAGCTCTAACTAATTAACTAAATCCGTCGCAGGTTAGATAAAGCTAATAACGACTTCTTAATATATATATAGAGGCTCTAGAGCTACGTTTAATAAAGCAAAGTTCTTATTCTTAATCGTCCTATTTAACACTAAATTACACCCTTAAATATTACTTAAGACGCAGTTAAAATTAGAACTAGGAAAGAAAACTAACGAAACATATTATCTAAAAATATTCTACTTAGCTTAGCGCAGCTTATAAACAGCGAGAAATATAGCGACTTAAAACTTATATGCTAGGGGCTGGAGTTTAAAGTCTATAAAGCAATTATATGCACCCAATCTCCTATACTTACAGCTGCCTATAATAGAGGCTTTTAGGTAAAACCTAACTAAATATTTAATAGAATTAACCCTAACTAACTAACGGGTAGGAGGCGGCGACTAATATTATAAATATTAACGAGTTTAATTCCAGCACCGTTAAGAGAATAATCTAATTTATATATAAGGGGGACTATAATAATGGCGAGGAGGAGTAAGGATCTAATATTATAAGTGTGGAAACGCTCGGCCAAGGTAAGGGATATATTCGCACGCTAATCTAATTTACCTATACTTAAACTTTAATCTATAGAATTAGAGATAGCGTAACTTAATAATGCCGATGCCTTATTACTATCTAAACTAGACAATAGCGGTAGCGATAATAAAGATATAATAACACGGCCGATAATAGCTAATATCACACTTCGCCATGTCTATATTAATGTAATTACTAATTATTATAATATACTATAGCTAAAAGAGCTTGCGAATATAAAAATCCAATATATTCTAGGAACCAGCTAGTCCGTAAACGGGTTTCCTAATATTATTAGGGATATTTTCAGCCTAATAGGCGACTTAGCATTATATAATATAACCACCTTAATAGCGGCCGAGCATATTAAAGAGCTTATTAAACTTAAGGACTTCGTAAAGCTAGACGTTATAAGCAATTTCGCTATTAATATTATATGGATAGCAATTACCGCATCTAAGGACATAGACAAAAATTTTATACTAAAACTTTAAGCTGTCTAATCTTAGCTATAATAAATAGAATCACTACTTTAATCCGCCAAGGCGAGGTATGCCGCGGCTAAGCGTAAAAGCGAAAACATTAATAACTGTCTTAATACCCTTTGCACGACTAGGACCTGTTATAATATTAGTTATAAAGCCGAGTTTACATATTATATTAAGGATAGCAGTTATCTATCCGACCCTAATTACCCTTATATACTTTATTATAAAAGGTGCAAGTATTATGTATAAGTAAAAATACATAGCTTAGGAGATCGGCTTAGGTAGGAAGTTATTATATAATACTTCTCTTCCTTTCTCCGTTCGGGTTAATCTAAGAAATTTAAATATATATCTCGTTTATAGTCGGTCCGTTAGATATTATATAGCAACTAAATTATCCATCCCCTATTAGCTACCCCTAACCTTACCCCTTACCCCTTACCTAACCCTTTATCTTATCCTTTACCTTACCCTCACCTTACCTATTACCCTTTACCCCCTAGACGAATTACAAAATCCTAGTTATTATATCTATTCTACTAAATACTAAAATAGGATTGGATAATAACAGACTAAAATAAAATAAAAAGTAGCAAAGAATAATAAGATAAGCGCGTAATAACTAGGAAAAGGTCCTATATATACTAAGCGCATAGTTCTAAAGATACATTTTGTGCTTAAGGGTTACTTTATAAACATTACATTTAATCTTACCCTGCTTTAGGAGTTTAGAGAGATACGCTTATTGGAAATACTTCGTAAGAGTAGTTAAAGTGTGGAACCTATATATACGCTTACTAATTACGAGCTTTTTATTCCTAAGGCAGATAAAGCATATTTTCGGTCTTTTCTCCTTATATAAGGATAACTTTGCCCTCTCTAGCGCTTTAGCCGCTTCTAAAATCTTAATATCTTCTTTAATCTTAACTTAGCTAAGGGCGATACCTATCCTAAACTATCTCTAGCGATGACTCGGCCAATACGCTCTACCTTCCTTAACATTACAGTAATCTACGACCGCATTAATGGTATTATTGCGTCTGCGTATCTCATCTTCTAGTAACGTGCTAGGTAGCGTCATAATTACTTTAATAAGGCGTTTATATTTAACCGATCTATTATTGCTAGATTTTAAGGTTACTTTAATATCCTCGCTAAATATAACCCTAGAAAGTTGCCGCTTAATATTAATTATAGCTTATTTGTTGTCCTAATTCTTCTTAATATTTTCTAATAGCGCATTTCTCTAACATTGCCTTTTATTTGTGATTTCTCGGCTAAGCTTTTAGTATTCTATACTTCCTGTAGTTTTGCGCTTAAGGCTAAGCTTTAGCTTATTTTAAACTTTAATTAAGGAATAAATACGCGGGTTCTCGTTTACCGATAAGGATTGTTTTATTATTAAGTGCTATAGCCGCCGCGGGTTAATTAATCGGCTTATTTAGCATACTACTTTTATTAACTTTTCTTAAGGCTCTAAGCCTTAAACGATTGCCTATATATCTACGCCAACACGCTATAGAAGGTAGTGCTTTAGGAATGTTTAAGCGTTAGCGTACTACATTATTAGGTTCCGGAGGGCGTTACTTACGTTACCTAGGTAGTATAGGCATTAGAAAGGTTTTAGTAGAACTAGCTCTATATAATAGAACTTACTATTCTTATTAAATGCCTTGCCTATACCGTAACGGAGACTATATAGGCGCGTAACCTACTAAAATCCCATAATTACGCCAAGGTCCTTAATCTAGGGCAAAAGAGTTAAGTATAGTAAAGGCTGGTCGAGTAAGACCTTGTGGCCGTAGGGGGTTTTAATCGATTGCTAAAATATGGGGATATTATCTAGGTCTGAACGGAGTGGTAGCGGCAACTTGTTACGCCTAGGCTTAATATATAGCTTACTAAGCTGCTCTGCGGACGTTAGATTA
>Ga0307515_10005702_pt1 | contig 25144 bp, 4 predicted proteins | sample 17_EM_MG_FD_194513 | JGI IMG/M metagenome (GOLD analysis project Ga0307515, IMG submission 194513) | Populus trichocarpa ectomycorrhiza microbial communities from riparian zone in the Pacific Northwest, United States - 17_EM | ecosystem: Host-associated > Plants > Roots > Unclassified | place... | reverse complement strand
ACTTCTTTTCCTTATTAAGGAGGTTATAGGCCGGCCACTAAAAGCAAAAAGCCGTAAGGCCAGTAATAACGTACCCTAAGACAAGACGCGGCTCTCCTAGCGCTTAGTTCGCGGCTATATTACGGCCCTAACAAACCTCTACTAGGCGTAGAAGGCCATAGGGATAAACAGCCACTAGTCCCTACGGGAGAATAACATTAGGGAGTACCTTAAGATTCTATAACGGAGGGACGCGCAGTAGAAAAAGCAGCAGTTTACGGATAAGGGTAGAGATACGCTACTTAACGGATATACAGAGGACGAGTTTAAAAACGTCTACCGCCAGCTATAGGCCCACGGAGACTCCTCGCTAGAATACTACCTCCATACGCTTGTAGATATCCTACTAGGCTACTATATACTTACCTACGGCGGCAATAGGCGCTCCGCTAAGATCTTAAACTTATTTACCTTTAAGTTTAAGGGGAAAGGCCCTACCCGCTATATGCCCCTAATATTTACTATACGCGCTAGTAAGTAGAACCAGTATAGCCGCCTTAAGACTATTAGGGCTCTATATAATAAAAAGCCGCTTATCTATATACTTAGCGGGCTAGCTTTTTACCTCCTATATTACTAGGACCTTAGTAATAAGCCGTTCCCAGACTTTAGTAAGCGGTTAGCGTGGTATAATATTTGCCTAATTAAGAGTAGCGCTAGGGACTATAAGGCGGCCTTCTCGTATAACTTATAGCGGAAGTAGGTTACTAAGGCGTTCCAGTATATCAGCGTCTTCTTGCAGAAGAAAACCCATATTAGATAAAGCACTAGCGCTAAGACGGTAGAGCTAAAAGGGGTTAGCGAGGACCAGATTAGATATGCTAGTAGGTAGAACTAAGAGCAGATAGTTAGCTATTACTTAAACTCGCTACCGCGGGAGTTTATACGGATAATAGCCGGCTATACACCGTAAATGGGCTGCTTTAAGATTTATAGGGCAAGCGTCGCCCCCCCTAATATACTACTATTAACAATTTAGCCAGATCTAGATGTCTAAAAAGGTTAGTTTGGCTCTTAGGTCGGCCAAATTAATAACCTTATAGCCACAGGCGCCACAAACCTCTTATTTTACCTCCAGGAGGTTATCCTATAAGACTTAATAGTCCTCCGCGAGATATTCCTAAGCAGCCCTATATAGAACCACCCTATCTTCTAGTATAAGGCCTATCTACCCTTTGCGCGGAAGGTCAAAACCTACCTATAGCAGAAGGAAGAAGGCCCTAGCTAGCTATTAATACTCTACTAGGCCGTGCCAGCTATCGCGGACTGCCTAAAGACTATAGATGCCTAGAATAACTAAAGGGTACGCAAGAATAACTAGAGAGCACGCGAGCTATAGGCGTTATTTAACCGTATAGCCAAGTCCTAGTAGGCGCAGTCTTCGCAGCTTTAATTACTTACGTCCAGTAGCCTTACCTTTTAGCTTAAGGTCCCTTTAGCACGGCCACTAACGGCATATTTACTAACAGCACTAGCACCTCTATCTATTGCGGGATCAAGCTAGTATACATCAGCCCGGGTAAGTGCTATAGCTTCCCCTTTGCTAGCGCCGCCACAACTACAGCCGCAGCCGCAGCTATAGTAAGGGCCTAAGTCTAAGCTCGAGCTTAAGCTCCTACCTAAGCAGCCGCCCGTATATTATATATACCACACGGTAAAGTTTATATAGGCCCTTTAGCGCAAGTAAACTAAGGGGCTTAGAGGTAATCCTTTTATAGTAGCGCTAGATTCCAAATAGGGTAGTAGATAGCGGGCTAGCCGGCAGAACGAGCTCCAATAGTACTCCCTACAGCTTAAGGTTATTAAGGAGATTAAGCGGGTTGCGTAGGCCCAGAGGGTTAGCGAGGAAGCGGCTATGTGGTAGGTTAATCTACAGCAAGAGCAGATGCAGTGCTCGCTAGATTAGCTTTATAAACGGCTTCAAGCGGGTAGAAAAGCTATTAAATAATATATATCTCTAAAATACTAAGGAGTCTTCTATTAAAACCTTTGTCTATAGCCCCTTAGGGGCTTATTTTAGTGCGGTATAAGTTTAGTAGGGTGCTTATACAATAGTAGCGCCCAACTTAAAATATAAATATCTTTATTAACCCACAGCTAATTCTTACCATTCTAGTGCGAGTAGAGAGCTCTTAGCTAGCTCTACGCATAGCGCTCAACGGGTATTGAGAGCGCGGTGTCACTGGCGATTGTAGATCGACCGTGGACATGGGGTAACATCCACATACCACTGAGCGCACGGGCCTCTTCGCCTACAAAATCTGACTCAGTGGCTGATTCAGCCATACAAATCGAACCGTGGACATACTATTGATGTCATGTACATGTAGGAATACGCAACCCGCCGAATCATGCTTCAGATGCAAGGACGATCACGGCAGCTTAGCGGGGAGCGAGGCGAATGCATCAGCACAATACCCCTGGGTTCCGCAACTGACTCCGCCACTGCCGTTTCTCATATCTTCATGTCGATCAGGAAGATCTATTCGGCATGTTTTACCGCCTTTGGCTCGAATGATGCTGCCAGAACGAACAATTTCAGTTTGTTGCGACGGCAAGTCGAGGACCTCCTCGCAGATTCACAATACGCCTCGGCAACAGAGCTCCAACACCGTAAAAGAAGAAAGGATCAGGGTGGGGCATATGATATATGTGGCCGCATGAATTTGCAACATCCGCCAGCTATCAGTTTGCGGCGTCAAAATGAACAAAATATTTATTCCACATCTCGTAAGAGGAAGGCAGCTAGTAGCTACAACCAGATTGAGGTAGCTTTACCTCTCGGAAAGGTCGCCCTACACTTAACTAAGGATGGGAGTGATGACCGGATCATAGGGATTCGTATGTTCTTCATTCCCATCATTGATCCTTTGCTTCAACTCAAAGGGATATCCACAACGTTCATACATAACACACTAACCGGGAACTTGACCACTCGTTCTTTAACATCATTTAGGACACTGTCCGAAACGTCGCAAGTATTTGCATTCATCGAGGAGGGGAATATCGATGGTGTTCGTCATCTTTTGTCAACCCGCCAGATTTGCCCTACCGATCGTGATATGGATGGAGACTCTCTGCTCTATGTGAGAGCAATTTCCACTTAACATTTCCAACACACTCTAACAGCTATAGGTTGCTTTAGAGTATTGCCGATATGACATCTGTCATCTTCTGCTTCAACAAGGAGCAGATCCCTTTGACTGCGACAGGTAACGGAATATGCTCCTAAGCGATATTAGAGGTTGACTGTTGTATGTAGTGCGGGAAATTCTATTTTATGCTGCTTCCTCGGCCTACTGCAAAACGCCGGCAACCAAAATAAATGCTCTCAGGCCGATTGCATACCTCCAAAAGTTTCACCGATGGACGTCGAAGGTGGCTGCCGACTGTTTCTAGCCTACTGCGGTGCTGAAGTAGGAGTGGCTTGCATGCATATGAATGATCTAGGCCGCGAAGAAGGCACAGCTATTATACCTTTACCTAATGTCGCTATGGCCATTCTCCCTGATCATGAAGCCGAATTGCGCCTCTTTCAACCAATGCGCCATGTTCTTCCCCATGTTTATAGCCTGGAGGAGAGGGATCTATTCGGAAGAACTTCTCTGCTTGCATCTGTTGAAGGAGTGCAAAGAAGTCAGCTTCCCAAAGTAGCTCAAATGCTGCTACAGTTCGGAGCGAATCCTTTGGCGCTAGACAATGGCGGAGCTGGGATGCTGCATTTCATCCTGCGGACTACTTCAGGATGCAACAATGGGACAGCGACAGAGGAATGCATGAAACCGATGAAGGAGCTAATGGTTCAACTTCTTAAGGCAGGGTGCGACCCAAACCTGCTGGATGAGGATAATCGGACTCCATCGGACATGGCGCTCTCACCAGTAGCGTGGGTTTTGTGGTGCGAAGTTGTTCACGCTGCCGGGCTAGACCTGATGACTATACTCGAACGAGATGATAAGCTCCGCGGCGCAGTATTTTCTCGCGGGTATGTGGAAACCAAGTACAAACACGTCTTACACACGTCACCGCCATCTTGGAGTGACCGGAGCGCCCAGCCAGATTCTGGCAAGGAAAGTGATAGCCTTTGCGACTATTGCACTCTACCAGATCACTGGTGTAGATCCAGACCACCTTTTGATACGGCAGGCTCATACATGGTGAGCGCGGGTGATTCTGCCGTACACGCATTTTTCTCTAACCATCGCGATGGGACTTTTTGTGCAGATGCGATCAGTTGGGGTCTTTGTAAAAGGAGATGTCATATTGAATGGTCGGTCAAAGCGATTAGCTGGAGGAAGCATGTGGCGTACAGATTATGGAAGGATGGAATCTTACGAACACCCAGTCAAGCTTATACGTGGACCACGGGTTGTGATCTGAGTAGAAAAATATTTTAGGTCTGAGTTAGAAAAGTAGTAACTTCAGCAGTTTAGAAGTGACACTCTGCTGAATCTTTATTGAAGTAATTTCTAGACTAAGAGACTATGGAGGCTGTCCTCTTGCATATTTTCAAGAAATAGGGAATGCTAGACGCACTTATAAATAGAGTTGGTAATAAGCAAGCCGAATGAGGCCCTGCTTGCTTGCTTGCTAGCCCACTTGATAGTATATATATATAAGTTTAGTGGTTAAGAGTCGAATCTAATAAAGATAATCATTAGGGTAAAAACTAACGAAAATTTTGACCGAGTTTACGCTAGTATGCCTTTTGTTTAGAGCTTCGATTTAGAGCCTTAATTTAGAGCCTTGATTTATAGCCTCGATTTAAAGCTCTAATTTAAAGCTCCGATTTAATTCGAAGACCGTAGATTTAGAAGCCTTTAGTTTAGCTTAAAGGCTTCTAGCTTAGGGGCGTTTAATAGAGCCTTTATAGCTAGTAATTAAGATTATATTAGTTACTAATCTAGTATATATTTAGACTATAGAGCTTTAATATATAGCCCTCTACGTAAAATCTAATATAGCAGTTAAGGGCCCTATAAAAATCAGCCTTACACCTCTACGCGATGGAGCCCGGGAACCTGGCAGATAGCTATCGGCGTTCTATTAGGATCGTGCTAATAGGCTGCCAAAGCAAACGTGGAGACGTATATACGGCGGCGCAGCGCGGACGCGGCGATATAGTAGTATTATAAAAAAATTTACTAGGAGGGTAAGCCCTTATAAGAACTCGACATAGCTCCTACGTCTTTATATATACTTTAATTAATTATTTAAAACACGGCATCTACCTCCGGCGTCCCCCCTTCCTTTTATAGTGTATATATTACTATACTATACAACACCTATATACGACACGGCAACTAAACGAACCATATATACCCTAAAAGTCTATAATAAGCCTCTTATTCCCTATCCTACCTAATAGCCTAGGCTAACCCGCGGTATTTTATCTTCCTTTATATCTTTAGCTAGGGATATATATAGGGGACCTAGGTTAGGGCCCTAGGATAAAACACCTAGTTATATAATAGTTTAAATTTATCCCACTATTTCTTTAGGGTAGAAATTATACTATAAGTAGGAGGACTATAGGCGTATATATATATATATAGGCATTTAAATAGGAGTAAGGATAAGTATATAAGACCTTATAGTAATCTTACGGCAATCTACAATTAAGTAAAAGTATAGTATAAATAGTAGATAGAATGAGATAGGTAATTAGAACACTCCCTTATAGTATTTCCCCTCCTATTAACGTAGTGTAGGAGGAAGAACTTTAAGCCTATATTATACTACTTACTAACTACCCTATTATTATTAGAATAAACTAACTTAAATAATATAACCCCGCCATTAACTAGAAGAAGGGAGAAGTAATTTTTAACTTTAAATACTATAAAGAGACTTGCCTAGGATATAGCCTAGCCGCCTCTATTTACTCCCTAGGATATTAACCTAAGGAACCCCTTATTACCCTACTTATAACTAACTACTATTATTTAAGTGCCCTAGCCTTCTACTATATAGTATATAGGAAAGGCTAAACCGTTACTATAGCTTCCTAATTATAATTATATAAGCTTAATAAAGAATAAAACTACGTCCTTTATAGTAATAGGATAGATATAGTTAACCTTTTAGAAAATGATACCCCTACGGAACTCTACGGGCTTTTACCTTTAGACTTTAAGAAGTTTATAAAGCTTAAAAAAGGACTTACTAATAAAGAACTCCGTAAGCTCCTCTCTAAAAGGTACTATAACTTTACTAATATATACTTATAAAAGGGCGTAGATATACTCCCTCTATATTAACCTAATAACTATACTATTAATATTAAATAAAGAAAAACGCCACCTTATAAGAGACCCTATTTAATATTAAAAGACGAACTTTTAGTTATAAAAAAGTATATTTACGAGCACCTTAATAAAGGATTTATTCGTCCTAGTATATTACTAGTAGCTGCCCCTATTCTTCTCGCTAAAAAGCTAAAAAAAGGTATTTAATTTTACGTTAACTATAAAGGACTTAATGCTATTATAATTAAAAACTAATACCTAGTACCGCTTATACGTAAAACCCTTAAGCGGCTTAATTAAGCTAAAATCTATACTAAGCTTAATATTATCGCCGCCTTTAACTATTTCTAAATATAGGAAGGTAACGAATAGAAAACCGCATTTATATCGCGCTTTAGCCAATTTAAACATACTATTATGCCCTTTAGCGTATATAATGGCCTAAGCATCTTCTAAAGCTATATTAATAACGCCTTATAGGACTACCTTAATGACTTCTACTTTGCGTACCTAGACGATATACTTATTTATAGTAATAGCCCTTTTAAGTATACTGTTCGTACTAACTTAATAGCACGAGTGAGTCAGATCCAGGGGCACGAAATACGTATAGTATCGTATGCTCTTTTGGATGATGGTGACTTGTTCTTCTAATCGTAACTTACATAAAGAGGTAGAATTTAAGGGGTTTCCTGAGCTCGCTTAGCTCACGTGACTGCGACTATAAATTCCCGTTCGAACTTATTTAGACATATACTAAACACGTTTAAAAGGTCTTACAGCGCCTTAGGGACGTAGGACTTTATATTAATTTAAAGAAGTGCGAATTCTTAGTTATAGAAGTAAAATACCTTAAACTAATTATTACTACTAAGGGTGTTTATATAGACCTTAAGAAGGTATATATAATTACTAAATAGTAAGCCCCTAACTATATTAAGGACATATAGGCCTTTTTTAATTTTACTAACTTTTATTAGAAATTTATATATAACTTCTTAGGCGTAGTAGTACTACTTATAGTAATAATGCGAATAAAGGGCCTTTTTATAAAAAGAAGAAAAACGTACCTACGCTTTACCTAAACGCCTAAATATAAGAAGGCGTTCTAAGACCTTAAAAATGCCTTTACTAAAGCACTTATCCTAGCTTACTTTATACTAGGATAATAACTCTATCTTAAAACTAACTCCTTAGACTACGTTAATATAGGCATTCTTTCCTAAATAGGTAATAACGATCTTCTTTACCTAGTTATATTCTACTTATCTAAGCTTATACTATAAGAGTATAACTATAAAATCTATAATAAAGAACTCCTTATAATTATATAAGTGTTTAAAGAATTCTAACTAGAACTCTCCTTAGTAGAGCTTAACTAGCTAATTAAAGTCCTTGCAGACTATTATAACCTTAAGTACTTTATAACTATAAAGTAGCTAAACTAATACTAAGTATATTAGAACGAGTTTTACTCTAGTTTTAACTTTAAAATTATATATAGACTAGGAGTATAAGGTACTAAACCTATAAGCTTTGCAGTGTGGGTATTAAACGAGCGACTTAATTGTAAATCTATGGAAATCAAGTGGTATAAATACATAAAAGTAGACCCCGAACTCCGAAGCCCATAAGTCATTTAAACCATATCCGAGACATGCGAGGGTAGTGCTGACGTAGGTAAAATAGGGTAATATGTAAGGTCTAGTAGTCGGTTATAAAACCTAATAGCCTAATACGCTACTTATAAGACTTTCCTTAGTTTAAAGATAACTCCTATAATTAGTTCTAATAATAGATAATCCTAAAAGCATAAAATTTAGCCCTAGGTATACTACCTATAATAAAGCTAACTATACCTTAGCTTTATACTATAGAACTAAAGTTACCTCCTAAAATTAATAAGCTTATTACTATAGTATATAACACCTCTATTAACCTATTACTATATTAACTTATTACCGTAAAGACCGCTAGCGCTTATACGCTGCTTACTAACCTCTAAATCTTAGGCTAGATTAATATAGCAGCCTTAGAAGTAAAAGAGAACAGGCTCTATTATAAAGGCCGCCTATTTATTCCTAACTTAGATAATCTATAACAGTAACTAATCTAAATAGCCTACGACCTCCGATTAAGCGGCTACTTAGGTAAAGAAGGAACCTATAAACTTTTTAGCCAATACTACTTCTGGCTAAAAATAATAAACTTAGTTAAACGCTTTATAGATGCCTACTATAGTCATAAGCGCGCTAAGGCCTTTAATATAAAGTACTAAGGACTACTATACCCTCTACTAGTACCTATACGACGATAAGCAGATATTACTATAGATTTTATTATTAACCTACTACCCTATAAACGACATGGCTATACCTATAAAAATATCCTTATAATAATATACCGACTTATAAAAGAGCGCTACTACGTCCTAACTAAAGGCGTAGCCGTTAGTAATATTACTAACGCTTTTCTTTATAAAATCTACTAACTATATAGGTTACCTAACTCGATTACATCCGACTAAGGTATATAATTTAACTCTAATATATAGAGACGAATCTACTAACGCCTTAGCATCTCCGTTAAGATATCTATATCCTTCTATTATAAAACTACTAGGTAACTAAAAAACGCTAATACTAGTATAAAAGCGTACCTATAATAGGTAGTTGCCTATAGTTAAGATAACTAAGTAAATTACCTCCTACTAGGTAAATTCGTAGTAAATAACTACGTCTTAACCACTATAGGACTTACCCCGTTCTTTATAAATAAGGGTTATTACCTTTAATCCGGTATAGAGCCACTAAAACCTATTAATAAGAAACTACTATATAGAAAACGCCTTAAGATACTACTTGCTAACTAGTATATAAACTATATAAAAAATCTACTTAACTTCTGCAAGGAAGAAATAGCCTAGGCTTAAGTAAAGCAGACCTACTTTACTAATTATTATAGAACGCCACCACTGGAGATATATATTGGCGACTAGGTATAGCTAAATATATATAATATCTCTATATAGAGGCCTATAAAGTTACTTAATTATAAGAACCTTGGCCCTTATTTAATTAAATAAGTTATTAATAGGGGAGCTATATATAAGCTAAAACTCCTACTTACCCTAGCTACCCGCGGGATATAGCTACTATACCTCTATTAGCCTAACCCCCTACTAGGGCAGATATAGCCTAAACCCCTATTAGTATTAATCTAAGATAAGAACAAAGATAAAAACTATAAGATGTAGACCGTTAAACAAATTATCTCTAAATACTTTAGTAAAGGTAGAGGATAACGGCTCTACTATAGAGCTATATATATAGGATTTAATATAAATTAGCCAGAATAGCAACTATAAAAAGACTTTAAAAACGCAAAGGACCTAATTAGTGACTTTTACTACGCGAACCTATAGAAACTGGGCCTAGGCGGGGATTTTATACCTAATCCTCTATAGGAGCCCTTATAGAGTTAAACTGTTATATATTACTACGTAAGGGCAAATTGCTATTAGATTGCTATTAGATTATAGTAAAGTGCGATTATATAACTAAAATATTGTTAAGATGTCTAGGAACTTTAACCAGCGGTTAAAGTTATCTAATTAGTTGGATTTTTAGATACTAAGCCTTATTATATAACACCCCCCTTTCTTCTTTTTTATACCTTAAGTGTCCCTTCTATATATATATAGTAACTATAGCGTCGCTAGAGCTCCGCCTCTATAGGAAGAGGAGTAGTATTACGGAACCCTACTATAGGGGCCTCTATAGGAGAGCCCCGTGCTCTTATATACACCTTATATATAGCTTATATTAGCTACGCGTAGGTATATTACCTCCTTACGCCCTTGGCCCTTATAATTGATCGCGTAACGTTTTATAGACTCCTTAAATACATACGCTCTATAGCTACTACCCCTGTCCCGTAATAATACTATTTATAAAATAAGGAGTTTAAGGTATAAGACTTCCATTTTATAGAACTCGCATTTATTTATATTTAGTTAGGGACTAGCTCTATATAGGGCTTATAAAATAAGATTAATGTATTTCCAATATTTAGTTAGGTTATTACTATATATTAGAATGTCATTAATATAAGCAGTATAGAAGATGTCTAGGTAGAAACGTAGGGTATTATTTACGTAATATTAAAATAAGCTTAGAGCGTTTTTAAGGCTAAAGGGTATTACTAAGTATAAAATATAGTAAGCTATTTATCTCCTTTTATAATACGGAGGCGGTTAGATATAGGGATAATATTAAGCTTTATATAGTAGTAAGCCTTACTTAGTTGGTTTAGTGTCTCTTGTATTAATAGGATCGGATATTAGTTCTTAATAGTAACGGCGTTAAGAGCTTTAGTAGTTTACACAGAAGCGTAAACCGCCGCTAGATTTCTTAATAAAGATTATTAGTGCGGCTATAGGTAATAAGCTTACTCTAATAAATCCTTTACTTAGGCTCTTATCTAAATACTTTTATAGCACTTAGAGTCTATTTTAGGATATCCTATATAGGGGTTTAAATCTAGGCTGCTTTCCTTCTTTAAGTATAATTCTATAGTTATATAGTCGGTATTTTAGTAGCTTATTAGCTTTCTTTTATAAAAATATATCTAGGTGGTAATAATACTCTACTAGTACCTTTATAGTAGGGTTAGTATATTTCTTTAGTGCTAAGGCTTTCTTAATATTAGCTATAGTAATAGCGAAGATCGTATATTTAGATTTCTTAGCGAGTCGCGCTAGTAGGGTAGCTCTAATTATGTGGATATCTAAAGTTTAAGTTTGCTTAGGTCGTTTATAGTTTCTTATATAGTTTCCTATTTAGCTTTAGGTTTAATATTAAGTATGGAATTAGTATTAAATTTAGGTTTAGGTTCTTTAAGTATTTTTTTTATTCTAGGATACCAGTTCTTCTAGTAGTTTTATATACTAAGCTTAAGCTTCTACTTAGTTTAGGGCGGTATAGTGCTTAGTAATAACTTATAGAATTTAGTAGAACTTTTAGATCCTTAATAGATATTAGTAGAAATCTTATATTAGTGAAATTTGGTAGAATTCCTAGGCTAGTAGAATTAGGTAGACTTCTTAGGTATAGGGTAGATTTTAGTAGATTTTAGTTTTAGATCTAAGCAGTAAGTTATAAGGCACTTCTACTTATAATAGGAGGTGGTAAATATAAGCTTAAAGTTATCCTAATTAATAGTTACCTTATATAGCTTTATCTAGGGTTATTTAAGGAATACTAGGTAACTTAAGGTAGTAATAAAAAGCCTAATTAGTTCTTTATAGTTTAGGTATTAAAGTCTTAGGTATACTATATAGGTAATTTAGCCTAAGACCATGCGTTTACTATTAAATCTAAATATATTAATATGCTAGTTAAAGGGAGTTAGGGTAAAACTATTATCTTATATAAAGATCTTATTAATAAATCCTATACTACTAGCTCCTATATTAATTAGGACTTAAGTATTAGCCTATTAATTATTCTACTAAAGATAGTAGTTAACGGTTATACTACGATCCTAAGAGTTAGAGTTTGTAACATTTAAAGCATTTAATAAGATCTTAAGGTAAAGCCGTCCTAGAAAGCAACTTAGCTCTAAAATATTCTTTTTAGAGGTAATTAGGGCGGAGTTCTTATAGCGTATTAATTATAGCTTTATTTTTATAAGTGGTGCTTACTAGGTATAGGGCTAGAACTAGATAAGAAAAGCTATAAGTAATAACTTAAGGTTAGGCATAGTAGATAGCTACTAAAATTAGCCATTTATAAATAGTTTTAGGGTATAGGTAAAGGGATGGAATAGTTTCTTAAGATATAGTCTTTACTTCCGCACTTAAAGTAAAGGCCTAGCTTAATGCGTTATTTTATTTAAAGGACCTTAGTAGAGTATACTCTAGTATTCTAGTATCTATGTCTATAGCGTCCAAATCTTTATAAGTCTTAGGTGGCTAGGGGGTGGAATATTAAGGTATATATTTTAGGATAAGGCGTAGTATATTATTATATAGGCCATTAATAATATTAGTATAGGCGGTAAGGGTATCTAGCAGCTTAATTCCTATAAGGGAAGCCTTTAGTTTAGAGTTTAGGGACTCTACTAGGCGATTAATTAAGGCAGGTTCGTTCTATCTAGTCTCTTTAGTATAGTGGTAGAATTTAGTAAAGTATAATAGAAAGCTCTTAGAGCCTTATATCATCTTATTTAATTTTCTTTATACTATAGTAATTTAGTTAGGGTCGCTATAAGATACTTTTAGTATAGTAACTAGTTTTTTTATAGTGTTTGGCTAAAACGGGTATATAGTTTCTATAGCGTCTTCTATTAGGCGGTTTATAGTGTAATGTAACTAGCTATTAGGAGTTAGATAGTAATTAATATTACTATTTAGCTTATTCTTAAGTTAGTTAAGAAAGGAGTATAGTTTACTCCTTTTACCTAAATAGGTAGAAGGCTTAGGGAGACGTTTAGTTAACTTCTTTTTAGGGGTACTAGTTTATTAGCATTTTATTAGGGTGCTAAGATCCTAGAGGCCTCCTAATAGAATTTTAATTTTCCTAATCGTTCTAATTATCTTAATAGGCTTTTAATAGGAACCTAGTAAAAACCTAGTAAGATAATTATTTCCTATTTGTCCTAACAGGCTCCTAGTAGGATTTTAGTTTTCTTAATTATCCTAATTATACTAATAGGCTCCTAGTAGGGTCCTAATAGAATTCTGTTTAGATATAAGCCCTATAGTTATATACCACTAATTAAATTATTTATTATTTATTTATTTATTGCTTAACGTCTAATTTAAATCCCTATTGGGCTTACGCAGACTACTCCGTACTTAAGGAAAATTAATATTTTATAGGTAAAAACCCTATAAGCCACCTCAGTAAGATAAAAAAAAACCCCCCTCCGTTAATCACCTCTACGCGCAGCTAGCGGCCCCCTAGGGTTGCCCGGCAGCTATATCTAAACCTTTATAAATATTAGATCTCCTTAGTAACAACTATATCCTTTATCCGCAGCTAGGGTTTACTATACCCTAACTAGGCCTTGCTATTAACCAATTAATTACTATATACTTATAGCAGTTTTCTATATCTTAACTGTCCCTAATATATATCACCTTTATAGGCTGTTTACTATATATACCCTCCCCCCTAGAGCTTATTAAAGGCGTAAGGGGGATTTATTTATAACCGGCTCTATAATACTAAAAGGCGAGCGGGATATATTCTTTAGTATCTTTTATACCTAGGCCCTAGTTACTAGCCCTTTCTATAATACTAGCTATAAAGAGGAGATAAAAAAAAACCGTGGGGTTATTATTTAGGCTATTAGGTAGAATATAGTTTAGATAGTAAGTAACTATATACTCCGCGGGCGATCGCCCTAGAGGTTAGGAAAGGGTATACTTATTTACTCGTTCATTAATATAAGGGGTTATTAATATCTTTAATTTAGGGTTTAGGGACGTTAAATCTAACTTATCTCTATAAGGATTATATAGGTAGGCTTAGGTAAGAATATAATAGTCGTTTACTATAAGGGGGCACTATTAGTAATAGTTTTTAAGATCTTACTATCCCCGCGTAAAAACTTTTTACTACTACCTATCCCTTAACCTGCTGGGGTACAATACCAAGCTGCACCGTGCACGAATACCGTACCGAGCTGTATAAAGAACCTTAGGTTACTGCAGTTCTTATTACGGAGGCTCGAATAAAGAGCTTCCTATTAGCCAGATTCTTATCGATAACGTAGGACCCGAATCAGCAGGTTAAGGGATAACGTCTTAATAACCACTAGCTCCTACCCGTACGCTATATAATATCTTTATATTAGCTCTACTAAATCTAAAAACTAGTAGGTTTATAGGCTAAGTTATCTTATATAGGTATAAAGTCCAATTTTAACGGCCTATATTATAAAATTAATATATTTTACTACTAATCTGCCTATATATTGCCCTTATAATTAAATATATAAAGCTTAATCTTAAGGTTTAGAAAGGGGTTGTATTTAAATTAAATTTAGGAAATTATAATACAAAGTCCTTTATTATAAGACGTAGGTAGTAGCTATAGAGTATATAGTAGTAACTCTTTAATTAACGTCTAATACGGATCCTACTGGCCCACGCAGACTACTCCGTCGTAGGGGGGAAAACTTGTAATTTACATGAAGAAAACCCTGCAGTTAGGGGAGGAAAAACCCTATAAGCCACCTCAGTAGGATAAAAAACCCCGTTTTGCCATATTTGTCCATAGCGGCGGCCCTATAGGCCTATAACTACGTCCTAACCTCCTTAGATGTTCGAACTCCTTAGAAACCACTACTTTCTTCTCTAGCTTATCCCAGCTAGGGTTTACTACGTCCTAGCTAGGCCTTGCTAATTAATTGCTGTACTATTGTTTCCCATATCTTGGCCATCCCCTATATGCTATCTCTTGTTTAACCATTGCTATATACGCTATACTTTCCCCCCCCTAGGGCCTATTAAAGGCGTAAGGGGGATTTATCCGTTCTAACTACCTAATACTAAAGGCGAGCGGGATATATACGCGTGTATTCTAGGTATCTTTTATACCTAGGCCCCAGTTACTAGGCCCTCTCTAAGGGTTACCACTCCATTAAGAGGAGATAAGGAAAACCGTGGGTTGTAATCCGGGCTACTAGGCAGTAGGTAATAAAACGGTAAGTAACCGCATACTCCGCGGGCGATCGCCCTAGGGGTTAAGAGGGGCCGTATATTTGCTCGTTGCTCGTTCGCAGTCGCTTATTCGTTAATATAAGAGGTCGTTAATGCTTTCTGTTGGGGGTCAGGGGATGTTATCAAATGCTGTATATCCATGTTGGATCATACAGGAGGATAGTGTGGTAGCCGCTATCGTACGGGGTACTAACGGTGGTGGTTTTCGAGATCTCACCATCCCATATAAAAACTTTTTTACTACCGCCCACAATACTCGCAACCACCACCACTATATCGTATCGCACGCTGTGCGACGTCTCTGCGTTGGCTCTGGGTCTGAACTTCGAAGACCTAGGTTCGTAGCCGTCACCACGTACAGGTGCAGAGTCCGTTTTCAACGGCCGCTATAGAGTATATATATTTAAGGAGTCTATAAAACGTTACGCAATTAATCGTAAGGGTTAAAGGTATAAAGAGGTAATATACCTACGCGTAGCTAATATAAGCTATATATAAGGTGTATATAAAAGCACGAGGCTCTCTTATAGAGGCCCCTATAGTGGGGTTCTATAATATTACCCCCCCTCCTATAGAGGTGGAGCTCCGGTAACGCTATAGTTACTATATATATATAAAAGGGACACTTAAGGTATAGAAAAGAAGAAAAGGGGGGTATTACTAAAGGCTTAAAATAACGTTATATAATAAGACTTAGTATTTAAAAATCTAACTAATTTGTAACGGAACCTTATAGCAAGTACTACAATAGGCTCATTAATAGGCTAGGTGTGTAGGTGATATAAATTAAAGTTAATAATATAATAATAACTAGTGGAGTGGTTGCCTAATAAATTAACTCTAATTATATTCTAAGAATTACTATAAAGGAGAGAACTATCTAGGTAGGGACTATAGTCCTTTAAATATACAACCATACTTCTAAGAAATCCCCTTTATATGTAAGATACGCATTATACGTATTATACGTACGTTCCCTTTATATACTGCGTATACTGCGTATAATATTATATAACCTTACTTACCATTCTTCGTTATATAGCTCTATCGGCTCTATTCTAAACCGTGCCTATATTAACCAACTAGCTTCTTCTAACTCCTCTCTAAGTAGTTGTAATATTGTACTTAAAGCGTTCATAACACCATCTCCCTTCTCTCTATTTTTATTCTTAAAGATTCCTAATATCTCTAAGTCGTCTATTAGAGGTATAATGTCTATTAGAAGTATAATGTCTATTTAATTAATTTAGTTAATATCTTTACTTATTATACCTAAAGCTCCTTCTTCTTTACAGGCGCAGCGTCGTGCTTATACTATTGCTGCAATATTATCTCTTAGTAAGATTATACTGTCTCCGTATTCTCGCTATTTAAAAGAGGGGTTAGTTTATATTACGTTAGCAAACCCATCTTTACAATAACTGTCCTCTTACTTAGAGTGCACTAAAGCAAATATTCGTTTGTTCTATAACGTTCGCTCTATCTCTAATACTAAATATACGCGACTTATTACTCTTAATAGTCGTTTAGTCCCCTAGTTAATCTATCTTAAGGTCTTATATTTAATCTGCTGCTACGCGGCTAGATGGTAAACTGTCTTAGGCTCTTACTAAGCTAAAATATTCTTATAATATGAAGCAGAAGGCCCTAAAGGCTTATATCGCGGTATCTACTTAGTTACTCTGTCTTAAAAAGGTCCGTAAGAAGGTCTATTTTAAGAAGTAGAAACTTATAGAATAAGGTTTATAAAAACTTAGTAATAAAAGAATAGATTCTCTTTTAATAGAGAAGGAAATAGATCCGAGTAGTTCGGCAACTACTCTTCTTAGGTCCCCCTTAGGTAACTTATTCTTTAGCAATCCTTCTTTATTAATACTACCTAACCTAATTTCTTCTAATACTCCTGTACCTTTCTTATAGCATTCTTTAAATTCTATAGTAGCTCCTAAGTAGTCTCAGTGTAGCCTATCCACTTAACTTTATACTATATTTTATTATTAATATCCTTATAACTAACGATCTTTAAAACTTACTATTTATCTTCTTTCTATCCTCTATACGTGTCTGCCTCGTAAACTAGTAGCTTAATATTCCCGTATGCTAGCTCTAGCATTATAATATACTATATAGGGTAAATCTTTATTTTAGCTAATAGGTTTAACTTAAACGTAATTAGTAAAATTCTTTATATAATTTTAAAAGGTCCTAGTCTAATATAGTCTAACTTCTTACTTAGTTATTAACTCTTAAAATTTTTATATAGTAGCCACACTTTATCTCCCTCCTTAAGATCTGGTCCCTTAGATCTCTTAGTATTATAGTACCTTTTTATTTTCTCTTATACTTTCTTTACTAATTCCATAAGGTCTATATAAAGATTTATTAACGTCTTTATTCTTTCTTTAGCTATACTACTTATTTTCTTTACTTACTATAGTAATAATAATATTCTTAGCTTATATCTATAATTCGCCTTAAATAGTAATATGCCTATTCCTTCTTAAGGTATTATATTATATATAAACTATATAACTAGTAATAGCGATACTTAATTATTCTATATATAATTAATATAATGCCTTAGATACTGTTCTAGCGTCTAATTTAATCTTTCTATTTAACCGTCTGTCTGCAGATAATATGTAGTAAAAGTTACTACTCTAACTCCTTACTCCGCTAAGAATACCTCCTAGAATACTACTATAAATCTTAAATCTCTATCTAATATAATTTTATTTATTACTCTATATCTTATAAATACTTCTTTAATATAGATTCTAGCAATATCTTCCGCTAAGATTTTCTCTATATATACTATAAAGTATCCCCACTTTATAAGCTTATCTACTATTACTAAAATCGCGTTATAAGCTTATCTGGTAATAGGGTCTCTTAACTTTAGTAGCTTTATAATAAAGTCCTATAATATAACCTCCCATAGTCTTTCTGGTATTTTAATAGGTTATAACCCTCTATATAGCTTATACCTTATTAATTTATTCCTTTAGCAATCTAAACACTCTTTTATAACTTTTCTTACAATATTCTAAATTCCGTTAATAATATACTCCTCCTAGAGTCTTAATACTAAGCCTATGGCTCTATTATATCCTTAAGTCATTCCCTTATAAAAGTCTTCTATAAAATGCTCTACTATGCTTCTTAGGATAAACTTTACCTCTCTATACTTATATAGTATTTCTTCTTCTAGATATTCTAACTATTCCTCTAGCTGTGCCTTAAAGATCCTTTATGCCTAAAAGCTTTCTAATATCTTATAGACTCTTCCTAGTTCATTATCCTCTTAAGTTGCTGCGATTTTTAGATAATTATACCTAATTAATCCGTTTATATCTTTTTGCAGTAAAGCCCCTAATAGCTTTTCGTTATTTTATAGTTTAGCTTTCTAACTTAGAGGATCTACTTATGTATTATCCGTGCCTTTAGTATACTAAATCTTAAAATAGTATTCTATAAGCATCTTTACCCATTTAACCTATCTTTAGTTAAGTTCCTTTATTATTAAAAATCCTATTAAGTTCTTATAATCCGTCTTAACTATAAATAGTTTCTCTATACCTTATAAGAATGCTCTTTATTTCTTTAGTATTATAATTATACCTAATAACTCCTTATTATAAATGTTATAGTTTAACTCTAGTGATGTTATCTTCCAACTATAGTATACTACTAGGTGCTATCTATCTTAATATTTTTATATAAAGTATGCCCCTAGTATAAAGTCTAATATATTCGTTTCTATAACCGTTTCTAGTCCTAGTTAATAGATCTTAAGAACTAGCTCTTAGGTAAATAACTCTTTAACCTTTTTAAATAATTCTTACTATTCCTTTCCCTATACCTATAGTTCTTCTTTCTTTATTAATCACGTAAATGGTTTAATGTTTTTTTTTAACTATTACGTTATAAACTTTCTGCAGTAATTACAAAACCCTAAAAACGATCTTAATTATATAATATTCTCTAGTTCTTACTAATTTACTATAGCCTTAATCTTCTTTAAATCTATACTAAGTTAGCCTAGTTTAATAATAAATCCTATAAAATTAGTCTTCCTTATAAAGAACTCGCACTTTTTAATTACTACTAGTATCTATTCTTCTTATAGTCTCTTTAAAACCCATTTAACGTATTCCCTATATTCTTCCTTAGTTATTAAGTGGATAATAATATTGTTAAGGTATACTATAACAAATTTATCTAGATATTCTCCTAATATATTATTAATACATTTCTAAAACGTTACTAGTGCATTTATTAATCCGAATTATATAACTAATAGTTTATACAGTCCTTCCTTTAACCTAAAGGCTGCTTTTTATTTATTGCCTTCTTTAATCCTAATCTAATAGTACGCCTATTTTAGATCTATCTTTATAAAGATTTATATATTGCCTATCCTATCTTAGATTTCGCTAATTAAGGGTAAAGAATACCTATCCTTTTAAGTGATGCTATTTAACTACCTATAGTTAATACATAGCCTTAGTTTACTATTCTTCTTTAGTATAAATAGTACTAGATAACCTGCTAATAACTATAATAGTCTAATATATCCCTTTCGTAAGTTTTCTTAGATAAACTCTTTAAGTGCTCTACCTTCTTCTTTGGTAAGCTTATAGGTTAAGAAGAACCTTAGATTTATTCCTAGTTCTAACTCTATCTTATAGTCCTATACTATATAATTTACTAACTTTTTACTTTTTAGGCTCTATAGCTTCTTACTATATTTATAGTATCTCTTTAGTATATAACTTAAGCCTCGCTCAGTCTCTTCGTATATCGCTTTAACTTAGTACTATACTAACTTAGTTTGCTATCGTATCCTATGGCGTTAAGTATCTCTAATATCGACCTAACCTATAATCTAATTAATCTTTAGATTATATTCCTATAACTAAGGTATCCCTAATACTGCCTCATCCCGTCCCAATAGTAGGATATTAAAAGACATCTTAATTTATCTTCCTTTAATGGTTATCTAAATAGGTCCTATTTTAAGATTAATAATCCCTTCTCTGTAGGCTATTAGATCTCCTAAAATTGTAACTAATAGGTAAAATTACTCCTTCTATCTATAAGGTAGTCCTATTCTTTTAACTACTACTAGTAAGATATAGTTTCGCGTTACTCCACTATCTATTAGCGCTTTAAACTGCTAATCTTACTATTTAACTTATAAATTTAGGTATTGTCCTTAAATTCCTTTAAGGGTCTAAGGCTCTACTACTAGCTTCCTCTAGTCCTATAGGCCTCTACTTTTCCTAACTATTAGCTGCTTAATCCCGCTATACTTAGCTTACTCTTTAGCCAATACCTAGTTTGCTTTTTGTCCTTAATATACTATAAATATATATTCTCTAGGCATTTCTACTACTATTATCTATCTAAGCATTCTTCTATAAGGAATTTTTCTAGTTAAAGTATTAAGTCTCCTAACTCTTAGATTTCTGTTAGATACTAGCCGTGTATATACTTAGCATTCTTATACTATTGCTTATCTGGCGCCTAATATATCCTTATAGGGTATTTCTAATTCTTTTCCTTTAGATTCTTGTGCATTTTGTATATATTATCTATATATGCAATCTATAATAGCGTATAATATACTAGGCGTTTTAGGTTAACTCTTAACTCGTCTTTATCCTTAAGTTTAAACCTTTACTATGCTAATCTAAACGTTATAACTTCATTTATAGGTACTAAAATGCGTCTCTCGCTTCTTTAATCCTCTAATTATTTCTCTAGATCCTTTAACATTATAATTAAGGCTCCTTTAATATAAGTTATAGCCTTTTCTATAATTGGGTGGTCCTAAATAACTCTTTTATCCAACTATATATAGAAATCTTCCCACTTATTATTATGTCGTTGCCTATACTACTTTTAGTATAGCTGTTAGAGTATATACGGCTTATCCGTAAGGAAGTATCTTCTTATTACTACGTTATAATAGCCCTTTATATATTGTTCTTCGAACCTAGTAAAAATCCCTAGATTTTCTTTATTTTCTAGTTTAATAAGCTACTTAACTCTTAGTGTGCCTACCCTAAGCCTATTAGTAATTCTTTATATTAGTACTCTGTCTCTTATACGTCCTAATATACTAGATCTCTTATCTAGTTTCTGTTCTTGCTATACGATAATTCTTTATCTAAATTCTTCTATAGTTTCTTTTAGTTTATATCTTGTAAATAGATCCTTAAAGTCTTTTTACTTCTTAATCTTAGTATTAATATTTCAATCTGGTTGCTAAGCCTTGCTCGCAATTTTTTTAATAGTCCTTATTCTATTACTAAAATCTTAGTCCTATAAGATTTTTATTTCTAAGCTTGCTTCTATCTTAAGCTTAGCTTTAGCCTTAATCTAATTAGGCTTTACTAGTATTCTCATCTCGTCTTAAAAGTCTTAAATTATACTTATCTCGTCTTAAGAATCTTATCCCTTTAGGAAACTTCGTCCTAAGCTTATTTATATATTACTAAACTAAGCCATTACTCTACTCTATCGGTTATCGTCCGTTATAGGTCCTTAAGCTTACCTTATCTTATCTTAAGAATCTTAGTCGTCTTTTATCTCATCTTAAGAATCTTAAGCTTTTAGCTTTTTGCCTTTATTAAGTGCCGAAGTAGTTTACTATCCTACTTCTCTTACGTCTTATAAAGCGATAGATATCGTATCTAGTAGGGTCTTAATCCCTACTAATATTCCCTATTCTATAGTAAAATAATTCTTTACCTCTTATATAATATCTCTAAGGTCTATATACTCCTAATAAGCCGCCTTTATCGCCTTATTATTATAAAATGTTTCGCCTATATTAAATTTATTGTCCTTAATACCCAATCTATAAACTAGTTTATTAGTTCCTTTATATTTCGCTAAATATAGCTTCTATAGCTAATAGCTTACGCTATACTTAGCGTCCTTATAAATTCGGTATGCGTTATTATAACAAAACGCAAAACTTTTAATTAAACATTCTTTTATTCCTTATAGCATATTATTGTCCCTCTATATATATATATTATCTACTAGTCTTATTCCTTTTACTATATAGTAATTCTAACCACTTTTATAGTCTTTAATATAATAACCCTATTTTCCGCAATTTATACAAGCTCCCTCTTTAAACCATTTTTCTTATTATAGAGTCCGCCTAAACGTCTTCTGCTACTAAGATCCCTAGTTTAGCCTTTACTTCTTAGGTCTTTAATTACTTAATCCTTACCCTTTAGGTTTCTATAATTTCTTAAGTACTACTTAGGTCTATTAGCTCTACGCTATACTATAGTTTTTAACTTAGCTTTAGTCGTTACGTGCTCTATACTATATACAATTATAAAACTCTATCCTAGCCTCTCTTAGCCTACTCCCTTTAGTAGATCCGGTTATTAATCTTAATTACTTAATCTATTAGTTCCTATAGGGTTTCCGCATCTTCTATTAGAATAATCGCGTCCTAGACTTTAGCCTTAAGTCCTTACTTATACTATACCATAAGCGCCTTATTATTCCACTCTACTTACATCGCTAACGTCTAAAACTACGTTATATACTTAATTACTAAGGTTTATTACGTAATGTCTTAAAGTTTTCTTTCTACTATAGTTACTGCTTCTAGGTCTTTAAATATTTATATAAGTTGCTCCGTAAACCCTTCCTAGCTTATAAATATAAACCATACTTCTTAATTAGTGGTCGTTATTCCATTTACTTATATTTCCGTAAGGTAAAGCTTAAACTATTTAAGTGCCCTTTTTAATAGGAATAGTCCCGCATATGCTATTCAATCTATAGGTATTGGCAGCTTAGCTCCTTCTTGCGTAACCTTAAAGTATATTTACGTAACGTATTCGGTAAGCAAGTGGCCACTGCAAGCATGTGGCCACCTCACCAAAAAACCAAAAAATCGATCTTTAATATCTTAACAACAACTAAATAATAAATTCTAAAAATTTAGATTTAGACTTTTATATACGCTTTGCAACTCCTATTAAAGTTGCATAGTAATTAGTTCAGTAGTTTTTAAGATATAGAGGTTTTGCTTTATTTTGGCCCCAAAATCATAATATCTTAAAAACTACTAGACTAATTACTATGCAACTTTAATAGGAGCTGCAGAGTGTATATAAAAGTCTAAATATAAATTATTACAATTTATTATTCAGTTGTTGTTGAGATATTAAGGATCGATTTTGTGGGTTTTTGGTGAGTTTTTGGAGGTGGCCACATGCTTGCAGTGGCCACTTGCTTACCGAATACGTTAAGGAATCCTTTAAGTTTTAATCTTTCTTCTAAGTACCTTTTAATCAATAGTAGCTTAATCTTTGCCGCTCCTATTCCGTTAATCCTATTTTCTAATATTGCATTATTTTCTATTAGCTAGTTGACTATCTCTTATAACTATCTAACCGTTATAGGTTGCTATAAGTTAGTATTTACTATACTAGTGTCATTACCTAACCTTAAAGTAGTTGCCGCCGTTAATAGCGTTATAGTAGCTGCTTTTAGTAGCATATTATTTAACTTTCTATATTTAATACCGTAACTAGGTAGTAATTATATAACGGAACCTTATAGCAAGTACTATAATAGGCTCGTTAATAGGCTAGGTGTATAGGTAATATAAATTAAAGTTAACAACGTAATAATAACTGGTAGAGTGGTTACCTTACAGATTAACTCTAATTATATTCTAAGAATTACTACAAAGGAGAGAACTATCTAGGTAGGGACTGTGGTCCTTTAAATACATAACCGTACTCCTAAGAAATCCCCTTTATATATAAGATACGCATTATACGTATTATACATACGTTCCCTTTATATACTGCGTATACTACATATAACGTTATATAACCTCACTTACTATTCTTCGTTATATAGCTCTATCGGCTCTATTCTAAACTATACCTATATTAACCAACTAGCTTCTTCTAACTCCTCTCTAAGTAGTTATAATATTGTACTTAAAGCGTCCGTAATATAATTAAATAACTTTAACCGCTGGTTAAAGTTCCTAGACATTTTAACAATATTCTAGTTATATAATTGCACTTTACCGCAATCTAACGGCAATCTAACGGTAATTTGCCCTTACGTGGTAATATATAACGGTTTAACTCTATAAGGGCTCCTATAGAGGATCGGGTATAAAATCTCTACTTAAGCCTAGTTTCTATAGGTTCGCGTAGTAAAAGTCGCTAATTAAACCCTTTATATTTTTAAAGTCTTCTTATAGTTGCTATTCTAGCTAATTTATATTAAATCCTGTATATATAGCTCTATAGTAGAGCCGTCGTCCTCTGCCTTTACTAAAGTATTTAGAGTTAATAATTTGTTTAATAGTCTACTCCTTATAGTTCTTATCTTTATTTTTATCTTAAATTAGTACTAATAGGGGTTTAGGCTATATCCCGTAGGTAGCTAGGGTAAGTAGGAGTTTTAGCTTATATATAGCTCCCCTATTAATAACTTATTTAATTAGGTAAAGGCTAAAGTTCTTATAATTAAGTAACTTTATAGGCCTCTATATAGAGATATTATATATATCTAGCTATACCTAGTCGCTAATACGTATCTCCAGTGGTAGTATTCTATAATAGTTAGTAAAGTAGGCCTACTTTACTTAAGCCTAGGCTATTTCTCCCTTATAGTAGTTAAGTAGGGTTTTTATATAGTCTATATACTAGTTAGTAAGTAGTATCTTAAGGCGTTTTTTATATAGCAGTTTCTTATTAATAGGTTCTAGTAGCTCTATACTAGATTAGGGGTAATAACCCTTATTCGCGAAAAACGAGATAAGTCCTATAGTAGTTAAGATGTAGTTATTTACTGTAAATTTACCTAGTAAGAGGTAATCTACCTAGTTATCTTAACTATAGGCGACTACCTATTATAGGTATGCTTTTATACTAGTATTAGCATTTTCTAGTTACCTAGTAATTTTATAATAGAAGGATATAGATATCTTAATAGAGATACTAAGGCGTTAGCAAATTTGTTTCTATATATTAGAATGAAATTATATACCTTAGTCGGATGTAATTAAATTAGGTAACCTATATAGTTAGTAAACTTTATAAAGGAAGGCGTTAGTAAC
>Ga0307515_10005701_pt1 | contig 25145 bp, 26 predicted proteins | sample 17_EM_MG_FD_194513 | JGI IMG/M metagenome (GOLD analysis project Ga0307515, IMG submission 194513) | Populus trichocarpa ectomycorrhiza microbial communities from riparian zone in the Pacific Northwest, United States - 17_EM | ecosystem: Host-associated > Plants > Roots > Unclassified | place... | reverse complement strand
AATCAAAATCCTGTCAGGAGGCCTCCAGGATCTTGGCACCCCAACAAAATGCTGGTATTCGAGGCTCGGCTGATCGTCGGTCAGCGAAAAAGTCACGTGTTCAGCCAGCCACCTGCAGGATATTCGCGTATGTCCACAGCGCCACCAGCGCCGAGCTGTGGACATACGCGTATCAAGGGCCGCCCGCTGATCGAGCCGCTGATCGACGCCGACCATGGGGTAATTAGGGCCATTAGGGGCCCAAGTATATATAGAAAAGTCCTCCCTGCGTGATCCTCGATCGCGGCAGCACGTCTGCTATTATACCTACTATACAAGATGGCGCTGACCAGCCGCGTAGAGATCAATATCGCCAATAATGCCGAATTACGCGCTAACGCGCAGCATGTCCTCACCCTTACGCGTAACGCTAGGCCTAAGAACACGTCTTCAGCGTACGACCCAAAGCAGAAAGAGTTCAAGGTAAGAAGGGCATAGTTCCCCCCTCCTACTAAAAGCATCGCGGCTCGCGGCTGACGCGTCGTCCGGCTCTAGGCCTTCTGTGAACGGAAGCAGTACTGCGACAGCGATACCGTTACGGAGGATAAGCTACTTCTCTTCCTCGTTGAGGAGGTTGCGGGCCGGCCCTTAAAAGGGAAGAGCCGTAAAGCCGATATCGACGTACCCCAAGAGGAGACGCGGCTCTCGTGGCGGTCAGTTCGCGGCTATATCACCGCTCTAACGGACCTCTATCGGATGCAGAAAGCCATAGGAATGAACAGCCACCCGTCTCCGCGGGAGGACAGCGTCAGGGAGTACCTGAAGACGCTACAGCGGAGGGACGCGCAGCGCGAGAAAGAGCAGTTCGCCGACAAGGGCAGAGACACCCTCCTTGACGGCTATACCGAGGACGAGTTTCAGAGCGTCTGCCGCGAGCTCTGGGCCAGGGGCGCTGCCTCGTCGCCAGAGTGCTACTTCCGCACGCTTGTCGATATCCTGCTAGGCCACTATATGCTTACCCGCGGCGGCGACAGACGCTCCGCCGAGATCTCGGATCTATTTACCTTTGAGTTTAAGGGCGAAGGCCCTACGCGCTGTATGCCCCTAATATTCACTACGCGCGCAGGCAAGCAGAACCAGCATGGCCGCCTTGAGACTATTGGGGCCCTACGGAACAGGAAGCCGCTCGTTTGCATGCTTAGCGGGCTAGCTTTCTATCTCCTATACCGCTGGGATCTCAGTACGGAGCCGTTTCCAGATTTCAGTAGGCGCTCAGCATGGTACAATATACGCCTAATTAAAAGCAGTACGAGGAACCGCGAGGCGGCCCTCTCGTATAACTCGCAGCGAGATTGGGTCGCAAAGGCCTTCCAGTACGTCGGCGTCTTCTCAGAGAAGAAGACGCATATCGGGCGGAGCGCCGGCGCTAAGACGGCGGAGCTAAAGGGGGTCAGCGAGGACCAGATTCGGCGCGCTGGGAGGTGGAACCAAGAGCAGATGGTAGGCTGTTACTTAAACTCTCTCCCGCGAGAGTTTATGAGGTTAATGGCAGGATATCCCTCGTAGATGGGCTGCTTCGAAATCCGCCGTGCGGGTATTACGCCGCCTGACGCACTGCTATTAATAATATGGCCCGAACTGGACAAATGGAAGGGCCGTTTTGGCCCGCAGCCACACTAGATTAATGACCTTGCCGCTGCGGGGGTTACGAACCTTCTCTTTTACCTCCGCGAGGTTATTCTATAGGACTCGGTAGCCCTCCGTAAGATGTTCCCAAGCCATCTAGTATGGAGCCACCCTGTTTTTTAGTATAAGGCGTATGAGGCCTTCGCGCGGGAGCTGGAGCCCTACCTGCAGGAAGAGGGGAGCCTAAACCAGCTATCGATTCTCTACCAGGCTATGCTACTCCTTGCCGACCAACTAAAGGCTTTACGCGCTGAAAATAAGCAGACAGCTAGCGAGGTTAAGGGCTTATTAGACCATCTAGATAAGTCCCAGCGGGCCCAGTCTTCGCAGCTTCAATTGCTGACGTCCGGCGGCCTTATATTTCGACTGGAAGCCCCTTTAGCTGCAGCTGCAGCAGCAGCAGCGGCAGCAGCTGTATGGCCTCAGGGCCGGTCTACTGACCCCCGGCGTCCGCCTATAGAAGCGGCCCCTCTGGCTCTATCTATTACGGGATCTAGCAGATATACGTCCGCCTGGGTAAGCGCTATAGGCTCTCCTTCCCGTATAGCTTCGCCACTACCGCCGCCGCAGCAGCTGCAGCCGCAGCCGCAGCTAGAGCCGCAGTCCTAGCTAGAGCTAAGGTCCGAGTCTCCACCTACATACTGTATAAGCCGCGCGGTGAACTCCGTACGGGCCCTTTGGCGTGAGTGGACTGAAGGGCTAGGAGGTAACCCCTCCGTAGCAGCGCTGGATTCCAAATGGGGCAGTAGATGGCGGGCCGGTCGGCAGAAGGAGGTCCAATGGTACTCCCTACGGCTTGAGGTTATTAAGGAGATTAAGCGGGTTGCGCAGGCCCAGAAGGTCAGTGAGGAAGCGGCTATGTGGTAGGTTAATCTACGGCAGGAGCAGATGGGGTGCTCGCTGGATTAGCTTTGTAAACGGCTTCGAGCGGGTAGAAAAGCTTTAAAATAGTTATATATATTATCTATATCTGACTTCTAATAAGATACTAAGGGGTCCTATTGTAGCCTTCGCCTATAGCCCCCTAGGGGCTCATTTTGGTGCGATATAAGTTTGATGGGGTGCTTTGGGGTGCTCGTACGATGGCGGCGCGCAACTTAAAACGCGAATATCTCTATTAACCCACGGCCGATTCTTACCATTCTAGTGCGAGTAGAAAGCGCTTAGCAGGCTCTACGCATAGCGCTCGACGGGTGTTGAGAGCGCGGTGTCGCTGGCGATCAAAAATTGACTGTGGATATGGGGTAACATCTATAGTCGCTGAACGCACGGGCCTCCTCGCCTGCGTAATCGTGACTCAGCCGCTGAATCAGCCATACAAACGTAACTGTGGACATACTATTGATCTTGCCATCCCATATTTTGTTTCGGCACAGCGTAAAGGTGGGGGGCCAGACGGCCTCATTTGTCAGGTAAAACGCTCACCGTTCAGGATAGACTGGGATGTCATAGATATCACACGGACGGAAGCTCGGGTAGATTCAAGAGAAGGGCAGTATGAACAGCATGCACAGTGTGAACAGTATTGCCAGTGGGTTGAAGTCGCGTTTGGGTTGTAGCTTGAGTCTGGGCCGAAAGTTGAGCTTGGCTTTGCTAACCTATCCCAAAGAGGGCTGCACTTCAATGAAAACAGTGAGCACGAAACGAGCATGCAACAAGGCTGCGATATGGAATCCGAAAACAACCCACCTGCCCAATCACTCCTGAAATAAAGCGCTAGGTGCCCTGCGGACACGCCGCAAGGACTCCGTTACGGCTGAGCCAGGTCATCGTCGGGCGTCCTCTACGCCGCCAACGAGAACTCCATCCTGGGGCAATCACTTAGTGAAAGACAGCTCATCGGCCTCCTCTCTTTACGCCTAACTTCGCCCTGCTACGTCTTTGCCGGTGTGTTGATTCTGCCTCGGACTCACAACATTTGCCTTTATGTTTTTGCCCGTCGCCTTGAAGGCAGGTATAAGCATAACCGTCCGCTCGTAGACCATCCTGGTAATACAGGGCATTCACATTACGCGAGTATGGGAAAACTAGACCCGGAGGCGATTGACGACTTAGCAAAATACCCATTTAACTTAAATCTTCCTTCTTTTTACGTTGATGCCAATCGGTGCAGCGCCCGGCTGTCTGCTGATGCAGAGCGACTGTTTGCTCCAAAGAAAGATAGCCAGTTATGGGCTCTCAAATTTGACCCTATTATAGGAAAAGGTCCTCTTATCTCTTCATCGTTCTCGTCACGGCTTACTAATTTCCGCTCTACTTCATCTGTTTGTGTGCCAAAATAACCGACAAGCTCATATTGCAATAGGCGAACCGCAAAACGTGCAGCTCATTAGGCTGAAAGGGTCCACTCAGCTTACCACTTTCCTAAACACAATTGGCCCAACAGCTGTTTTGTATGAAGATACCTAAAATGCGTCTTTTATTAGAGGTACTGACCAGTAGTGTTTAGTTCTATTCGCCAAAGTTTTTCTTGGAGTCGTCTTCAAATTTCTGAAGAAGACCTTCGACAGCTGTTTGCAAATCAGGAGGTTCATCCAAACTTTCTTGATATTGTTCACATATTTGGGGAGAAAACAGAGCCAATAGACGAGAGCTTTTCCACGTTCTTCTGTCATCCTATCTCTCGAACAGTAAATTTAGATAGCTTTTCTGCCAATGATGGCTATGGTATGCTGATTCCGGTATTGTCGTGGCTTTTCATGCAGCTTAATATCCTTCAGAAATTGGCTACAATATCAAATACGTGGCAGGGCATGGCAGAGCATTCCTCAAAGATCCTTATTCAATCAGAGATACCGGGGTTTACCATAAGTACCGCTGTGACAGCACGCCAGGGGAGTGTTGCAGCTGGATTCTCATTCATGCATCAGACGCTCTAGAGGAACGATTCAGAAATTCCTTTCAGATCTCAAAAGAGACGAGGTGCGTGCTCCAGTTCCAGATTCATGCCATGGTGCTTCTGAGTGTCTCCGAGAATTGGAGAGGTTACATCAATTATCTAGAAGAGTCCTTTAGAAAACTTGTAAGTTGATTTTCTTCCATCTGACTTACTTCTCTGACTGATGGCTCCGACAAGCGCGAACGAGGGTTCCTCACAAACATTAAGGGTCCGACAGGTGAAGGGGATATTGAAACAGACTTCTCCGATATCCGAAATCTGCAAATGCTCGCTGACAAGCTTCACCAACTCTGTCACATATTAGGACTTAATGTTCAAGTAGGAGTCCACCTGAGGGAATGTATACATCATATAAGGCAGAAGACCAAGCCCGATTCTTCATTGGCCACGTCTTTCGACATGTTTGATTCTCAAGTTGAGCTGTTCCTGTTCCAACAACGGACTCACTCGGCGAGAATCACATGCTTAATTTCAAGAGCACATGGCGTCTCATCTTTAGTAAATGCTGCTGTTCACCCAATTTGTGCCCCATCTGGTAACAGACCACATCAGGTTCAGAATATTCACGAGGTGCGACAAGCTGATAATAGCAATCGATTAAACCACGCTGTCCGCGACATAACAGAACAGAGCATCCAAGAAAATAAACTTATCAAACAGCTCACGCATCAGTCAACCCTTGACACCAGATCAACAATGGTGATAGCTTTGATATCCGCAATCTTTCTCCCAGCAACTTTCGCTGCAGTATGCGCTCTCCAATAGTAATATGTTATCCTAATCCTGACATAATCAGACGCTTTTCGGTTCGAATTTCTTCGGATTCGTATCGAGAGGCGACCATTACATGTTGCTAGTAGCTGAAAATATATGGATCTATCTTGTGACGGCTGTTGGGCTTTCGAGTCTGACAATATTTTCTTGGTTCTGGTGGTGGAAAAGCACTCGATTTGCGAACAAGGGCTTGAGAGAGTTTGATAGCGAAGTATTACTGTGAGGCTCTCCATGCACAGGGGAGATGTAGGCTGGGAATTTGTCCTGGTACTCGTCTCGCCGAATTTTATACCTGTTTTGGCTAACATTTTATAGGTATAAACAAGAATGAGTGAGCCGGTTGAGTACAGTGATCTTCTTGGACTGGGTTAAAGTTGGAGTGGAGTGGACTGCTAGCCTTAATAGGCAAGTGTTAGTCCTGTTTAGGAATAAGCTAAACTGCAAATAATTTGGACTGGAATGGATTTGAGCTCAAATCCACTCCACTCCAGTCCAAAAAGATTACTGGTTGAGTAAAGTCCCGGGCCTCGTGCAATAGTTTAGTTTAGCGACAGGTCTCCCTATAAGAAGTCGGCAATAAAGCAAGATGCTAGGACATGCGACTATTTTAAATGATTTCATTGACCGTCAATGTTTCTTTCACCTGCCATAATACCTTCTAATCGTGGAATCTTCTCTATCTCTATATTTTGACTATATTGGTGGTATGGTAGTCAATAGTTAGCTAGCTATATAATCCCTAACGCTTCGACAGTATACTCTTATACATTATTAGGTCTCCCTAATGGCATGCCAGAGAGTGAATACAGGGTTGAATTTTATGTACAATAACGATTTGGAAACAAGAAGCCCCAGAATCCGATCTGCCGTATCAGTTAGGAAATCTAAACCATAACTTTGGATTCTCATCCTCCTGCCTAAATTAAAACATTAATCTAATGATGATATTCTAGACTAGGTGCGGAAATGTCATTGACCTTGTCAACATCAAGGAGCTGCAGAGGGTGCACCAGCTGTGGCTTTGGAGTCTCGGTAGAGGTGCTTCTCATCACTTAAGAGTCTTCGTGAACTAAGGAAGCTTCCTCTCAGCCTCAGCTCAATCGTCGCCACGATTCCAGCGTTGCGCTTCACGTTTCAGCTCGATCAGTTTATTGTCGAGTATTTTCAGCTCGTTCAAGACATCATTTCGCCCTGTAACCCGTCAGCCATTTCATGTGTCGAGTTAAACTTCTAGTCGGTTCAGAACGGGTTTCCATGAGAGCACATATCACCAGTTGGTAAAGAGATACGAAACTCACCATTAGCATCGGGAAAGTGGATAGAAATATCGTGGTTCATTTCATTGAGATCCGAAATAATATTATGCGACATGCCCTTTTCGAAATCCCTTTCAAGAACCGAAGCTTCTAAGGACAGCTCTGTAGGGCTTGGTCCTTCCACGCTCAGTTTGTATGTTTTTGTGTTACCGGGGACTTGAATCCGTTAGCACTCATCTACATTGACTTAATGGGGCCGAAAACTTGTCTACCTGCGAGGAGGAATACTGAAGTAGTGATAATGGCTATCTTCATATTGAATGAGGATTGAATTTGCGAAGTTTCTTCACTAGTCCAAAGCTGAATTTGGCCTTCGTGTGTTTTGGGTTCACAGTGGCTACGAATAAATAGGCTGAATATCCAGTTTCCCAGCGTAGGCTTTCTCTTGAACTTAAATGATGCTTGATATGAGAGACTTCGGATAACGTAGTCAGACAACAACAAATTAGAATACTTTAGCGCCTAAGCTGACTGACCTCTCATGAACATGGTAGTGGGTAAACTTTCTCTGAAACCGAAATGCGTCTATAACACCATGAGTACATAATAAACGAAATGTATCAAACAACAGTCCGTTCACCTTCGTTAGATCTGAACTGATAACTTTCAGTGGAGTTGTCATGGTACAAGAGCTTGATTAGCTTAGGGTCAGTACTACATGGTATAATTCCCATGATCTGTCGTGTAGGTTGGCTAGTGTCCACACGGGGGGCTTTACCGCAAACTATGTTTGTTATCGGTCTTGCAAACGCTGTTAAGTTTACTATCAACACTCACATAGGGCTGAATGACTGTCTGGAATGCTCGTGTTGCCTTCTAGATAATAACAGAATGTAATCCGAAGGGCCTGATGGGTACCTCTCTGGTAGATGAAGATTCTGCATATGACACGCTTTTCACGGTAAGAGGCACACCTAAAAGCATGATTAGTGAAAAAAAATTTATGACGTTAGTACGAAAGATGTTCTACTTACAGATCGAGATGTGGGTCTCCTGAGGCTATCAACTGGTCTCTATTTTCATACCATATGTTCTTCTTCAACTTTGGTTGGGAGCTTGATGCCTGTTCGTCAGGATGACCCGATGCTTGGTGTATGAATTTTTCCAGCGTCTGGTGAACTTTCTTTGCTGAAGGCCTTTCTTCCGACTTTCCTGCGAGCATGTTTTCTATGAGGTTGAAAAGGTCTCTTGTGTAAAATCCGCGTTGCCAAAGACTTAATTCGTCAGGCAGCGCTAGAAGCTTTACATGCCTGTCCCTAACTGCAGTCTTCAATTCTCCGGATTTGTGGAGATAGAAGCACTTAGACTTCGGAATAAGCGACTCGTCGTCCTCCGACGATCGAGTATTTCGATAATCAATCAGACCATCCCGCCCCTGGATATCGGCAGCGGCAAGTTCGGAGAGCATGGCTCCCAAAGAGTAAACATCGTAGGCAGACTCTCCTTCATGTTTTCGAGGTGAATATATCCGTGCAGCAAGCAAAATCCTGGCTTCTTCAACATTCTCCGTCTCCTCGGTGTCTTGAGCTGATCCAAAGTCCGAAATCTTTATTTGTCCGTCTTGAATGAGGAGATTCTGAGGCTTCAGGTCGGAGTGGTATATCTTTGCCTCATGCAGGCAGGCAAGCGCCTTCGTGACCTTAGTCATTTGCTCCCATCTTGCTCTTGAAGTGAGCTCTGGCTCGTCGCTCTTAAGAAGTGTTTCAAACGTACTATCAGCACGCAAAAAAATAATAGAGAAACATTCACCATGAGAGAATGCACTCAGTGCCTGCATGAGATGAGGGTTGCACATGGGATTGACAACGCAGACATAAACATCCCATTCAGCCTTCCCTGCATCGACCTTCTTGCCAGAGAATATTTTACGGACGAACCGGGGTCGCTTAATAATGTTAGATAAGAGATGCCGGAGTGGGTAGGATAGAACTTACAGTCCCCTTTTTGAACTCCTTAAAACCGGTACCCTCGTAATCCCTGTGCGGGAACTCGAACCCTATCACCGTGCCAAACTGTCCCTTGCCCTCGATGGTATCATTGTCATAAATGGGAACAATTTCCTTCTTATCATACTCCAAGATTTTGGTTGAGACATTCAATTCTCTGATCTGGAACTTGAACTGATCCTGGAGAATCCTGCGTTGGAGGAAATCGGCTTCATTGGGTATAACGCCTTTCAGTTTATGCAAGAAACATAGATGCTCAGCGTCTAAAAACCTAGATCCATCTAACTTGACATTTCGGTTAATAAACTCGGTGATTAGCCCTGGTTTCGTATGAAGTATGAGCAGAGCAAATATCAACAGGAATTCCCCTAGAAGCTTCGTCTCAATCTCTTCAATGCAACTGGCTCGGTTATCCGGCTTGTCCTCAATACCAGAAAGTCGTTTGCATCTTTCGCAGTCGCATAGATATATCTTCCTGGCCGACAACATTAACTCCTCGACAACCTTTTCTCTCGGAAAAAAATACGTCGGACATTCCTGAGGCCGGTTTTGGTAACATTGAGTTACTCTTTTCGTCTCGAGCTTTAACGCCGCCTCTTCACAGACCGACGGCGCCATAAGAAGAGACTGGAAATTGATCTAGCAGAAACAGCATGCTTTACTATTAGATTTAGGTTTCAGGTAGGTTTCGTTGGAGTAACGTTTACTAAATGAGTTATTATGAATTAGTGGGGTGATTCTAGATGTTGGACGGTGGAGTCGGCTGTTTTGCCCTGGAAATGAGTATCATGAACACCAAAATTTACCTCTTTGTAATCAAGGCTGTGGTTGTGTAATATGATTGGCTAAGCGCCTGTAAACTTGATCGACTGAGGTCCTCTGCCTATGGTCGCGAGGTCTGCGCCTTTCACCAGAAAAGCGGTTGCGTCTACGCGGCGGGAAGATTTGCTGGGGAAAAGGTCGGAGAGATGCTACTTCCTTCACTTGCCCATGAGGACTCCCCCGAGAGCGGCTGGCCGCTCGGGCATCAGCCAACAAAGTGCGTTTTGATTAACGGGATATCATTTTAGACCCCTGCTCGGGAGGAGAATAGAGAACAAAGACACCCTTTTTGTTGCAGGGATCCTCGGTATTTTCCCCCTTATATATGTGCTTTGCGATTCGTGCGGGGGCCCTGACTGGCGAGGTCTCCGCTTACCAAGTAAAAACGTGCAACGTGGTAACCAAAGCACTGAATTTGGGCACCTGCAGGCCGTACGTTGTTGGCTTCATAACTCACGAAGCTTGCATGTCATCCAAAAACCTTTTTTTTTTTGGGAGGGAATACACTAAACCTTGGTAAATGTGCCGGACCAGCATTGCTGTGCCTGAGGATGTTCGTCGGGAGCATGCCATATGCTTAAGACCCGACGGGGTCGGGAAGCCTCCCAACTGGCGACATATTTTACATTTGACCCATAAAAGACGGGAAATACTGAGGGAAAGAGCATCAATAGTCGTGCCGTTGGGCAGCGACGTCGTCGAGGTCAATGCTTTTCCAAGGCTACTGTCATGATTGCTTGGCACGCCACAATCCTCTGCTATCATACCTGTCACGTCTTACATTTCACATATCGCCATCGATTTTGTTCAAGACTGAGGGAGGCGATTGCGGAAATATCCTACCTGGCAGTGTATATAAGCTGCACATTACACACACTGCTTTGATAGAATACCTAGCTTTTAAATGTAAAGACTACGTGCTTGCCGATGTAGAACGCCCAAGTGCGGCCGACTAGTCTCCTGCATCTCTACAAAGTTCATGCTGAAGGACAAGGACGAAGGATCGAAAACCTGGTATCGTCAAACCAATCACTAGGACGGGAGGCTTCTCGAGCACAACGCTTAACCTAGGTAAGCTTGGTGGCGTTCCGGTGAAGACTCAAAGTTGCCATCCTACCAAACGTTGAACCGACTGGCACATACTCCAAAGTGTTGTAGATGGTCAAACCAGGCACATCATCAGCTCATCTAAGATTTTCTGCTTTGAATCTGCATAACTGTGTACTTCCTAGACCATTTGCAAACCTATTTCTCTTCCTCACATCCCGCCCCTCGTCTCTACTTTGAAGGCTGGGATTGGCCTCTGAACAAACCAGTTATCCCAAGCTCTAAGAAATTATCTCTAGGGGACGCACCTTGATGGTCTCCGCTAATCTATTCATATCGTGTATACCTCTAGCAGTTTTCTTTCTAAAACACACCTCCCACACTGCACTTATCTTCCAGCCGTCACAGCTGCATATCTGAGAGCGTCGGTAATACAAGGGCATCCGGAGCGTACCAACAGGCCTATACTTTCCGTACACAAAACGAACCACAGCTCCCCATTCTGAAACCTCCATCCCACTCGCGGGCTAATGTACGCCAATCGACTGCGGACAAGAGCCGGGAGTCTTCACTGTTGATAGTTTGGATATTAGGTACTACATCCTATGCTCTGCTTGCATATTGCATTGTGCATCGAACCCACAATATGGTTTTACCAGCCTTGTTTATGGTCCTAGCGTATATCATACGTAAAGAAGTACCTTTCCTTTGAGGATTATAGATAGCTTGATATATAATATATCTCTTCTCTATATTTACACATGGCTCCTAGAACCTTGATGATGCTAAAACTGAATAAGACGATTGAGAAACCCCATCAAATATAAGACGTCAGCTTACTTAGCCGATAGTGAGCGTATGGTTCTTCTATTTGATCGTTGCCTTGTGATATGGGTTAAAGCTCATCAGTGTGTGGATCGGATTACTTCAGTTATGTATGTACACCCTAATTTCCTTTTGTCTCTGTGCCAATCTTTCAGGATAGCCCTTTTGGATATTGAATTAAGCCCAAAATACGTGAGGGCGAAGTTCCTGCACTAGATCAAAATCGTGAAACATTTCGATTTTCCGTAATGCACGGGCCCAAGAAGATCAATACCGGAAATGCGCAAGGCGGTATTCCCATGGGTTTTCAAGCCGCTCCGCAATACGTCATCAGATGTTTTCCCCACCCAAAATCCAGCCGCTTCCCCAATCCTTGAAGACGAGCTACTGTCATTGTGAAAGACTGCTTTCACTACTGTCTAAGTCGAAGCTGTCAAAGCAATCTAATCTTACCGAAGTACGCCTAGATTCGCTCCGCATTTACAGACCTTTTAGATATATGAAGCACTAACGTTTCCTAACTAGGCATTTGTTCGTTCAACGTCGTTAGAATGTCCAGCCAACAGCCCAAGAAACCATACATTCCACCTCCCTCCGTAGGCCATGAAATAGGTGTTATGTTTGGCTTTATCGGTACATCCCCAATAACCTTCAAGGCCTCCCTGAATTCTGGAAATTTTATGCTGACTATTGGTAGCATTTATGCTGCTCTGTATGATCGCCTACGGCTTCATCTGGCAAATTGGGAATAAGCGCAGCCGGAATAAGGAGGCAGAGCGCATCGAGGCGCTGCGCGCAAGCGGATTATTGGGGAGAAATGGCGTTGGGGAGCCGGAGCGAAGGGAGAAAGCATAAGGGTTAGGTGAAGGTAATTGATGTTGGCAGATGTGAGGGTTGGGGAGAAGCCGGAGGGAGCGGATGAAATACTGAGTTGACATACAATGGGAAATCCAAGAGAAGAACGAAGAATATCCTGTTTCATAGAATTGTATCCTTAGCTCTAAATTTAGTAGGATAATAAGGTATGGTCTATCTCCCATGCAATGCCATCTTTTGCCTGATCATGATGATTTATTATTGAGTGTATTTACCATGTTTGTAAATATTTGCAGGAATGATATGAATATCCCACGTAAGTAAAAGTTCAAGTCAGTACGTGCCACAGCAAAAGCACATAAAATTGATTGACCACCAAAGCTGGCCTCTGCATGGGAAAAACGAGTAAAAATGACAAAAGGGGTATGAAACTAGAGAAGATACTCGATTCAAACCCGTAATCTATATTCAACGCCGACCCAATCTATGAAGGAAATTTCTGAGCTATTCCAAGCGGCCGTAAAAGTGATACGACAGTTATGTTATGCCATCTTAGCCTAGTCAAGGACCGGCATAAAGCCCAAGATGAAGCGATGAGTCAAGGAACAGGCGTCCTGAACGAGTGTGTATGGATGTCATGTACGCTAAAGATATTCGCCAGGTTTTAGCGGGACGAACCAACGTCTGGAGGCTAAATGAATCGCGGAGGTGATCCTCTTTAAGCGTTCGTGTGAAAAGGATTCAGGAAAAGGATGTGTTTGAGGCAGCTGAGATTAGAAGAGCACTTGGTATCTGTAAGAATCGATTAGTGAATGCCTGCATTCAGAGCTATTTCTAAGAACTTACCTCTTCAGCGCAACCCCTAAGGTTGACGGGCTCAGTTCAGCATCGTCAGGAATCTCATCCATTACGGGTACCAGCCCAGCAAACTTGTCTCCTCCCTTGTAGGCTAGTATCGCTGGGACACCAGCAGCCTCCATCTCAGCGTCTTCATAATGGAGCTTGACGAACCGTGTTGCAGGATGTTGTTTTGCGAGTTTCTTCACGCAATCCTCTACCATGCCGCTAATATCCGACTATCGTGACGTTAGCCGAGGTCATGAGAGGCAGATAGTTTCGCAAGAACATACCATGTCGTCGTATATGAAAACAACAACTACCGTTTCAGCTGGTACCTTCTCAATGGCGTCTAGGTAGCCATCACCATCCACCGTGGTCAAGCTGCCGTAAAGCCTCTTGCTAGGGCTCAAAGTCCTGGACCTGATCCGTCGCCCTGTCCTTTGCAGCTCCTTTAGTCGAGACTGCCTCCACCGCCGCAAGAAACTCTCTTCGCCCTCCTCTTCTGAACTCTTTTCATCATTGTAAGAAGTAGCTCTGTAGTTGCTGGGGGCTGCATCCTTTGATCGCATGATGGTGAACCTCTGATCCCGCTTAGCCTGCTCGAAAGCATGTGCATCCGCAATAACACCTTTGGGGCCGGTATTTGCCTGTGACCGTATCGATGGAAGATAGTAATTTGACCGCATGTTGTCCACGCAAAGCTCGTCGTCCTCAGAGTCTTTCTCGGGGTAGGTGTCGGCAGGAGGTTCGGGTTCTGAGTCTTCAGACAGGGTAGTAGCGTCTTCAGGATGTCGAGATACTCTATATTTGTCTCGGAAAAGGTCGTCGTATTCGTCTTGAGCGGCGGACATTATGCAGAAGGGAAGCTTTCTTAGAAGGGAGGTCTGCGTGGTTATTTGTACACTACCTAGCAACGGTCCGAACCAAACGATGATTGACAGCTGCAGGCGCTTCAGCCAGGTGGAATGGCAGGGGATTGAGGTTTCAGGGCCTGATTGGGTGCCGCGCTGGTGGAAGGCTTACAAAAAGGAATACAATTGTGATGAGAGTGTGCTAATTCGCGGAAATGGGATAATGTTTTGGATAAGCCAGGGACCAACAGGGAACTCCACCTGCAAATCCCCTGGAATAGCGCTAATTATTTTCTTCTAGGGCTGAGGTGAGGGTGCGTTCGACGAGGGGCCTGAAGGATATCCAAGGGTAGATAGGCGAGCAGTGAGATGAGGTGAAACGAGAGTGGAAACAGGAGCATGGCATCGTGGCCGACGGGATGCGGCAAGATGCTGTCTTCACGCGTCCATGCTTTCACCGTCATAATTCTCTCCATCGTGATTCGTTTTAGATTGCGGTGGCCAAAACGACGGCACTTTCCTGCGCTGATCGCGGTGATCCCCCATGTTCGCTGCTGCGCTGGAAGGCCGAGTGAGCCTTGCATCCAGCACTGCCTTCGACTGAAACAAATCCGCAACACTTGGGACGCACGAGAGCCAACCTCGACTGAGCCGCCAAGCTCTCCATCCCATCATCATGCGGCGCCATCACGGCTCGCCCGCGTGCTCGAGTTCTCAATGTCACAATCACGGCAAGTTTGCTGCAAAGGTACAGTAAAAATTACTACATGGACACCTGCATAGCCCCCACCATGCGTTATGGAATTCACGTGCAAGATCACTCGCATCCTTACACCCTCCACCGTGATGACTAACAAACTGCATGCGATGGCCACGACGTGTTAAAATGAGCTTTATTACGGTCTAGCCAACAATACGACCGTCACGTCGAAACACCGCATGAGCTTAAGAACTACGCAAATAATGAAGAAGCGAGTCTCTCCGTCGCCCATGCAGCGAGCGAAGTCGTACACCAAAAAAAAAGCCATCGAATAAAGGCTCGAAGGGAAGAGCTGTCGAAGCTCGAAGGATCCATAAATGCATGATAGAGGAAAACCAGGTATCGAGCCATCCTCACAAACGCTTTCCGGGTTTGGGAAAAGATACAGGAAAGGGCGCCGTGCGGAGGACGCAAAATTTGCAGCTTTTTAATCGAAGAATTTGGGGTTAAGTGCACACTACGGGGAATTGCAACCACAACACATATACGCAGAACAGCCGGCCCAGACATAGCAAGACATATCGGAAGAAAAGTAGAGGAATTAGAATAGGAATTTGAGTAATCCGAGCGCCCTGCAAAAGCTGTATGATGGCGCCGCCCCATCCGTTCCAATAGTCGTTGCTTGCTATATGTGACAATCGGAATGAGACATGACGCTTCGACGAAGGCCAGATATTTTTGGCGTCGATAGGTAGGGTATGAAGGAAAAACATACACGGGGGATATTCTTCGTATTTTGGCCAGAGATTAGGGGGTGTGCCGGCACAAAGTCATCCTTGGTCTTGCAACATCACAGAACAACAGCTATCATGCCCAGATGCGTAACTAGTTCTTTGCGTTAGTAGAGCCATTTTGCTAGGAATGCCAATACAAACCATAGAGTCCCATGATCCAGTGCAGAGACTCATTGCGTCCATGCTAACGCCGAGACAGCTGACTCGGTTGTCATGACCCTGAAGCGTGCCAACGCGTTCGCCACGGAGAACGTCCCAAACCTGTGCACATGCTTAATATCAACTAGCTAGATTTCCAGGGGTTGGAAAACTTACTTTGCACTCAAAGTCATCGTAGCCTGCGAAAAGAAGTCTGCCAGAGACTGAGAAAGCGACAGAAGTTATGCCACAGACAGGCTCGCCAATCTAGACAGTAACAAAAATTAGCATTGAAGCGATATACTCAACATGGACCCAGTAGATAAGGAAGATCTGACTTACGGTGTAACTCTGGAGCTCACGGTCTGCTCGGATATCGAAGAGGCGGCAAGATGCATCATCGGAACCAGTACCAAAGGCATTGCCGTTAGGGAAGAATTGAATGGCGTTAATGTCCGAATCATGTGCAGCAAAAGTCTGCACACATTTCTGCTGTCGAATATCCCAGAGCTTTGCAAACGCATCACAAGCGCCAGACACGAACTGATTGGCATCAAGCGGGTTTATGCTCAAACTCATGACATCTCCTAGATGGTCGGCAAATTCGTGTACCTTGGATCCTGTCTCAAGATCCCAGAGGACGCAAGTCATGTCGCCCGAGGAAGTTAAAATACGCCGGTCACTGATAAATCTGCAGCAGCTGAGATACCCGGAGTGACCTGAAAGCTCCCTGGCGACGCGGGTTGGTCCTTCTCGCGCAGAAAGATTGTAAATTGAGCAGATGTTGTCAAGGCCACCGCAAGCTACATAATTGCCGCTCGGCGAATAAGCGCAGGTCATGACCCATGATGATCGCAACGGAATCGCGTGAACTTTGTTTGTTGTATATGCGTCCCAGATAATTAGCTTGCCATCCTGGGATGCTGAGACCAGATGTCGTCGATCGGTTGACCAATGCATCGCATAAATTTTCGCAAGATGTCCCTTCAACGTCCGCTTGGTTTTCATGGTCAGTCGCGGCAAGGCATCGACCCGTTGTCGTGCAACATCACGGACTATGCTCAAGAAATCAGCCAGAGAGGCTCTTTTAAATTCGAAAGAACCAAGTGAAAGGGAAAGGTCATGGGCAAGTCAGCGGCACTTACGGGTTGTGTCAGCCAACTCATCCTTCTTGCGTTTTATCCTGTCCTTGAGCGCCTCCGCATCGCGTCTCGCAATCTGAATCTTCTGCTGGATTGATTCGGCACTCATATCTGCCATCCTAATTGATCGGTGTTGAGAATGGATGTAGAGATTCGTCGCGCAGGAGGTCCGGACAAGGCGAGGCTAAATAGATCCAGGGGTGTGCCTCACACGAATGCGGAGAGACCGGACAAAAAAGGCTCGCGAGGCCGAGTCAGTCGCACAGAGAGTGAGGCAATCGCGACGATGCGCGGATCGAGGACAATTGCTGGGTTGGATGGGTGAGCTTTGCCGGAGTTGAAGGCCAGAGGAAGGGTGGGTGTTGTGAGAGGTTAGGACGAAGCTTAAATGGGGTCTTAGTAATCAGGATCCTCTCCTGAAAAAGTATCTCCCCGCGAATTCAAACATTCGAGAAGCTTTAGAAGCGAGTTGCAGGCCCGTCCACAACGCCATGACAGAACCGTGAGAGCCGACAGAGCTGCGTAATCGAAGAGCTCCGTACTACGAAGCAATTGGCCACCATGGCAACTCGTGGAGCTATTAACGCCGAATTTACAAGGAAGCTGCCCAAGATTGAGGTATAATTAATTCCGAGCACGCCTGACTCCGGCTGAGGACGAGAACTGTCAAGGGAAAACTCTCCCTAGTGACTTTCTCGGTTGCTAATCTGACGGCTCTGACAGCTTCATGCTCACCTCAGCGGTAGCATCAGTCGAAAATGTCTCCATGAGATTTGGGAGCAGAAGAAGGCAACAACCCCGAGCCTCGAGTTGGAGGATCCTTTTTCTGCTATCCCACCGGGCAAGGTGGACTATGACCTAAAAACGTATGCCTAATCTCTATGTGAGGTCCTTTGGTTAAATTGAGTCCCTTAGTTTTTTTGCTTGAAACTTGGTGCCCTTTACGTCTGTCTATGCACATGAGGCGGTGACATTCCTGTGGTGCTATTGATGAATAATAAAAGTTCTCTCCATAACCATATACAATTTTGGTGTTATCCTTTCCTAGAGTTGCTGTTTCGAGCTAGATGCTTGCAACTTGTTTCACAAGCAGGGTCCACTGTTTTACGTCATGAAGCTGTCAGGCTCGGTGTTTCTTGACTTAACGCTGAATGCCCTGGCAAGACATCTGTACGCACAGTACGCTGACCCTGATACAGATTCTTCCCACTCTTTTCGTCCTACATCTACAAGCTCTGCAGTGACCTCTCTAGTATCAGGTATGCCCTCGATCTGCTTCTAGGGAGGAACTTAAAGCAAATGCTGACACGTCTATGCTAGATACTCGACGAATTCCGTTCTGAATGACTTTCAGTCGGATGGAGTAGCCTACCTAGAACTGCGCACTACGCCGCGAACATATCCTGAGCATAATATATCTAAAGATATCTACATCAGGACGGTTCTTTCTTCTATTACATCCCATAATGAAAATTTGAACAACCAAATGCACACAAATCTTATTCTCTCTATTGACCGTTGCAATACCCTTCTCGAAGCGGAGGAAGTTGTCGATTTGGCAGTGAAATATCAATCTAAAGGCGTAGTCGGAGTCGATTTGTGCGGGAATCCTTTCAAGGGTGAAATTCGCATTTTCGGTCCGGCCTTCGCGCGAGCCAAAGAGTCAGGCCTGAAATTAACCCTTCACTTTGCAGAAATACCACTATCTGCGACAGACGACGAGTTGGATACCATGCTGAACTGGAAGCCAGATAGACTTGGGCATGTAATTCATGTTAACCAGGAGATTAGAGAAAGGGTCACTAGGCAGAAAATTGGCGTTGAGCTATGCTTGAGTTGCAATGTCCACGCTAAAATGATCACTGGAAGCTATCAGAATCACCATTTTGGATGGTGGATGCATAGCGGAGTCGGTGTTGTTCTTGGGGTAAGCTGAAATGCTTTATCGATCGAAGAGTTCGTCGCTAATTGCTACTCTCACAAAAGACAGATGATGTAGGCGTCTTCTGCAGTCCTCTATCCCAGGAGTACTATCTTGCCGCAACACATTTCAACCTCACCCTGTCACAGCTTAAAAAGCTGTGTGAAGAAGCCGTTGAGATTATCTTCGGGGGGCTAGAAGAGAAAGAGAGGCTAAGGGCACTCTATCGTCAGTGGGATGGTTGGGTGGTCAGAGAAATTTAGGGATTAATTTCAGGTATTCATTCCTCCAATTCGGGGTCTCCAACATAAGAGGGTCAGCAGATAAGAAGAGCTGAACTTATATCCTTTTAGTTCAATTATCATCTCGATTAAGAGTGGAAAGGCCGCATCTCTGTACAAGATGCCAAGATGCATTTCTGACGGCTAGCTATTGATGTGAAGCACTTTGACGGATACTCAACCTGCTAGAATAACAAGACTGTGGCCTGCCTTCTAGCAGGTCGTGGGAGTGTGTGCATTTGGTGCCTGAGTGAAGATCCTGAGGTTCCCCGATGCGACGGAGCTAAAAGTTGTGTTCTCAGGGATCCTGGAAAATCCGCTTGAAGTTAGGCCAGTACTCGGTCAATATCCACTTCGCCAATGTTTCAACTACCCGGTGTAGGATGAAAGCTTGGAAGATACCTTTGGGGCCCCCGCTGTCATAAGGCCCAAGTATCGTCTATGAGCGACGTAATGTTAGTCCCCAATGCACAAATACAACAAGCAAGGTGTACTAACCACACCACCACCCTCCTCATTATATGCAAAGTGCAATTTCCAATCCGTCCCCACCGCTGCAAAACCAAACAGAAGAGTGTCTCCGGAATTACCAATCGATCCCGACTGAGACTGCAATTCCTCTAGTTTCTTCAGGCCAGCATAGCACCACACTCCAAGTTGAAGCGCGGCTTCGAGGTATGATTTTCCTGGCTCACCCACTTCCACACATCCGGGCAGCGTAAGACGAGAGACGCTGGTCTCGCTCATTTGACTCAACTGGATTGTGGGTTCTTTGGTGCGGATCTTGTGGTAGAGAGCCCGAACGTCCTGGTTAGTATTGGAAAGAGCGATGGCGAGATCTGCCTTTTTCGCGGGAATGGCGGTGTCGTTTACTTGAGGCAGTAATCTTTTGGAATTGATGTCGGAGTGTTGTCTAAGAGGGGGCATTTAGAGAATGGTCGTGGGTTGGATGCTATATGGAGAAAATACTCACACGTTTTTTACGCTTAGCATTCCTTTAAGCGCCGGCTGTGCGAAAACATGCTCAAGGACGTTGGTGTCAAGAGCAACCCAAGGAGCTTCAGGCTCATTCTCACGGAAGTGTTCCCGAGCCTTCTCTACTCGTGATATAATAAGATTAAATATTTCCTCGTCGGAGTTTGTAACGTCCGTTGCGGTTGCGTCAAAAGCGTGTTCCGGCACGTTCTCCAAAGGATATTTCGATTGGATGCGTTGCTATTAGAATTGCACAACAGTCAGTGATCGCGATGATAATTCAAAGCAGATATGGTATAGATACCTTAAGCCCAACAGGAATTACGCTGACGCCATTCAGTGGTAGGCTTTTGATCAAGTCCAGAACAAACTTTGGCGTGGTGTCATCGGGTGACGGACTGAACTTGAGCGGTGGAGTCGCGAACCTGTAGATTTCTCGAAGCTCACGGGAAGGACTGCCTGCACGCACTTTGGCCGGCAGATTAGGTGTTGAGGCATCACTTAACTGCGAGGTTGAGCCGACATCGCTAAATGCTGACCTTTGACGTTTTCGTGGAGAATGCGACCCCGTGTGTTCAGCGCTGTCGAGAGAAGGGTTTAGAGCGGCTCGTTTATGCGTTTCAAATTGGGCTTTGCGCAAACTTGGTGGCTGCTGTTCACAGACTGATGGAGGAGAAAGCAGGTTCGGAGTGTCGGGGGTAAACGGTAACAAGCTTGAAATATTTTGCCCTGGGGAAACCTCAGAAGCTTGCCCATGGTTTGAAGAGGTCAACGACGAGGCAGGGAGACGTTGTAACCAAAGCTCTGTATAGAATGAATTCCCTGGCATAGAACAGACGTGTAGAATTTTATAGGGAAGATAGCCTCATGAAACCACGTTGTGTCTAGAAACAATCGAGATATACTATGTGAGGGCTAGGACGTTGCTTGGTCAACTGATAACGCTAAATCAACACCAAACAACCCCACATTCGAATATCTAACTAGGCTCAGGCGCATCACGCGGAATGGGGGGATGCTCTACGCACGGAAACTAGACGCTCACATCCACGCGACGCGACGTGTCGCGAATATATTGAGTAACGTTAACTTGCGCCCGGGGCGAACAAAAATTTATCTCTAAATTAGACCCTTCACGGGCACGGACAAACTGCTCCTTATTAACCAACGAATTTTCCACGAAGGTCCAGGAGCTTATGGTGGCGATTTTGGGGTAATTAACCACTAGATTCTTACCACCTTCTTCTCGTCTGATTACTTTAAAAACAATATAAGGTAAAGCTCTCTATTTTCTCTTTCTACTCTATTATAGCTAAATTATATAAAAAGTTAGATATAGGCAATTTATTATAAAATTATAAAGATATATATATATATATTTTTTTCTATAATTGTAAGGTGCAAGCTCTACGTCATTTGGCTTGACTTATATCCCTTCGGCTGATGGATTTAATCCTACGGTTATCGATAAGAGCCAGCCAATAGAATCAATGGATTCCGGTATTCGCGCACGGTCCAACTCTCGTAGGGATATTAAAAAGGTAAGCGAGTATCTAGCATACTTGCTAGATACGCTACGTAGAACAATACATAAGGCTAATACAGGTCACCAGCAGGTTATAGACCCCAGTTATAGACCTGTTATATACTATAACCTATCTCTCAATAATACTTTTATATGTAAAGAGGCCAGTAAGGCTTCCGACTGGAACGTATGGATATCTGATCGGCAGCACCGAATGAGAGTCATAGGTGGTTCGAATGCAGGGCGCACGTTGCGTGTTCAAAGGACAATTGCTTTCGAACCTCTTCTATTCAGAGACTAATCGGTGGTTCTTCTCTAGAGGAGAACCAGCTTCTTTTATGATCCTTCCGAGACACTAATAAAACCCCTCGCCCCTTATCCGCCTGACCATGTCCCCTCTAGGATATCCATCTGCCTAACCGTGCCTCAGCTGATGTAAGAGTATGGTGCAAAAAAGGTGCATAGAGGCGAAAAAATCGCTTATTTTTTCTAAGTCATTTTGCGGTAAAACTAATCATGCCTGCGTACTGTGTATACTGCCACCTGCGACCGCCTGAAAAATACCCAAAATATCACCGCGTCAACTTCTTTAAGCTTTAACACGCGATAATGAGCTCCCCGGCCCGTGGGCCGGCTCCAAGGAGCCATTTTAAGACTCCTACGCGTGTACGGGTCCGATTATACAGCAATGCGGGCCTTTTGCAACCTCAAATTGTTAAAAAGATGAATACTAAGCACGGCGTGTTAATATCTCAATCAGCAGTTAGTCGCATCGTTATATCTAAACGCAATCGCCGCAATAAAGCACCTGGATGTAATTATAAGCTTTTAGAACGAGCTGTCCGCTATATAACACGACTAATTCGACAGGGCTGGTATGGCAGACGCATAACTTACGCACGATTGATTAAGCAACTAGATCTTAAAGTCTTACGGTATACCCTTAGCCGCGCACTCCTAAGGCACGGCTACTACCGCTGTATAGCCTGTCGACGTCCCTTTATTAGCAATAAACAGCAATAAAAGCGCCTTAATTGGGCCCAACATTACGTTAATTAGACAATTAACGCGTGGGCAATAGTAATATGGTCAAATAAATGCAGCTTTATTACCGGCAAGCGAGGAAGGCTATATATTACAAAAAGAACCGGCGAGAAGACTTATCCTGATTGTATATAATTAGTATTTCGCTTAGGGAGGACGTCTTTTATAGTGTGGGGAGCAATTAGTTGGGGGTAGAAGTCTAAGCTTGTGTTCTTAAAGAGACGATATAGTAAGAAAGGGATTAATAGTAGAGATTACACAGAGCAGGTCCTTAAAGTAAGTGTTTGTTCTCTACTGTTTTAAACCTCTACTAACCTAAAAAAAGGTAGTAGTTGGCCTATTTCTTAAAGATATAGAACCCAATACTATATTTATAGAAGACGGCGCGCTAGTTTATAAGGGGGCAGCAAAGGCAGTTCGCGAGAGGCTTAGTATTAAAGGATTTAGTAATAGTTAGCCTCTAAGCTCACTAGATCTAAATCCTATTAAGAAGGTCTAGTTATAGATAAAAGCATAGATTGTATAGTGTAATGGCTCGCATAAATGCCTCTAAATTAAAGCTTGTAGATTGCTATTTAGTAAAGATACTAAGCTAAGGAGAAGAAGAAGAGGTATATATAGGAGGCAGAGTAAACAGATATCCTATAAGGGCCGCTAAGGCGCTAGTAATAAGCGAGCCAATAATAGGTTGGCAGAATTTGGCAGCAATATAGCAGAATTTAGTAGGTGACGCGCCCTAGCACTATTATATTACCCCCCCCTCTAGAAAAAGCCTGCCCTTAGGCGTTATTTAAGTTCCTTATTGTTGTTTAAATTATTATAATTATCTAACCTTTCTTCCCAGCTTTTAATCCAGTTATTTAATTCATGTAGTAGTCCGGGGAGGTCTGGGTAGGTGTTATGCCCAAGCCCAACCCACTTAACCATACAAACCACCAAAAAGGTAGCAGCAGTGTCTCGCGACTGGACGGGCTACTGGTTGGAATGCCTTATAAGCTCTACAGCCCATACCGCCGTATGGGTAGCGCAAGGTCTGATAGTAGGCTAGGTAGAAATCCTATAGTTTATAGGGGGAGTACTTAAAATTAGATACGGGATACCATTCTAGGTCCTCGTCGTGGCCTACCTAGCTTATACGGTACTTTAAGACACTACGGACCTTCTTAACTACTAAGATCTCTTTAACTTCCTATTCTTTATCCTCTGCAATCTAGATTGGCGGTAGAGGGTCATTGTACTATCTAGGCAATAGGTCGTTCGCAGCCTTTTATAGTCGGTTTAGGGAAAAGATAGGGTAGATCCTTATTAAATCTGGTAGTTTAACCTTAAAGGAGTATCCTACCTTCTCTAAGATCTTATATAGACCAGCCATTTAATGGTCTAGCTTATAGCTTAGCCTCTAGGTTTTTTAGTTCTTTATTAACACCTATACCTAGTCCCCTACTTAGAAGTCTACTTCGCGACAATATTAATTTATATCGGCCTCTTTCTTCTCTTACGCCTTTTTTATAATCGTTTAAGCAGTCTCCTAGGCTCTATGTATTCTCCTAGCTAGTATCTAGGCCTCCTTATAGCTAAGGCGTTCGCGAGCCATAGCGGGTTCGGTAGGCCTATCCCAATTAAAGGACGTTTATGGTGCGTACCCGTAGAGCAGTTTAAATGGCGACATTCCTATACTATTATAGGGAAGCGTAAGCTACGCGTAGTCTATTATAGGTAGTAATTCCAACTAGTTATCCTAATAATAGTTTATAAAGGGGCGTAGTTACTAGTTAAGGTACTAGTTTATAATCTTAGTTTAACCGTTAGTTTAAGGGTAAAATGCGGTAAAGAGCTTAATCTTAATCCTAAGGATACGGCAGAATTTATTTTAGAAATTTAATATAAACTAGGGACCGTAGTTAGAGATAATTAATTTAAAAGCACTATAGAATTGGTAGATATTATCAACGTAGAGGCGGGCTATATCCTTTATAGTTATGGTCTTAAAATAAGGGAGGGAGACGGATTACTTATATAGTTGGTTAATTACTATAAAGGCTATATTATAGCCGTAAGCGTCCTTTAGAAACAACTTAAAATCCATTATAATATATTACTAAGGGTGTTCTAGAACTAGCAGTGGTTATAATTACCTAGGAGTTTAATCCTTAGGGGCATCTACGCGTTTATAGGCGTAGTAATTTTTAATAAAACGTTCTATATTAAATAGGAGTCCTCACTAATAGTAACAGGGCCCTAATAATTAGTGGGTCTTATCTTAACCAGGGTATACCGTAGAGACTTAATAGTGGGCTTTACGGATTAGCTCTATTTATAAGTTATTAATATCCGAAACTATAAGCCGCTCTTAATATAAGAGTAGTCCGTCTTTTATTTCTAAATTAGGGTTACCTTTTATAGCTTAGTCGCGGAGGGCCTTTAAGGATTTAATCATGCGGTTCGCGGTTAGGATGCGGTTAATTAATCCTATTAGTTCGTCTAAGAACTCTCCTTTTATAGGTACTAGCTCGTTCTATTTAGAGCTTAGTTCCTTAAGGATATATAGGTTAAGCTATTTAGGACAGAGGAGGGCGCGTGTTTAATATTAAACCTTTAGCTTATCCTAGGGGCCTATATTTTATTCTCTTTAGGTTAAGGCATTAGCCTAGGAGTTTTACCTACTAGGGCGGTATATAATTATAATAATAATAATTCATTGCTTAACGTCTGATACGGATCCTATGCGGCCCACGCAGACTACTCCGTACACAGGGGAAACTTATAAATTTACAGGAAGAAAACCCCTGATATATTGGGGGAGGAAAAACCCTATAAGCCACCT
>Ga0307515_10005699_pt1 | contig 25150 bp, 21 predicted proteins | sample 17_EM_MG_FD_194513 | JGI IMG/M metagenome (GOLD analysis project Ga0307515, IMG submission 194513) | Populus trichocarpa ectomycorrhiza microbial communities from riparian zone in the Pacific Northwest, United States - 17_EM | ecosystem: Host-associated > Plants > Roots > Unclassified | place... | reverse complement strand
ATGTTATACTTTGGTTTTTATTGTTTTTAGATTATATTTATTCTTCAATCAATGGCACAAATCAAACAAGCTTGAATGCAACGTAGAGCTGCCTACCTGGCCATCCTTGGGCAAGGCGAGTGCTGTGGATAGAAGAGAATAGCCTGTGAAAGCACCACTCTCTAGTGTCCTGTTGGGATTCATGACTTTCAAAAGCATCGATAGGAACAGACATCTCACTTCTGCAATGAAAATTCAAAGAACAATTAAGGATACACTTCACAACCACTCTAATTCGTAAACATACTTAAAATAAATAAATAACCCTAGCTAATAAGTTGATTGTGATCAGTGTTCATGTGTTTTTCTTGATTTGGAATTCGTAGCCTGTATATTCATGTTTTCAGATCATCACTCGAATATTTCTTTAATCTAATTTTTTGCTTTCATTATAACTCGTAGCTTATTAACTCTCAATGTTAGACTAAAAATATATAAAAAAACGATCAGGTTTTAATGAAATTTCACCCAGACTTTTTACTTACAAGCTGCTATATTTCTTAGCTGTTGCTTCTCGTAGCTCCTTGAGGTGGTGTTCATGCTCTCCAGGAAATGCACTAGTTTCATATATATACTATATATTTTTCAGTAATTGAGAGAAATATTAGAGCAAAGAGGATTCCTATCAAAATAAATTACTCTTACAAGCAAGAAGATGATGAATCTCTTTCGAAAAAACATGTTTCACACTGATCGACCACCAACGTTGTGGCCAGCCACCGGTCCTGTTTGACGATGAAGTTGAAATTTTTTCAAGAGAATTACAAGCCTTTCCATGTATGATTACTGGCTTTGCAATTGAGTTATTAAAGGTTCCTGAATTTCGGCCTTTTGAGTATCTATAAAACAAGTTTTTTTAGAGGTTTAAGAAACTTTACGATGTTTAAGTTAAGCACTAATGTAGATGGGGAGCCTGCGAGACTGTATATGTTTCTGTAAGAAAGTTACAAGAGATGATGAGAGTTTGAACTTTGAAGGGAAGAATGTAAGCTCTCCTTCTTTATGTCTCCTAAGACCCAAGCCGAGCCCATACCAAATGAATGGTGGGCTTAGGCAAGCCCTAACCAAACCCGGCAAGGTGATAAAGAGGCCCACCCTTTTTAGCTAGCGGCCTTTGATAAAAGATTAATCACCGTTGAGTTAGGTTTAGTTTAGAAGCCCATCACATCTATAGCTCCCTAAAGTTTCTGTGTTCATGATGACACAAATACTAAATAAAGTAGCATCCAAAAAAGACGCTCCTCCAAGGAGCAATATATAAAATACTTTGTGTTCGTATTGGAGATATGTGATTGTTATATGATGGTTACTAGAGGCTTATATGATCATTAATTTTAGGGTCTGTGGAATTAATTAAGATGCGCGCAAACTGGCCCGGACACCCACGTTAAACTAAAAAAAATATATATATATAAAATACTTTACCTCGTCTATATTATTTTCTTATGCTTAGGAGATAGAATGGGTTAATATTTTTATTTTGTTCCATCAAAACGGTATTTTCTTTTATTTTGTTCTCACAAAAAAAATCATATATGTTTGTTAAAAAGATATTTTATTTTTATGTGATGGATTGATTGATGGGTTTTCCAACTCAATCACGAGGAATGTTCAAGTTGAAAACTCACTCACCCGATCCCCCTTTCATTCTTTATTTATTTATTTATTATTATTATTATTTGAGAAGGACTTTCCTTGCTAGTTGCTTCCATGGACTATGAAGGAAAAGAATAAAGAAGGGAGAAAAAAGAAGAAAAGATAAGGAACCAAAACAATTCAACAAGCAGACGTCAAACATTAACTAGCCTCGAACTCAGAACTATCTCACTGCAGACGAACCCCGGGCCCCCAACCGTAGGACAGAAAACCTCTCCCAAACTTCTCAAGACAGACAAGAAGCGCACTACAGAATCCTATCGGAATCCCCCACTCCGTACAACCATCCATATAATATTCCCTTCATACCCTTGTTGTCCTTGCCTTCTCATCCCCTGGAGTGGACTCGGGTCTTAGATAGATATATATCTTGACTTGTGCATCCAAAGAGAAGAGGAAGTCTTCTGCAGAACCCAAGAAGAGGAAATCTGTTGGTGTTTTTCAGTAATGGTGAAATCAAGCGATAGTGGGGTGGCTCCTTTCTTGAAGAAATGCTATGAAATGGTAGGTGATGAGTCAACAAATTCGATAATCTCATGGAGCCAAACCAATGACAGCTTTGTCATATGGGACATGACTGAATTCTGTGTCCACTTGTTGCCCAAGTACTTCAAGCACAGCAATTCTTCTAGTTTTGTCAGACAGCTCAATATCTATGCAAGTTCTCTCTTATCTTTCTCTCTTGCTCTCTTTCTTTGTATTCTTTAATGGGCTGCTTTTCTCTCGCTTGGTTCTTTCTTGTTTAGGCTCTGTCATTGGATTTTAATTGTGGGGTTTTGATTGATTCTAAGTGGATGTTGGAAATTTCTTGAATATAAAAAATTAATTTGAAGAATATTTTCAAATTCTGGGTTAGTTTCTCGTCGGTGACATGAAGAATCGTTTGAGTTTTCAAAGCAGTGTGAACTTGTTACAAACGATAGTTTCTGTTCTATGTTGCATTTTGATCTTTGAATTGAAAGTAGATGATATTCTTATATGTGTATTTCTAGATTGTTGAAATGCAATGTGTCTGTTCTATGTTGCATTTTTATCTTTGAATTGAAAGTAGATGATATTCTTGTATGTGTATTTCTAGATTGTTGAAATGCAATGTGAAATTGTCCGTTGCAACATTTTGGATTCTTAATAATGGTAAATAGTACCAAGATATAGTTTCTTAATTTCTATTAGCTTGCTGGTTCTGTGTTTGAAGACTGTCTTCCTAGAACAATGACATTCACGTGCATAGAGGGAGGATATAACTAAGGCTGTCCCCATGTGGCAGTGAAGCAATTTCTAGGGATGTGTGGTCAATAAGATCGATAAAGATCTTACACATTGCTTGTTGCATGCCATCTATCTTGAAAGATTGCCGTCACAAATTTCATAGCCTGTCCTTTGTGTTTTTCCTGATATTACTCATCATATGTTTTTTATGAAGGTCGTCCTTTACAATCAATTCTTTTTGTGCTTCTGTTTTTCTTTCTCATGTGCTTGGGTGGGCATCCGGTGTTGGAGGAAATGATGCGATGGAAAAAACGGGAGCCAATTAACTCCTCTCTAGTTAGAATTTCAGTGTATAGCCTCATTAACCTGAGTTATAAATGTCCAAGTGGCGATAGATTAAAGTTAAGACTTAAGACTGATATTGTTACAGCTATCACCATTCCCTAGGTGTCCTCTGTGCATCTTTAGAGCAGCGATTTGGTGGCAAACTGTGCACATGTAAAAGAGGAATGATTCCAATTGATTGCTGTTCTTCCTCACATAAATGCGTACCATTTCCCCTTTCTTGAGTACAGCATTGTGACAATTCTACTTCCATTTTCTTTGGGTTCAAATCTGACCAAGTTAAGAAACAAAGAGAGTGGACACAAAGGTTCAGAATTACATAGTTGCTAATTTGTTCTTTGAATGAATTATTTGAAAATGAATCTTGCTAAAATATTGTATTGCATTATCTTTTCATATGTAACAGTTATGCTTGAAACCGATTTAAAATATGCTAACTAGCCTTCATCTGCTCCTATGAGAATGACAAAAATTAAACTTATGTATGTCTACAGATTTTTTTATCCAAGCGATTTCATAACGATTTTGAACTATATGAAACAGGAAGTAAAGTAAAAACTGACCAATGTTCCCAGAGTTTTTCCTTGTTCATCCATCTTGTTTGATATTTGTAAGAAGTTAGGATATTTTTGGGCCTTTGGCCTTGCAAAATGGTTTCTGAAAATTTCTCTTTGAGGAATCAATGTGCATAGCGTGTATAAGAAGCTTGAGGGTGTTTAGAAATTGTGTGTAACTTTGGGATATCATTTCTTGTGACATAATTGTGCAGTGCAACCAATGTTTATGGTAGAGAATAGCGTAGTTCAGTTGCTATACATGTAAATCCTGCCCCCATCCCCCATCCTCCCGTGCCCCGCAGTGGGTGCATGTGTTAAATCCGAAATAACATGCTTTATTCAAGAATTTAATAATTATGAACTTCTTTCAGGGATTTAGAAAGATTGATACAGATCATTGGGAATTTGCAAATGATGGATTTATCAGAGGGCAGAAACATTTGTTAAAGAATATCAGCAGGAGGAAAAATTCACAGGGCACAGACAATCGAAAATTAGTGCAGCAGCAGGACAACTCCGTTGAACACCATGAAAGCGTTGAAAATGCGGGTCTCTGGAAGGAAGTTGAGAACCTAAAGACTGGTAAAATTGCACTGACGCAGGAGTTGGTTAAGCTCAGCCAGCACCAGGAAACTGCAGACAATAAGTTGCTCCTTTTGAGGGATCGGCTTCAGGGAATGGAAAAGAATCAGCAGCAGATGCTGTCTTTCTTAGTGATGGCAATGCAAAAAAGCCCAGGGTTTCTAGCTCAGCTACTACACAAAAAGGAAAATAATTGGCGGATGGCTGAGCCAGGAAGCATTGTGGAACAGGTTGCAGATGATGCTGACCCATTGGCTTCTGAGGGGATGATAGTAAAGTACCAGCCACCAGTGGATGAGACATTTGAGCCCATGCATGCACCACCGATTGGTCCAGAAAATCCACGAGAATCTAACCCATCTTCTGATGGGATGAAAGATTTTTTTTTTAGTTCAGAATTCACGGAGCTGCTTATGGATGAGAATTTGGGTTTTGAAAATCACGCCCCATTCGTTCTACCAGAATTAGCAGATGATGGTGCTTGGGAGCAGCTGCTTTTAGCCAATCCTTTTGTTGCAAACATTAAAGATTCCGAAACAGATTATGAAGAGCCCACTGATGCTGAAACTGATACAGGAACAGCAGTTCCAGGAACACAGCTGGACAGATCTCAAGATTTTGAAAATTTAATTGAACAAATGGAGAAGTATCATAACTTGGAAAACCAAGCTACTGATGAAGGTCCTCACTTCGAGAAGCCTCGGAACTTGGAAATTCTAACTAAGCAGATGGGTCTTTTGGCTTCTGAGACAAACCACTAACATACCGTACAATGGAAAACTACATAGAAAGTTATATGGATATTGGATAGGTAATTTTAACTAGACAAAGTAAGTTGGTTCTCCCTAGCCTCTTCTTCTTCAGAATGCATTTCCAAAAAAAATTTGTTATAGACGCCATTTTTATTACTTGAGAGTGCATTGTCTTTCATAGTATTTATGATTGTCATGTTCATATCAGCAAGTTCAATGTTTAATTCCTATATGCTGATTCTTCTTTGTATGTTGATTGACAGATTTGTGGCGCCGGAGCATGTCTTCTCCGCACCTACTGTGACCAATTGCATGCAGTGTTTTGTTCCATTGAAAATGACGTCACACATTATATATTGTAAACTTCAACAATGCTATACAGTCGATGCATATTGTTACTTAATAGATTCGGTATTCTAAGATGGTATAAGCATTCGATTATATATATATATACAGGCATTGCCGCACTGATACGCTGAGCCATGCGTAGGTTGGTACTGTGATTGAGCCATCCTTTTGGTTATATATTGTAATCCAAATGAGTTTTGATGGAGCAACAAGGTTTGAATGGAGTAAATCAAAACTTGCATTCCTTGGCTAAAGTCCCACCAGCAAATGATGTGGTATATCAGGGTATAAGAATGAACATTGGGGTAGGAGTAATAGTTGTTTTTTGATGGAGCAACAAGGTTTGAATGTTCGGGAGAACAAGGGGCAAACGAGCATTTCCAAGATTTTGATGAAACAAGACACGTCTCAGGCAGAGCTCGACTCCGATAACAAGAAGGATTTTTGGATGCATAAAGAAGCAACTCAATTGTGAGCAAAAACTTACCAAAGCTAACATGATATTGAAACGTATTCAAACATCTTAGGCAGGGGAAAAAACTGGTGCAATTATTTGAATTGTTGGGATTACATGATAGGAACTAGGAGAATTATGGGTGGACAGCCTTAGCCATACCAAATGCTGCAGCAGAAGCAATGGCATCGATAAGGGCGGCAGTTGGCAAAGCACTTCTAAAGGGTTTATTACCAGTGAAGTAACCCTTGGCATAGCCGAAGATTAGCAACCACAGCATCTTGAGCTCTTGGAATGAACATGCATGGAATGAGGGAAACTTCTACGATAGTTAGTGCACTATCTGTAGTGCTCTTCTTGGACCTGGCTTCTCCAATCCTAGCTTAAACCAGTATACATGTAATTATAGACCTTCGTTTCAGTAATTTTGGTTTTGTGTGGTACAACAGCTAATTTTAAGATAGTATAGAATCAACTCAAGTAAAAGGAAACCAAGCATTTTTCTTTCATCACCTAGAAAAAGAGCGACCAGAAAGTAAAAATTATGCTAGTAACAAGGTTACGGTATCTTGTGATTCTGGATAATATAAATCAGGGGTGCAATTTTGCAGATCATCATGCTCTGGGACTGGACCTTCAAGGTTTGTCGGGATTTGAAAAGTGAATTTGGCCTTTTGTTGATGCTGCTCATGACCATGATACGATAGAGGAGCAGCTGTTCAACTTGTCAACACATTGGTGCCTGATCGAAGATACATGTTTATGTGTTATGATGCAATACAACCACACAAAAAAGTAGAACAAGAACGTGGAGTGCAAAATAAACTCACATCTTCCTCCATTGGCTGGCTAGAAAGAGAAAATAAGAAAGCAAACAGTGGTCAGTATTTAAGGAAATAAACTTGTTTAACAATGAATTCAATGATACACGAAAAATTAGTTAAAAAGAGAAAAAAAGAAGAGATTAATCAGTACCTCATCTTGAACAAAGGTGGGACACTTTAATCTACCTCTTCAATGGCCACCTTTCAGCCCAAGTCCAATATGAAGGAAATATAATCAGAGCAGAGACAGATTAACAATAAAAGTGAAATAGATCAACTACATCCAGAAAAAAAATCATAATGTTGAACATTCACAGTTAAAGGAAATGTTCATATCATAAATGTTTGAGTAGCGTATTCGGGACAGTAGGGCTTATCACTTCTCCATGGAAGTAGAAGCGAAACCACCAATGGCAAAATTCTAGAGACTGTTTATATAGCAAATGATACTGAATGCACTCTTATCCAGTACCAAATGGTGCAATTCCATCATGCAAAAAAGCCATCAAATAAAAGTGATTCAACACAAGTTGTATGTTACTACACTCGAAAATAAAGTCACATCTTATTATATGTTTCTGTTTTACATTTTGACTTTTGAAAGACAACCTCCATGTCTCTCAACGATGCACAAAATATGAACAAACAAAGTTATAAACTAAACAAAATGGACATTGAAGATCGTTTTTACAACTCTTCAGCTCAGGTCTCCGCAATTTTTCAGCATTAATTTGATCAGGAGAACGAACGTTTTAACATGCACATCATTAGAGATATTATAAAGATCTTCATTGTCTAAAACAATAACAAACTGAACACTTAAAACCCTCAACAAGGACATGAAAAACATACCAACTTGAATGAGGCAGCTGTAAGAAATCCATCTTCTGGCAAGCAGGGTTGGGTTCACATGCTGTAACAGCATCACTTCATATAAGCTACTTCGAAAAAAAAAGGACTCCCAATAGAATTTAAACAAAAAAGACAGCTTGTTAACCAAACGTACTTCAATGGGGGGAAAAACAGAACCGAAAGTCCCTTATGACAAGATTTTGATCGGGAATAAATGGAAAGAAAAGAGTACTACCAAGGAGCAGTAATATAATATATGATACTAATAAAAAAGATACAGAACACGGAATGTCAACAACATAAACCTCGGTGATGTGAACATGATCAAAAAATGATAATTTGATGAAAAAAATTACAGATCAGAGTTTCTAATCACGTATAAAACATCAAAATCTCTGCTTGAAGCAAGATTAAAGACTATACAGAGGCAAATTCAAACGGAAACTTCTACGATCCAGGATAAAACCAGAAACACTTTGAATTCAAAATAGTTTCAAGACAACAATCAGAATTAAGCCTCTTCAGTTCAGGTCTCCAAAAATATTTCCGCACGGAAAGTCTCGGAACAACGAAAGTATAATAAGCATCATCATTAGAGGCAACAAAAACATTATCGAATGCTGGTTTTAAGAATATCAATATGTGTGAAATACAAAAGAAGAAGAAGATATCCCTTCAGTTCAGGTCTCCATAAAATACTTCCACATGGTTGTAAATTGTCAGAAGAACGACAGTTTTTTTATCATCATTAGAGACATCAATAATCTATTATCAAAACAATAGCAAAATCAAGAAGCTTCATCGCCTCTTCCCATCACAGAAAAAGAAACAAAGAACAGCAAGCAAAAAAGATGTTCATCATACATGATCTATTTTAGCTTTGACGGACAAGCGAGAATGCATATCTGAGCAGTAATGAGTGAGGTGGTGACATAGCGTAGATGATGTTACGTTTGGCGACTGTCACCACAAAAACCTAGCTAGCCATTTTGTCGTGTAATGGGTTTTTGAGCCACGATGGACCCAGCTCAAATTCTTCAGTTTTAACCATTTTGGCCCAACCCCTATCTCCTACTTAGCTCAGCCTAACTCAAACCAAAGTTACGTAATCCAATTTCGTTTTTTGTGGGCATTACCGAAGGCAATGGAGTCCCTAGTGGGTGTGGGGTTGGGGAATTAGCATGTGCGATTTAAACCCAAATCGGTCACTCCATCGTGGGGAATTTAACAAGGAGGGCCTTAGATTTAAGCCCCTGACAAATTTGCCCTAGAGAGGAGTATTGAGGCGGCGCCGCTTCCATCCTGCTGGCGTCTCACGGCTGCTGGATTTCTCGCCTTCCCTCTTTTCGCCAATTCCTTGGTTTACTTCCTTCGAGGCATGCGTGGGGATAGAATATGAGACTAGCCCGATATTAGTATTTTGATTAACGCAACAAGAAACGCACACCAAGCAAGCGGTGACCAACAATATCAACTTTTATTTCAGTAAGAATTATTACATAGATGAGCTGACCTCCCAGAGCCACTGCTCCAGAACTAGCTAGCAAAGGCACCCTGAATAGATGATGATCGAATCCTAATATCAAAATGTATGGATTAGCCATAGCATTATACAGACAGCGGATACAATCTTCTGTTTTGAACCCAGTTGTTAAGAAAATACAAAGGGTCCTTTACATGAGAAGCAGAGATGGAAGAAACAAAACAATCGGTGGTGCTCGTACATTCATCACTCTTTCTAATTATGTGATAATAGATAAATATACAGCCAGCACATTTTCCCTAATCCAAAGAAAAAGCGCCACCACAATACCTGCATAAATCACAAATAAATAAATACCACAGAAAAATATGAAATTTAGAAACAGGTGAAATAAATCTGCCAATCATCAGCTAATAAATAAAGATCGATCTATTATCCAAATATGTTCTTCCTGACATAGAAAAGGAAAAGGAAAGTCAATTATTTAGCCAAGGATAGATAGTTAAACATTAAGAGCATGTATGAACAGAACTGCTACTATTTAGCCAGAGGATAGATTCAGTAAATCAAGTCAAGTTGTGAGACATTAATTGGAATCCAAACTAGTCCAGTCCACAATACTACTTCTTTCAACATTTATTTTTAATTTTTAGTTTTTTGCTTTGGCCCTCAAAGTTATATAGTGAAAAAGGAAAACACTAATAATGGTAAGCTGGGAGTTATATGCTCATCAGACTAGTTCCAGTGCTAAAGGTGATGTTGAGATAAAATATAAATGATGATGATAATGCAATCACTTTAAAAAATGGGCTACCTGTCGCTGAACCTCTCAAAGGCATCAGAAGCATAAAGAAGTGTTTCATTGGCCCTTTCCAGAACCATATAAAGCTCCTTCCCTCTAGTAGTACGAGCAATAACCCAAGCATTGTTTTTCGCTCTAATGCATATTTCCAAATCTTTGTCACGATCTGCATTATCCCATTTTGATCTACTCTTCTCCAAATCTACCTCTTCTCTAAGCTTACTCATGGCAAGCAACGATTCCTGTGATAATACAACATGAAAAAAATTCAACATCAACAGCTCCCTCAATTAATAAAACAATGTCAAACTTCTAAATAAAGCCACCAAGTGCCATGACTTAGCATTCTTTTGATTGACCAACCAAAGTTTGAAGACAGATACCTCATATATGATTAATGTTGTGTAAGGAACTAGAAGTAACTCTCAATTGGCATTAAGCACTATTAGTTAACCGTTGACTTGACATACTATCCAGTTAACATTATTAATTTCAGTTAGTTTTAAGCTATTAGCTCAGATCTGATTCTATCAAGATATTCACCAATTCTTTTTTCGTTTCTTTGGTTTTTTTTTTCTTGGTTCTGCTTCTGTACTACTCCAATAAGATATGAAGTTTTTAAAAACAAGGTCTGTAGCTATGGGACAAAGACAACTTTACTATATGAGCAGAAACACTGCAGGGCGATGCAGGTACTACTGCTACTAGCTTCAGGCAGACAATTACTTGACAACTTGATTGGCTCATCTTTTCGTTTTTCACTTATTTGATTAATTGGTAAGATATTGACCAAAGACTCAAACGATCCCAGCTTATTCATCTGTCTACCAGTCAGAAATGAAAGTGGTAAAAAAAAACAAATCCTGCTGCACAACCCATATACAAAAAACAATTCACAATAATATATTTTCTGCTTGAACCCAGACATTGGACAATGGACATGTTGAGCATGTTATTTGTCAGTGTTCAGCCTTTTGACAACAATGAAGCTTTAATGCCAAGATTATAGCAATATTAGATAACCAGTATTATCCTTCATATAAATAAGCCCAGCATATTTGCAGAGACATCAATCAACTAAGTGCATCAAAATTTACTCATTCTTGAATTCATCGAACAACACAATACTCTTTTTTAGAGTAATCAGCCTTCTGTTATGCACATTTTGGTACACACTGTTCCTCCTTTAAAACCTAAGCACCAAAGTTTCACATGTTTTGCTTTATCACTATAATGATACCTCAAAAGGCAAGTAGTAAAAAATTGAGCAGAGTAAGTTGACATGTCCAGCTCATGTAAACCAGATAAGTACTATTCAATGAAGCTAAAACAAAGGGTTCTTTACCTTTGCTAGGGTTGTAACCTTTGCTTGAGGAGAAGCCCTGGATACATTTCTATCATCATCAATGAGTAGATAACGGTACCCACTGACATGATAAGCATTCTCACCACCCCATCCTTTTGATAGTTTCTCTTCAACTTTTAAAATCTTAAGTGATGCCTACACATTCAGCAAGAAATAATATGACATTTTGTAAATGCATATGATATAACTCCAATACATCAATGTCATTTTTCAATGAGAAGGCTAAAATTGAGAGCATTAAGTAGAATTTCAATCAAACCCAGCCAGGAGATCCTGACACTAGAAACAAAATTTCATGCAAGCTCAAATAAAAGGTGAGGTCAGTAATAAAAGCATAAACAATGAACAAATTAGAGTTAATGAGAAGGATTCCACATGACCGTCAACTATTTCATTAAGTGAGAGCTTAGAAAGGGTGCTATACTAAAATCAAGTGTTAGTTCACCAACATCATCCAAAGGGAATTGAGCAACAATATTTGTGATTAAAATTAACCAGAACATAGTAGATATTTTTGTTTCAGCTCTTGGAGGGGTATGAGGCAGACATTCTTTCTTCTTTCTCGATATAATACCAACATCCCAGTAAGTTATTAACAAATTGACTCTTCTAAGTCTTCTCAGAATATTTTCAACATGATTTTCAGCATCAAGACACACAAGCATCAAGTTGTTTCTCAACCTGAGGTCACTTGGGGTCTTGGGCATATTGAGCTAAGGCTTGGTTGTGGGTGGTGAATCCTCTATAAATCAGTGCTTCTGTGGCATTCGTTTCAACAGATGTGATGAACAAATGCAATGAAATGAAACTAGCAGGATATTTGTATATTATGTTTGCAAGACCCTCTGTGTAGTAGGACAAGTAATTTTCCACAGAAATCACATGCATAGGGAAACACCCTCAATCCTCACTTATTACACATTTTAGTTTCCAGCCAAGACAGGATATTTGCATGATAGAACACCAAGCACTCCTATTCAAATTATGGCACCTACACAATTGCTACATAAAAGAATAGGAAAAAAATGTTATGCATCTATGCACAGCAGACTCAAACAGTTCTTTCTCCTGTATTAAAAGAATATGTTTCCTGCAAATTTACAGTTAAATTGATACAAGTAGTGTCTTCACAAAATAATTTTGTTCCTCCGATTTCACAAAAGTGTGCAACATAAGCCTATTCTCAGATGTGATATGAGCAGCAAGAACGAATGAAACAACTCTTGTTAATCACCTTGGAAAGCAACTTTTGGTTATGTGCACCACTAAACCTTTGCACATAAAACAGAATGAGATGAGATCAGTAGAATCTATGCATTTGTTTGTTGAGTATGTAGCAGATAATAAAGATAAGAATAATCTATGGCAACAGATATAGTTACATGGAGAAAACCATATTATACAAACTGCTGACATTCTCTACCTGCTAAAAACCTATCAGGATTGGTGAAGTGCAACATACAAACAAAATGAAAAATATTGATGACAGGAGAAAATAGACAGAAGAAGATCAATAGCATTACACAATTCAATTACTACGTAGTCACTTACATTTTCAAGAACCTGCTGCTTGACCAGGGAGACACCTTGCTCCCCATTAAGAATGGAGGACAAAGGAACCAGGAGGATTAAGGTAAGGCTTTTATACTGGTAAGCACAGAGATACATTCTTTCCCCGGTCTGCTGAAGCCAAATTGTTGGGGTGGAAGGAATCAAACTACCAGTCTCCGTTCCCCAAATATCAGTGACCAGAAAACCATCCTTCCCTTTAGACCACCTGTTGTGCTGTAAGGGCCTTTTAACATGATAACTGTTATCTTGACTAGGAGAAGTAGCATGCAATTGATGGAATTGATCAGAAACAGAGACAGTGGCAAAGGTAGGCCCTACAACAACATGAGAAGGAGTACTTCCTCTGCGTAGATAGGACCATGAACTTACTCCAGATGACAAAGCACGAGGTGACAACCTTTGAACTGCATACGCAAATAAATTTATGGTGTCATCCTGGCAAAAATAACGTGATGAAGGTTGTCAGCATTTGATCAAAATCATCATCAGAAGTCTGTCACTGACATTTATTTAATTCTTGAAAACCAAATAAGGTTTGAAGAGTATAAATAGCAGCATGCAGTATAAATTAAGAAGCTAGAAAGATCAAATGGGCCTTGGAGATCAAACCATACAGGTGAAAGCGTCGTGGACACAAGCAAGTCTTGAAACAAGATCAGTGAATAGCAATGTGTGGCCCCAGCACCAGACTCAAGTACCCTCACAAGTGACTGCCAATATGAGAGGAATTCATCAGAGTTCATACCGCGAACATCATTCAACAGAGAGGCCAACAATGATGTGTTTCTCAACCTATCAAGTAATGGAGGGGTTGGAAGCATAAAAGCACGCTTGATTCTAAAGTTTACTCAATACTTGTTGGGTATGGACGTCTACACGTGTTAAACATTTGTCACACCTAGAACCTTGGAGCTGCACGAACAATGACAAATATCGCAAATGTATTTTTTTTTCAGAATAAAGAAAAGGCTCGATTAAATATTTGAACACATTTTTATTATACTTCGAAATTGTCATGATTTTGATACATAAACAACACTTATTCCCCCTTATTTAGTAAGTGTAGCTTTACTTGAACTTCTCACAAATAAAAGTTGAATGGTCAGAAACATGAAAATTGTAATATCTGTATTCTGATGTTTTCATGACAGAAAATTCCAGTTTGGAGCATATAATTAAATAAGGGTAGAGCAAACAGAAAGCGATACACATAGCACGAACAGTGGAACTACCATGGACACTTGCAACAAAAAGGCAGCTAGAGAGGAAAGCGTTGGTACTAGTTAGTGTTATATGTAAAATACAATGGGGAAACAATTGATCACAGCATTTTCTATGACGAGGTTTGATCTATTTTTATCCACAGGGCTACAATAGCATGTTAAATCCCACTAGGTCCAAGCGCATTTGTGGAAAAATGTCAAGGAGATTCATGTTTATGATCGCCTGAAAGTATTTGTAGAGACAAACCTGAACCTCAATAGCTGCCTCCCTCCCGACAGTCAGCATCTGTACAGTTCCACATTCCTTCAAACAATCACGAAATGATGGTAATTGAATTTTCTTCCCGACAAGGAAATCTGTCCCAAAGATAAAAGTTACATGTAAGGTATGAGATACGGCAACTTCAGCAATACTTTGGTAGCTCAAATCCAATGGAAGCCTTTTGAAACAGCAACTTTAGCATTTACCCCAGCAGCAGTAATCCAATGGAGACCGCTTTTGACATGCTGACAATTAGTGACTTACAATGAAATACTTTTCACCCAACCACAATTAAAAAAGAACAAAACAAAAGTTGGATCTACTGCAATTCCAGCCTACACAATAGCACAGAGCCTTACCACTTAGATAATCCATGACAAAAGGGTAGAGATGAGCTCGAATCTGTCCTCCACTAGGATCTTTCTCAAGCATTTCTCTTCCAGGCCCATAAAACATCATAAAAAGAGAATGAATTTCCTTGAGAACTTCTCGCAATGCCTCGACCCGCCATATTGCTTCTGCTTCCTTACTTTTCTCCACTACCTACAGCAAGGTTAGGCACCCAAGTGAAGTGATTAAGTAAAATGCATTCAAACATGAAAACAACCCATGTTTTTAGAGAACAACCCATGATTGCACAGACCATGACCATCCAGATATCGGGTTCTGCCTCGTAAAAAACATGAGAATGCCTCTCTGCTTCTATCACCTCACAAGCTGCCTCTGGAGAGAAAATTCTGCATAATAATTCTTGATGAGCTATCTATTTATTGTAATTGATGAGATTTTTAGTCTGCCTCCAGAGGGAATAGGGCGTAATTAATTAGTAAGAAACCAAACCTGGTAAAAGTGATGAGTCCTTCACTGAGTCCGATGACAGAGAGTTGGGTTGAAAAGGGTAAATCAGCAGGAAAGAAGAACAAGATCTTGTCTAGTTCCTGCCCTTCTTGCTGTCCTCTTCTCAAATCAAATATGCACAATTCCATCCCTTCGCTTCCTCCGCTGTTTGCAGATGCCATTCCCATTAGTTTCTTTCTAATACACTAATCAACTCACTGCCTTTTCGTTGCCTTAGGTTGGGACGAATCGCATGGGATTTTAATATTGATTTTTTCTCTGAATTCATCAAATTAACAAGTACAAATTTCGAATGGTAGGTGAAGGTATACTTTTTTTAGTAAACCACAATTTAGTCCCTGTATCTTTGTCAAACAGATTATTGATCCCTTTAGTCCCCAAAGTTTCATTCCCACTTATAACTACTCTGTGTGCGGATTCTCCATTACTCTGATCCCAGGACGCACCTTTTCCTAATAAATGTTTCAATTCTCCCATGTTATAATCTTTTTCTTTTCTTTATCTTGGCCATGAGAGTTGCTCGAAGCTAGCGTGTTGTTTTAACAAATTTAGCAATCAAAACATGTCATAATCTATGCTAAAAGTTTAGCAATCAAAGAGCATAAAAGTCCGTACGTAGATGTTGATTTATAAAATACTTTTTAAAATATATTAAAATAATACTTTTTTAATACAAAAACTAAATTGGATGTTTTGATATCAAGTTATTAAAATAATTTTAAAATAAAAAAATTAATATAAAACAAAAACTAAATTAATTTTTTTAAAAAATACAATTGGATTTTAATACAAAAACTAAAAAGAAAATCAAGTGTGAAAAAAATTATTATCAAAAAATAATAAATCATTCGAAAACATTATCGGTAATTAGCAATCCTTAATACGAGTCCTGTATCATTATCCAAGTACTTGAATCTAAAAACCAGGCTAGTCTCTTTAGCGAATTTTAAACCTAAATCCAACAATAAAAAATACATACACACCTGATTAACTTAAGTCCAGGTTCGATTAACCTAAACATACTCAATACTTATATACAACCCTTCACGTGTGATATAAAAAATTTTAAATGAACAATTCAGTCTTAAATAATGTTCAAAATCAAGCACAATATTCATAAAAATAAATAAATTCATAGGACATGATGATAACATTAATAGTATCTTTAAAGCTTTAAAAAAATCTTTATCACGTCATAATAAAAAAGGCTTATTTAATACTTTGAGATGTTTGAAAATATAACTATAGTTGTTTTTTTAAGTAATTTTTTACTTGAAAATATATTAATTATATATATATATATATAAACTATTTTTAATATTAATAAATCAAAATGATATGAAAACACCAAAAAAATATTAATTTAAAAAAATAAATTTTTTTAATTTTTCAAAAATATTTTTAAAACACAAAAATAAATAGGTCCTTATTATATAAAAAAAAAACTTAGTTTTTATACATAAAAATTGATTCCAGAACCGATGATATTTTTATAATAATACCTCAATATATAATCATACAAAATGAAATAATAAAATATTTTAAATAGTCATACATATTTATATAGTTGTTTTATATTTAAATATATTAATAAGAACGAGAGTATATATAAAAAAAATCACCTTTTATTTTTAACGTAACTATTGAGCATGAAGAATTGTAAAATATAAAGGAATTATATGTGCGTGTTCTGGTTAGGTTCAATTTAATTAACTAGATTCACAAGTTTACAGGATTGGTGCAAACCGACCTCTTTATAAGTTATAGAACTCCTGAGTCCTGAGACGTGGGCTCAGCCATGAGCGAAAGACCTGGTTACGTGTGAACAGCCAATTAACTTGGACCCACCCTATCATGCATATGTGAACGGTCCTGATCAATCCTCATCAGAAAGAAAACCGCGATCTGATCGGGCACCATGAACCTGCTCTAAGCTGTGGGCCCACAGTAAAAAGCCTCTCCTCCCACGTACTCCATCACCAACGTCCATAACCGCCTTCCTCAACTCCTCAGTCTACCCTACCGTACCTATAACAAACTCTCACTCTCTCCTTCTCAGTTCTCATTTTCAGTATCCAATAATAACAGAATTTGAAAAGAACAAACTCTCTCTTACGCTATTCAATTTTTTTTTAAATAAAGCTAAAACCGAGCAGCAGCAGAGTGAATCAAAATATCGAGCGAGAACCACCGTGCATCATGAAGAAGCAGCGAGGCAAACGTCAATTCCAAGTCCGCTCTCAGATCTCACCAATTTTACTCTCTGATAATCCCACTCGCAATAAGAACTCTTGTGGTTTCAACCTCTTGCTTTCACTTCTGCGATGAAGTTTCTCACGCTTCAAGCAGAGTTGTAGTTGAATAGAATCTGATCAGGAAGAGAAAGCTCGAAGGCTCACCGTTTCGGAGGATCACAAGACCATACTTCAAGCACAAAGAGAGAGAGAGGAGAGCATGTGAAGTAGAAGTGAGCGGGTCTTCCTGTGTGGAGGAGTCTAACAATAGTATCAAAGAAATTCAAGAGTCAATTACGCCTCTAACTGTTCCTCTCCTCACCAAAATTTAAATTCGAGGAAAATCTCCTTGGAGACCAAATAAGAAGACGCCGTTTCTGTGGCTTCAGGTGTGGAGTCTTGCTTATCACATTAACCGACGAACGACAAACAGAGATACAGAGCTCTGTGAGATTTCCAAAAACGATGCAGTTTCTGTCAATGAGTGTGTTGTAGAGCAGCAGAAGAATCCAAACTGCTTGGGAGTCCGGGAAAATGATGACCTGGCTTGTAAGGAGGAGTTGTACAAGGACGACGTCATTTCGGATTGCTCGTCTTGTCAGGAAACGGCGTTCTCGGAGCTGCAACCTGAGGTATTCCCGAAGAAGTATTAGTCGGACGACCTCGATTTCTCTGATTATTATACACGGTCGATTTTCTTCGAATCTGGAAGTAATTTTTCTGAGAAGTCCGTTGGCGATTCGGTTCCTTCGCAGATTTCCTCTCTGTTGCTCCAGCTTAGGCAGCAATTGTCGCGGTCGAGTTTACCTCTAGAAACTCGAAAATCATCAGCGCTTCTCGAATCATATCAAGAGAAGCCCATTGTAAGTTTCTGAATTAACAATTACTATATATTGTTTTCGCTAAATTTTGCTGTGTTTTAGTGCGCTTTGTTTTTTAATTTGTTTATTTTTTGGACTTTCAATTTGTTTTTATTGCTCAAGTTTGCGAGATTGGAAGATGAGGAACACGAGGAGAGCTACAAGAGATTGAGGAGAGAGAAGGCAAATGTTTTTGCACGACTACCCTGAACTGTACTGTGCCACCACGGAGCACGCGCGGCGATCTCACTCTCCAGCAATGGTCGCAGATTGTACACTGGATTATTGAGGTAAGTCTTATAGTTAGTCGCCGTACGTAGTGCGGCGATTTTGCGACAGTTCGCTGTTTTTTTTTTTTTTTAATTGAGGTAAGTTTTTTATGGTTAATCGCCGTAGTGCCTGATGCTCCTCTAATTAAATGGTAATCACTAAGGTTAAAAAGAAAAATGGAGACCACTTGTTTAATTAGTGTCTGTTGCTTTGATTGAGCAGCAATTGACAAAAAAAGAGTTCTAGCTGGAGACTATGTGGCCGTTTGGGAGTGGGGTTGCGGGTGAGGTTCACCCGCAGCCACACATGACAGCATTTGGTTAAAAAAAATAACATGCGTCTTGCTGGTAGGACCCACTAAAATCAGAGATTGGACCGCAGGTTTTGAGAAGCAGCATTTTGCTGCTTCTCGTGGTGGGAAAGGAACTTCAACAGTGGAGCATGTGAACAGTGGAGCCATGCTCCACTGCACACTGTTTACTAAGTGAACAGTTTTTTTTTTTTAAAACCAGCACTCAAAGTTTTTTTTCCCCGAAAAACTAGTACAGTTAATTAATTGCACTCGCATTGTTCACGTGAACGTGAACAATATTTTTTTTTTGTTTTTTTAAAAAATTAGTTTAAGGTGAATTAAATTTAATTGTACTATAATCTCAATTTTATTCATGATAATATTTTACCTAATTTTATTGCACGCAGGATAAATCATGGAAACTGTAGTTATTGCCGAATGAATTTTGTACGTAATGAAATTGTTGATTTTTTTTAAAAAAATTATGTTTTACTCGAAAAGCTATTATTTAATATTATTTAATAACACTACATAAATTAGAAGGATATCGCATGATGACGTAGCATTTGTGAAATTTGATCGCAATTCCAATTATGTTCTTGCCGGGTCTGGCCCAGTTAAAAAAAATTCAGTTTTTATTTTTATTTTTATTGTGTTCTATTCAAAAAATTAGAAGGAGATCGCTTGATGACGTAACAAAAAATTTAGTTTTTGTTGTTGCGCGCTTAAGAAACCATGAAAAATATAGTCCTTGTCGGATATATTTCATACGTGATGGAATTGTGGATAGTTTAATGGAACAATAAAAAATATTTTATATAAAGTATTATTTATTTCATGATGTAATAGGAGTAATTAATTCTACAATATTTAAATTTAAAACCATCAATATTAATATATATTTTTTAAAATTATTTTATAACCTCAATTTCAAAATCATTTTTAACCAAACATATTAAACTACTTTTTCTTCAATCTCAATTTCAACCACAGTTTTAACCAAACATCTATTTTTTCAAACCAACCTCAACTAAAAGTATTTTTTAATTATAAAACAATTTTTTTCAAATCACAACCACAACAGCTACCGCAATACCAAACATTCATCTCTTGGAGTTAGCCTTCTGGACCGTTTCCTAACAAAAGGGTTCTTCAAGAACAAAAGACACCTTCGAATTTTCGGTATAGGTTGTCTCATTAGCCACCAGAATTGAAGAAAATCAGCCCTATAACTGGTAAATATCCCTGCCTCGATGCACTAGATTGGTCAAGGAGTAAATTAAGAAACGTGCCTTTCTTAGATGCATAATCCTTTCCTTTCAGTATTTTACGCAATGGCTTGCATTTACATGGAATTGTTAAACAGTGACTGGGAGCCTGAATAAAAATGAGTAGAGGACAACTTGTTAGTCATCGTAGAAAACAGATTACAAGTCAACGCTGTGGGGTTATTGTTGATGGACTCTTGAGCTAGCAGAGGAAAAGAAAACTGTTGTCAACTTGCCGCTCCCATATCTAGGGCTCAAATTAACTTCAACACACTAGTTGAACTATAACTTAATACCATAAATTTTGCAAGTACTAGCACTTTCCTATAGCACTCTCCGGTTCGTTCTTTTTCATGGTCACATAATCTGTCTTATTGTCAAAGCTAGCTGTCTATCACTTCAAAACTGAAGATAATATTATATCTAGCTGAAGTTCCCTCTGCAGGTCGATGAGAGTTCCACTGACGTTTAATTATGGGAGTTACAGTGTCAGGCAAGAGAAATTCTACATTGGAAACAACATGTACAGCAGATGTGAAGTGGTGCATGGCCATGGAATGGCTGGTGCAGGAGGCCCTTACCTTCCCAATGTTTCTTGCCCACCATCCACAACTTCATGTGGTAACTCCTTTCCCTTCTCCGCATGCTTTGTACTTGATGGTAGTAAGATTCGTATATTGTCTTGGACATGAGCAGTGAGCACAATTAGTTTTCTTTCATATCACCTGTAGTTTAGGATGTCTGATACAATTTTGTCCTTTTCCCATGCTGAATATTAGGTTCTACATGAAAGCTATTAAAGAGGGCCAGATACTTGGCAGTGCTGGCGCTGTCAGACCATGAGCAACTTACGCATGGGCCCTCAACAGCTACGTTGTCATTCTCGCTTCTCTAGAAAGCAATGAAATTGTATCCTGTGGACAAGTTTTTGAGGTATAAATATTTGCAACACAAACTTACTGTGCCCGATTAGCAAAAAAGAACGATTTGGGGTGTTAATGGGTCGAGGTACTGTTGCATATTTCACTTTATGTTTTGGACATGATTGGTGATACCGTGATATGATATAATTCAGTGAAGTATCTGGAAAACCTATGTTGCTTCGGACCTTTTGTTTTGCCTTAGAGTACCCTGTGTCCGACGTTGGACACTTGAGCATGGGTTTGACAGTTGGACACTCCAATTACATGGAAAAATGAACGATGTCTTATAAAAAAATAGGCGAGTGACATGGGAATGGAAGTTGGACACCGTACCCGTGTGGGATATGGATTCCGAATTCAAGTAGCATACCTGAAAACTGCAAATAATATACTCTTAGGTTCTGATTAGTCAATTCTATTTTACAGGTTCATGTTAGAACAAACGAAAATGACCTACACGAGTGCATAAAGGTATGGAAATAAAGATTTTTCCTAAAACAGTGATGCTTTTCTAGGAAGGTGCTGCTGTTCTTTCTGATGATGATACATTTACTTTCATATTTCTAAAAGCTAGTACTGCCCTTTGTGTTGATTTTGATTATCTTGTTAATTTAGTTCGAATTATTTGACAATGGTAGTAACAGGGACTGGAGTGGTTGCTGCAGTATATAAGCTCGCAGTCTAGCAGGAGAAGGAATGAAGGATCGTAAGATCCCCTTTTGTACACTGACATTCTTTTCTCACACGCATCGTTGGGAACTGTAGATGAATATCTTTATAAAGCCTGATAATAATAGGTGACACTAATCTGATTCTCTTACAAATCACCAGTACATGCTCTTACCAAACTGTTCATAATATAAAATGACAGGTTCTGCATTCAAGGAGCTGCCTCGTGTATATTCAAAGACATAATATTCCATGCATTTTTCTGTTTGTTCTATTCAAAGCAATGATAGGATTATTCAGACAGTAGCTTGTTATCTCCAATGCCATTTTGTTGTTTTAGCAGGCAACTCTGTGCCATATATTTGTTCCTGTGCCTAGCTAGTACTATAACAGTGAAAAAACTGGTCTCGGAATCCCATGGATGCAAGTCAACATATGTTTTTACTCTTCGTAGTTCTACAGGACTGTTCTTCTGATGTTTCTTGGTCTAGAATTAGCTCTATATAAATGGTCTAGAAGAAGGATTTCAAACCCGAGATGAGCTTCTGGAGGCAAGAAGGCATACAGACGACTAAATCCAATGCCAGCCATGAATCCATTACTTGTAAGCTATACCTTTATTTTTGCGCTAACTTGTTGATCTAAGGTTCTGTCCCCCTACCCCGAGGCTCGTTTTAGCATCTACTCCTTTTGTCATCCTCTGAAACACAAAAAATAGATTCCCTCTGGCTTCATTTGCGAATGACATAAAGGAAAAATAAAACATCGAAAGCAACAATTTCAAACAAAATGCCAACGAAATTTGTCCAAGCGCAGTATCGCATAGGAACGGAGTCCGAGATTTACACAAATGGGAAACTACGGGTAATACACACAGAAAATAAAATCAAGTGTGTTTTGAAGATGCCCTTATCACTCTATATTTGCTACCTGCTGGATCGATTGGAACCCTTGGAGGCTCTCCTGCTGGAGGCTCACCATGATGGACCTGTGCTGAGTTCCTGTCGCTGACAGGAATTTCCATTTTTTCCTCTTCAGCTTTTTCAACATGTTACATTTATCTGAGATTTCGAATGGTTTGGTTTGTGTCAACAAAAGAGTCGCTCCAAGCCACACTGACACACTCATATGCCAAGAAGGGCAAAATCATAAATTTGAAAAATCCTACTCACTCTCACACCATGTTTGGGAGGAAAAAATCGGGCCAAGAAAGAAAGGGGGCTGATGATGTTTGTTTTTTAATCCGCTTATTTGGACGGTGGTGGGGAATGAAAGTAAGAAGAAAAGAAAACATAAATAGTAGAAAAGAAGTAGAAGAAAATAATTTTTTAAAATAAAATTACCATTATATCCTTGTTCTATAGCTAAAATGACATTTATAAATGATAAATTTGTCATTTTAGTAAGTTTTCCTTCCCACTTTCTCTCTCCAAATTGAAAAGAATGATTTACGTGGTATATGAGAGATTCTCTCTCATCATTTTCCTCTCTTTTCATGGATGGGTACATTCCATTAAAAAAAAGAAGAAGGAAACTCCAAATCACAAATAAACCTCACCTTTTGCTTACACGAACGGTTCGTTTGGGATTGGATATCAAACAATATTTTTTAAAAATTTAAAATTATTTTTTTATATATTTAAATAATTTTAATATACTAATATAAAAAATATTTTAAAAATATTAATTTAATATATTTTTAAATAAAAAATATTTTACAAAAACAAAACACTAAAAAAACCATAACAACAAAGAGAAACAAAAGGTCGGTCAGTCACTCCACCTCACCCTCATTATGACCAAAACGCCACTTCGTAACCAACAAACTCTCCCTCGTCACAAAGGGCTATCACAGTCAAATCACCATTCAAGAATCAAAACCGCCTCTCCTCCAGGAACCCACCCAAAATCCATTTTCCTCAAACACAAAACACAACCTCTCCCTCTCTCCCTCCCAAACAAAACAAATGGCCATCACAACCACCATATTTGAAGCTTGCAGCAAGAAACGAAAAGGAAGCCCTCTTATTTCCACTTTCAACAACTCTAGTAGTCCTCCTCGTCCACCACCACCACCCATGCCCCTTCATTCCGGCCCTTTCAGAGATAACATTAGAGAATTCCTCAAACATTGCGCTGAGATTGAAGACTATACTGTTTGTCACAATCCCGTTTGGTGTGCTTTGCTCTTGAGTGACTCCACCGGCGTCGTTTTCCCTCTCTACGTTCTTGAAGAGAACATTCACTCTTCTCACCCTCGCCCACTTTGTGATCGCTGCAGATGCATTGGTATATAGTAAACTGCTTCTTCTTCTTTTAATATTGTAAATTTGGGTTTTGAATTAAGTTCTTTAGTTCTTGTCTGATATGTTTCTTCTTAAAAAAAATGGAGTAGTATCATGTGGTCTGATTAATTAATTAATTTTCTACATTTTTTTTTGGTTTTTATTTTTGAAGGTTGGAGTCACCATTTTGTGTCAAAAAGAAGGTATCATCTGATAATTCCAAAGGACGATCAATGGAACAAACCTCTAAACAAAGAATCTCTTGAGAAAAACAATCATCTCTTGCATGGTCTCATTCACTGCAATGGCTTTGGTCATCTCCTATGCATCAATGGAATTGAAGCCAACTCAAAATTCCTCCATGGGAAAGAACTCATGAATCTCTGGGATCATCTCTGCTCAATTCTCCAAACCCGGTATCTAATCTAACATAACATTTGCGAGTTCTATTTTATTTGCTTCTTTTTTTCCCTTATCATTTTTTTGTTTTTTTTTGTTCTTGTTCAGTGAAATTTCAGTGGAAGACCTGTCAAAGAAAGCCGGAAGCATGGACCTTAGGTTGCTTCATGGAGTTGCTTATGGGCGTACATGGTTTGGAAAATGGGGTTACAATTTCAGCCGTGGAAGCTTTGGGGTTACACAGCAGAAATATGAGAGAGCTATTCAAATCCTCAGCTCACTAGACGTCAGTAAGATTATTCATGACTTCATCAGCAAAAGGCAAGGAGAATTGGTTAAAAGAATCATTAATATTTATAGGGATGCTAGTGAGACACGGTTGGTTACCATTAGTGATTTGTTTCAATTCATGCTTGCTCTGAACTCCACTCCCCTAATCCGAAGGAAAATAGCCTTGACATTGGCTGCTATTCCATCAAAATCATCAACACACTCAGCCCAACAACCAGAAACTTGTTTATTTAAGGATCCAAACCACCATAGTTCTTTTTCTTTTATTGCTAAATTCGATGAGAGTAGATGGCCTGCGAGAAGATTGGATGATGTAGTCAGAGTGGTACTTACGACTTTGGAAGCTAATGGATCCAAAATGGATCGGCAAACCTTGCGTGATGCTGTTAGACAACACATTGGTGACACTGGTTTGATTGACTTTGTTATAAAAAATATCGATAAGGTTGCGGTGGAAAATCGATTCATTCATCGT
>Ga0307515_10005698_pt1 | contig 25153 bp, 15 predicted proteins | sample 17_EM_MG_FD_194513 | JGI IMG/M metagenome (GOLD analysis project Ga0307515, IMG submission 194513) | Populus trichocarpa ectomycorrhiza microbial communities from riparian zone in the Pacific Northwest, United States - 17_EM | ecosystem: Host-associated > Plants > Roots > Unclassified | place... | reverse complement strand
GTCATCCCGGAAGATTGTGTCGTTGGTGCGAAGTCCTTCGTCAACAAGGCATTCAGTGAAAGCGGTGTTGTTCTGGCCGGTAGCCCAGCAACGGTCGTCAAGCGCGGCGTCACATGGAGCAGGGCAAGAATGCCTCACCTCTCGCAGGACGAAATGGAAGCCTGGCGCCTCGCAGAGCCTATCAGTGACGACGAGGCGTGATTTTCGAAGGTTTTTTTCTCGGAGGCGGATCGACGAAAGCGCCGGGTTGATTGACCGAGTGCGTGTGTAGCCTTTCCGCAATCGCATCCGCGCCGGCATCCGTACCGGCAGCGGAGTAGAAGTTTCCCTTTGCCTGTATAGCCGCCGCGAGCAGGCGGAAAAAGGCCGTGCGCAGCGGCTCCTCCGGTGGCGCCGGGTTGCTCCAGAACTGATCGAGCCCCGTCTGGTCGCTGAGCCCCGCGATGTCGAAAACTGCCGCTCCCAGCACCTTGACCGGCTTGCCCAACTGCAAGGCATGTAGCCCGACGGTGGAGTTGACCGTGACAATGCCTGTCACTTTTCGGAGCAACGCGTTCAGGTCGCCGCCATCAAGGAACAGCACACGTTGGCTTATATCAAGCCGGGTCGCCAGGTCCTCGACATACGCCCGCCAATTGATCAGGCCGTTGTCGAGGGGATGTATCTTGACGATGAGCTGTGCTGCGCGCGGCGCACTGCCGGCGAAGGAGGTCAGAATCTGACTGACCGCCTCGCGCTGGTCGTTGTAGGGCGAGTGGGCGCGCAGCTGAAAGTCGGTTTGCAACTGCAGTGGGAAAACGAAAAACGGGGCGTTGCCGGCAAGCAGATTGTCGACAAGCGCCGTTGCGGCCGCGCTCCTTCTCTTGCTGCCTGCCAGACGCACAACCCAGCCGGCATATTCGGCCAGCGGATGGAAGAGGGCGTGGCGGCGGTAATACGGGAAGAGGAACCACAGGAAGACGTTCGGCAGATTGTAGAGAAGATCATAGCCAGCTTCGGCGGCAAAGCTTTGCCTGTAGCGTTTTTTCCAGTCCGGCTCGGGAAGTGTGCGAGCGGCATCGACGATCTGGTGTGGGTCGGCTGGAAAGTGGGAATTGGACGACATGCCATCGCGCTCGACGGTCAACCAGTCCGGCCGTAGATAACCCATTTCGACAACGGTAACCTCCACATTGCGTTCCCTGGCAACGTCGATCGCAACCTGGTGATAGGGGCGTTCTTCGCCCAGCAGCACCAGGTCGGTAACAGCGTACCGATCCATGAAGGAGGCGACATGATCGCGCCAGTCGCTCCCGCCACGGCCACGATAATTGTATCCGCCCTTGCGCCGCCAGAAGATCTGGTCGCCCGCATTGAGGTTGATCCTCAGGCAGCGATAGCCTTTCGCCTCAAGCCGATCCGCGATCTTCGCAAAGATCGGCGAGGATGGCCCCTGCAGGAAAAGGAAGACGCGCCGCTCCGGCATATTTTGCAACGCCATCGTCACAGACCCTTGGGGAACAGCGCCGGCACTATCGCAGATCATCCTTTTGCAGGTTGGCATGCTTGAGCATTGCTTCCAGCAACTTCCAGGGTTCTTCATTGCGCGGAAATGTGGGGGCGTGATGCGCTTTGCGCGCCGCCGCCAAGGGCACGATGAAATAGTCCGTGCGGGGATCGGGGAAGGGGTCGGCGAAGGATTTCAGCAGCGGGGCGTGGTCGCCGTAGAAAACCAGCCAGACAGGGCGGTCGAGCCTGTTCAGATGATCAACCAGTTCGCCCAGTGCCTTATCCGACTGCTGGAGGATATCGAGGTATATCTCGATGGGATCCGTCATTCCCGCGACGCGATTGGGCTCCCATGGCCCATGATTGGCCATAGACGCGACGAAAAGAAAACTGCCCTTTGTATCCGTCTGGTTTTCCACATCCGCGATAACCTTGCGGGTCAACGCGGCATCCGAGACATAGGGGCCGTCGCGTGTTGTATCATGGTCGAATTCATCGAGCATGGTCATCTTCTCGAAGCCGAGCTGCGGCATGGCCTTGTGACGAAGGAAGAACGTCCGGTCATAGGGATGCATGAAATGCGTGCTCCAGCCCGCATTCTTCAGCTTCGTCGGCCAGACCACGTTGGTATAATGGCTGGCGCGCAGATAGGGATAACTTGCATCAATGTGGAGATCGTCAGGGACAAGGCCGCTCAGCACCGCGAACTCCGTTCGCAGCGTATAGCCGCCCTCGAAGACGGTCGCGAGGCGGCCCCATTGCACTGCGAGTTTCTGCAGCCGGTCGATCGTCGGCAGCTTGAGCTTGCCCACGCCGCAATGGCGCATATCGAGAAAGGATTCCGATTGCCAGACGACGACGAGCGGCGCCTTGTTGTCAGCATCATGCCCGATCAGATCCTTCACCGCGGCAAAAAAGCGCTCGGACAGGTCTGCAACGATCTTCTCGCGCCGGCGGCCGAGCCAGAGGATGAAATGGAAGACCACGGAAGCAAAAGTGCCGAAGCGGATTGTGCTTACCTTGACGTTCGGCTTGCCGACCAGTTGCTGCACGAAGTCCGCCACCGGCCGGTTGACCGGACCGTAGAATAGCAGGATCCAGGGAAGATCGGCAATCAGGATCATAAGCACGATCCAGCCCAGCTTGTGACTGGACGGCAGGATGCTCGGTTCGAAATACATGTAGAGAGCCGAGACACCGAACACATACAAGAAGGCGACAGCCCAGAAGACGATGTTGAGTGAGTTCGCGTAGAAGATCGACTTGTATTTGAAGACGTCGGCAACCAGGGCGATATCGGAAAAGACCAGCGGTTCGCGAATGAATTTATACTTCGCCCGCGATATGCCGGTAAAGATGACGAAGAAGCTCATAGCACCGGCGCCGCCATAGAGTGGGCGCCAGGAAATCGAGAAGAATCCCGCAAAGACCAGAGCAATGACTGGAAGGCGCGCCAGAATATCCACGGCTGCACGCCTGCGGCTCGACGGCGGCCGGTTTTTCCGGCGTTCGCGTTTGGGCAAGGCAAATTTATCCGTGAACAGGATGACAGCGCAAGCCAAGGCGTAGCAGAAGACAGTCAGCGTTACGGGATGGTCATGCATGTGGAGCGACGTCAACGCCAAACGGATACCTTCATGATTTTCATCCGTCGCCGACTCGTCATGCATCGCCGCGACAGAGCGACACTTAAATCCTATTTGTGGCAGATACAAGCAGACTGTGCCCGTTCAGGCGCTGCGGCTGATCCGCCGGATGGCACGGTCGAACCACCAGTTGAGAAAGGGCTTCACCGTCGAGCCGAACCGCCCCAGCGCAAGCAGCGTCCAGCCGAAAAATACCTCGAAATCACCTCTGTCGATGGCGCGGACGATGCGGCCTGCGACAGCGTCCGAAGGCCAGGGAGAAACACGTCCCATGATCACCGACGCTTCAGGCGGGCGGTGTTCCAATTCGCGGGCGAACTGCGGCGTTTCGGTATCGGGCGGGAAGCAGACGGAGATGCGGACGCCGTGCGGCGTGGCTTCCGAGCGCAGCGCCTCCGCAAAACCGTGCAAGGCGAATTTCGAGGCGGAATAGGCGGTGTAGCCGTAAATGCCGATGAGCCCGGCGCCGGAGGAAATCAGCATGATCCTGCCGGCACGCCGCTCTTTCATGCCCGCGTAGACTGCTCGTACCGCGTGAACACTGCCAGAGAAGTTTGCGTGGAGCTGGCGGTCGAATGCATCGGATGAAAGCGTCTCGAACAGTCCGGGTTCGACGACGCCCGCGGAGGTGATCAGGATGTCACAGGGACCGAAGGCATCCTCGCATCTGCGGATTGCCGCCACCGTCTGGCTTTCGTCGGCAACGTCAGCGCTTTCGATGCGGACAGCGCCCGGGCCATGGCCTTTGGCAAGTTCATCTTGAACTGCCTCGAGCACCGATAGCGTTCGTGCAAGAAGGGAAACACGGGCGCCCCGGAAAGCATAAATCCGGGCAAGTGCCAGACCGATCCCGCTCGAGCCGCCCGTAATGATCACATGAGTCATGCCGCAAGACCGGTTCGGTTCAAGGAAATTCGCGTGGCGGCTCGGGAGCTGCCAATCCTATCGGGACGCGAGCATCTTCATCATCTGCTGGATATCGATCGATGCGAGACCGAAATTCCGCTCTGTGAGATCCTTCAGCTTTTCCGCCGTCACGGCCACGGTCTGGCGGATCTGCTCCTCGGTGTGTTCGCTGGTGATGAAGAACCGCAAACGCGCCATGCCCTCCGGCACTGCCGGGTGAATGATAGGCAGGGCGTTGATGCCGGCGGCAAGAAGATCGTTCGACAGCTGTACAGCGCGCAGCGAATCCCCGACCAGCACCGGAACCACCGAGAAACCGGCGCTCAAGCCCGTGTCTAGACCGGCCTCCTGGGCAAGCTTCAGGAACAGCGCGCCATTCCGCTTCAACGCCGCCACGCGTTCCGGTTCACTTTCCAGAATATCGAGGCTTGCGATCGCGGATGCCGTCAGCACTGGCGCAAGGCCGACGCTGTAGACGAAGCCGCCGGCGGTTGCCTTGAGTACCGCCGCCAGAGCGGCGCTACCGGCGATATAACCACCGCAGCTCGACGTCGTCTTGGAGAGCGTTCCCATCCAGATATCGACCTGACGCGGATCGATGCCGAAATGCTCGAAGGTGCCCTTGCCGCGCTTTCCGAGAATGCCGAGCGAATGGGCTTCGTCGACCATCAGCCAGAAACCGTACTCCGACTTCAGCTTCACGATCGCCGGCAGGTTGGCAATATCGCCGTCCATCGAATAGACGCCTTCGACGATCACCAGAATGCGGCGATAATCGCCGGCCACTGTGCGCAGCACATGTTCGAGGTCGTTCGCATCATTATGCTTGAAGAGGCGGCGTGTCGCGCCGGACAGCTTGATGCCGGCAAGCGCACTGTTGTGGATGAACTCGTCATGCACCACGAGGTCCTTCGGACCCATGAGGCAACTGATCGCCGCGACATTGGTCAGATAGCCGCTGACAAAGCAGACGGAGGCCTCGACGCCGTAGAAGGCGGCGATGCGCTCTTCCAGTTCGGCGTGCGCCGGGCGTTCGCCCGCCACCAGCCGGCTGGCCGATGCCGAGATGCCGAAGGTGTTGATGGTGTCGCGTGCCTGGGCAAGCACATGCGGATGCCGGTTGAGGCCGAGATAGTCATAGGACGCGAAATTGATCAGCTTGCGTCCGTCGATGACGGTCGTCGCTCCGGCCGCTGTCTGGTGAGCCCGGTAAAAAGGATTTTCGATACCCAGCTGTTCGCTCGCGGCCTTCTGCGTCTGAACCTGCTTGTATTCCGGCAGATCCTCGAACCTGGTCTGCTTGCGTCTGACCGGGGGAGGAACGTCGCGCTCCGAGCGAGCCATGCGGTTACGCTCGGAAGACTGATGCGCGTTGCGCATTCGGTCCAGCAGGTTTTCCTTCAGGCTGCTATTCATTTTCGAAACGTTGTGACGTTCCTCGTCCTTGCTCATAGGCTAACTGCCTTCTCCGTGCCGTTGCCGGTGTGGCGCTGGGTGAGCTCGTTGACGATCTTGTTGTCGGCCGGCTCGCCGTCATCTTCGCCGCCGTTATCGCGCTTGCTGACCTTGTCATAAAGCTTGCGCGCGACATCGCCGACAGTCGTATTGTCGGCTACGCCGCTCAGCGGCATGTCGAAGCCGGTATTCTGCTGGAAGCTGATCCCGAGTTCCACCGCCATCAGGCTGTCAAGGCCGATTTCCTTCAGGATCTTGTTGCGCGAAATCGTATCCTTCGACACGCGCAAGATAGCGGCGATTTCGCTTGCGACCAGATCATAAAGGATGTCTTCGGCCTCCTGCGGCGATTTGCCTTCGATCATCGCCACGAGATCCATGGTCTTGCCGTCGCTGCCCGAGGAATGCTGGTCGGCCGTTCGCAGGATAACCTCGAACAATGCATTGCGAACAACCGGCAGATTGCGCGCAGCTGCCCAATCAAACTCCGAAATCATCGCCACGGCGGCATCGACCGTTCCCGGATCGGAGCGGATGTAGCTTTCGACCTGATTGAGGGCGGACTTTGCCTTCAGCGCGGTCTTGCCAATACGCTTGGAGAGCAGATCGTTGACGTCTGTGTTCTGCGCCAGATAGCCCTTGTCGGCGATGGCACCGAACCCGATCGCCAGACCCGGCAGGCCTTCCAGCCGGCGTGCGCGGGCAAGGCCTTCAAGATAGCCGTTGGCAGCGACATAGTTGGCCTGACCGGGATTGCCGACCAGCGTCGTTGCCGACGAAAACATGATGAAATGATCGAGGGCATCGCTGCGCGTCAACCGGTCGAGAACGGCGGCGCCCTTGACCTTCACGTCGATGACCGGACGGTTGCGTTCGCGGCTGAGATTGTTGATCAGCGCATCGTCGAGAACCATCGCCGCGTGAATGACGGTTTTCAGCGGCCCGATCTGCCGGAGCGTCTTCATCAGCACGTCGGCCGCCGCTTCGTCGGTCACGTCGCAGGCATGAACGGTCGCCGAAACGCCCTTGTTTTCCCAGCGTTTAATCGCTTCGAGGGTTTCGATGTCAGCAATGCCGCGGCGCGTTGCGAGCGCGATGTTGCGCGCGCCCTTGTCGACCAGCCAGTTGGCGGCAGCGAGACCAAACCCGCCGATACCGCCAACGACCAGATGTACGCCCAGACTATCGACCAACATCCGGCCGGCCGGCCGGTTGGCGACTTCATCGCGTCCGGAAACAGGCGGGAGGACGACGATCTTGCCGATGTGGCCGGCATTCTGCATCAGGCGGAAGGCGTTGCCGATTTCGTCGAAACCAAACGCACGGTAGGGCAGGGGCACAAGCTTGCCCTCTTCGAACAGCGCCCCGATTTCGGTGAAAATACGCTTCGTCAGATCCGGAGCGTTGACCAGCAGCTGGTCGGCATCGATACCGAAATAGCTGATGTTGCGGCGGAACGGCCGCAGGCCGATCTTGCTGTCGGCGTAGTAGTCGCGTTTTCCCAATTCCAGGAAGCGGCCGAATGGCTTCACCAGCGACAGGCTCTGCTCCATGGCTTCCGCAAACAGCGAATTCAGGACCAGGTCCACGCCTTCACCGCCGGTGACGCCGAGGATGTCGTTGACGAAGGCGAGCGAGCGGGAATCGAACACGTGATCGGCGCCGAGCATCTTCAGGAAGCGGCGCTTTTCGCGCGTTCCCGCCGTGGCGATCACCTTGGCGCCGGCAAGCTTGGCGACCTGCAGGGCTGCCAGACCGACACCGCCGGCAGCACCGTGGATCAGGATGGTTTCGCCGGCGCGGATGCGGCCGAGTTCCATCATTGCGTAATAGGCGGTGAGGAAGGCAACCGGGACGGTTGCCGCGGCAACAGGGCTGACGGTTTCCGGCAGCCTGGCGACGCCCGAGCGTGAAACGACGGCATGGGTGGAGAACGCCGCTGGCGCAATCGCCATCACGGCATCGCCGACCGAAAGGTCCTTCACGCCGCTGCCGATGGCCACGACATGGCCGGAAAGCTCCATACCGATCGTCGCTCCGGCAAAGCCGTCTTCCAGCGCTTCTTCCGGAAGAAGGCCCATTGCCCACATGACATCGCGAAAGTTCAGACCGGTCGCGGCGACCGCAACGACGACATCGTCCGGGCCTGCCGGCGGAATGTCAGATTCTTCCCAGGCAATGCTCCCGACCTGCGAACTGACGCGCTGGCGAATGGTCGCGGCCTTGAAATTGGTGGTCTTGCGCAGGCTCTGATCGACAGGCCCTGGGACGGCGCGGATTTCCGAAAGGATGCCGCTCGTTCCATCAAGCAGCCATTCGCGGTTTTCGCTTTCGTTGCCGAGCATCGAGATCGCCGCGGCAAGCTGGTTGCCGGCGCCGGTCTTCGGACCCGTGAAATCGAGCGAATGGATATCGAGGAAATCATATTCGTTCTGCAGTACACGGGCGAAAGCCCACAAGCCGCTGTTGATGCTTGAACCAGATACATTCCTGTCGTGCGAAGCCACCGTCACCGGCGCGCCGCCCGGCGCCGCGATCACAAGACGCGGACGGTGATCGGCGGCAGGCTCCACATTGGAATAATACTGGCGCAGGGCCTCCGCAAAGGCGCTCAGCGAGAGCACCCGATTTTGCAGAACGGCCGAATCCTGGCTGCGGTCAGCGGAGGTTGCGGACGACAGGTAGATTGCGCGTACCGGCTTCTCGTTGAGCCCTTCGATAGCCTCAGCGATCTTGTCCTTGTCGGCGTCGAAATCGCCTGTCAGTTGAACCGGGATCAATGGTGCCTGGATCGCGTCCTTGCCGGAGGGCAATGCGCTATGCAGGCTTGAGGCGCTGCCTTCGTGCAGGACAAGCACCGGGCTCGAAATGTCCGCAGGCTGTACATCCGCCGTTTGCGCGATATCGGCAAATTGGCCGCCCTGCGCTTCGACAATGATGATGTTGCCATGCGTCAATTCGCGGTCTTCGACAGAAATATTGCGCAAACCGAGATCGGTCAGGTCCTTCTGCCATTGCGTCACGGTTGCAAGTTTGCCGATCGGGAATTCGACGGCCTGGGTGCGAGCAAACCACCCCTCGGTCAGTCCGAAAGCAAAGTCGCTGAACACTGTCGGTGCATTGGTGGCAGCAACAAGAGCGCCGTTTTCCTGCAGGCAGACGCGCAAAGCGTTACGGATGGCACCGTCTTCGTCGATCAGCGTGAAAATCGTATCCGAGGCGCTGACGACAAGATCGAAGGGCGGAAGTGTCGCGAAAGCATCCTTTTTCAGGACGCGCACATGCGCGTCTTCCTCGAAGGCGATTTCGAGATTGCGCTGGGCATTTTCGCGCGGCTCGACGACGATCAGGCCGGCATTGTATTTCGCAGCCAGCGTCGCGAGCTTCCGGGTAAAGCCGGCGGATACCGTACCGGCTTCGACGATCCGCAGATCGGTTTTGCCGTTTTCGCTGGTCAGCGCCTTTTCGACCGCAGCCAGAACCAGATCCATTCTTTGACGGGTGGATTCGGAATGAACGGTCTGGTGGTCCAGCGTCGCATCGCTGATGAAGCCTTGCGGCTTGATTGTCGTTTCAGCGTCATTGCCCGAGGTCTCGGAGGCAATGAGGGTGTCGATGCGATCGAGTGCTTCCGCGTAGGAGTTATTGATCAGCACCGCCTCGACGGCGCGTTCGGAACGTTCGCCGTAGAGTTCCTTGAGGATATCACCAACGGGAGGAAGCGAGAACTCGGTTGTAATCTTCCAGCTTCCCGCCTTGTGTTCGCACAGGCCTGCATCTTCGAGGACATAAAGACAATTGGCGAGGAAGCAGCGGAACGCAAAATCGCCCGGAAGCGACCGGGTGTCGACTTTGGCCGTGCCCTTGCCGAGCTTGAGAGCAATTTCGTGGCAGGCGCGGTAGATCGCCGCGTTGAAGAGAAGTGTCGTATTATCGATGCCGTTTTCGTCCGGCACGGCAAGCAATGGCAAAGGCAGCGCATTCGAGCGCCCCAGCGTCGCAAGCGGCGCAGCACGGTCGGAAGGCACGGCCTCATAGTGGAAGGACAGCATGTCCAGCGTCTTGTGCTGGCGCAGATAGGTCCGGCGGAAACGGCAATCGTCAAAGGTTGCGATGACTTCGCCGCCTTTGCCGAAGAAACGGAATTTTGCCTTGATCGAGTTGGCGCTGATGCGCTCGATCTCGACCAGCGCCCGCTTGACGGTCATGCCCGAATTGATGACCCGCACCGACCCGAAGCGCACCGGAATATAAGGCGCACCACCGAGTTCGCCGGTAAAGCGGTCAAACAGCGCAACCAGACCGTGGAAGGTCGCATCCACGGAAATAGGATTGAGGCTATAGGAAACGAAGGGGTTGCCCGCCTGTTCCGGATCCTTCAATTCGACATCGATGAACCGGTCGCCATAGGAGACGGCCTTGGACATCAGCTGGAAGCGCGGGCCGTAGTCGAGGCCAAACTGACGCGCAGTCTCGTAGGCTTTCGCTGGCGTCACTGTTGCCGTTTTTTCGAGACCGGCAAAGAAATTGCCGGCGGCGGCTTCGTGCGTCGGGATTGGTTTGCGGCTGCGTGCCACCGCATGCACCGCCCAATCATCCTCAGTGAGACGCTCGCGCGAGCGGATTTCGATGTCGCCGGTTTCCGGAGACAGGATGGTCGAGAGCTCCATCATCCGGTTGTCGGCGAGCTCCAGCGGCCGCACAATCTCCAGATTGGTAATATCGACCTCTGACGTACCATAATATTGCTGCGCGGCGGAGATGGCGATCTCGACGAAACCGCTGCCCGGCAGGATGGCTTTGCCATCGACGACATGTTCCGCGAGATCGGGGAAAAGATGTGCATCGACGTGGTTCTTCCAGCTGCCGCTGTTGAGATCGGCCCGCCAGCCCGCGAGGGTATAAGGGGTCTTGGAGCCGCGCCCGAACAAATCGGTCGCATCGCTCGTTGACGGCGGTCGCAGTTCACTCTGCTCGAATGGCAGGTTCGGCAGGCGGACGAAGGCGTTGCGCTTGCCGAACAGGCGTGCCTCGTCGAAGGCGGCCCCGTGGGCAATCGCACGCGCCATGGCGCGCGAGATGGGATCCTGGCCCTTTTCGCCGGCATCGCGCAGCAAGGTCGGAACGACCATGCCGGGGATGGACGCCTGCTTGACCGTTTCCTTCAGATAGGACGACAGGATCGGACGCGGGGAGATTTCGATGAACAGGCTGCAGCCGAGTTCGATGGCAGCTTCGGTGGCGGCCTGGAAGCGGACCGGCTCGCGGACGTTCTTCCACCAGTAATCGGGGTCAAGCTGCGTTCCGTCCATCCGCTCACCGGTGACGGTGGACAGATAGGCGAGCTCCGATTTGCGCGGCGCGATGTCCGGGATATCGGCAAGGAAGGCCTTCTTGGCGCGGTCGATGATCGGATGGTGGAACGGATAGTTGATGTCGAGAATCTGGACGGGGATTTTCGCCTTGCGAGCCGCGTCGCGGAAAGCGGACACCTCATGCGCCGGACCCGAAATCGTCACCGAGTTATGGGCGTTGATGGCCGCTACGCAGACATGATCGAGACCGCGCGCCTTGGCAAAAGCGTTTGCAGCGTCTTCTCCAAGCATCGCTGCCGCCATGGTGCCCTGGCCGGCCAGGAGGTCCTGGTGCAGCGAGCGTTTGGCGACGATTGAAACGGCGTCGACGAGCGACAGGGCTCCCGCAGCATAGGCAGCGGCGATTTCGCCGACGGAATGGCCGAAGACCGCCGTCGGCTTGATGCCCATGGCAACGAGCGAATCCGACAGGGCCGCCTGAACGGCAAACAACAGCGGCTGGGCGAACTTGGTATCCGAAAGTTTCTTGTCCAGATCCGGATCGGTGAGCAGGTCCGTCAGCACGATATCCGAGTGGAACTTGAACAGCGCGCTTACCGACGTGAAGCACTGGCGGAAATGCAGGTTTTCGCGGAAGGCCTCGACACCCATGCCGGCCCACTGCGACCCGTTTCCGGAAAAGACGAAGGCAACCTTTGCATTCTTCGTGACCGCTTCGCCGGTTTCGCCGATATCGGACGCCGGCTTTTCGAGATGGCTGGCAATGGCGCGGATGATGTCTTCAGGATGGTCGCTGCGCGCGGCAAAGCGGTGGCGCATCTGGGTACGGTTGGCGCCGGAAGCAGCGATGACGGCGCGCGCTTCGTCCTTGGAGGCCTTGGCAAAAGTCGATTTGTACGACTTCAGCAGTTCCTCGAGGCTGTTGACCGTATGGGCGCTGGCCATGAAGACATGGCCAGTGGCGTTGTTGCGGTTCCGTTCGTCCTGAATGGGGTCCGGATCGCTGATGACGACGTGGGCATTGGCGCCGCCAAAGCCGAAGGAATTGATGCCGGCAAGCCGCGCACGCTTTCCGCGCAAGAGCTCGATCGGGTTCGCAGTGACGCGGACGTTCAATCCGTCGAAATCGATGTTCTCGTTCGGCGTATCGAAATGCAGCGACGCGGGCAGGTAGTTGTTCTCAAGCGCCATGACTGCTTTGAGCATGCCGAACAGGCCGGACGCCGGCTCCGTATGGCCGATATTGGACTTGATCGAACCGATCGGGACCGGCGCACGCCGGTTAGCGCCGATAACCGTGCCGATCGACCAGACTTCGGAGGGGTCGCCCACCTTCGTGCCTGTGCCGTGGCCTTCGACGAAGGCCACCTGGTTGGAATCGATGTTGTTGCCTTCGTAGATGGAGCGCAGCAGATTGGCCTGAGCCTCGCGCGACGGAAGTGAAATGCCGTTGGTGCGCCCGGCCGAGTTGACGCCGGTTGCGACGATCTTGGCGTAGCTGCGGTCCTTCTCCTGCCGTGCCCTGTCTGAGCGGCGCAGAACGAAGACGACGCCGCCTTCTGCGCGCACGTAGCCGGCGCCGTCATTGTCGTAGGCGCGGCAAAGGCCCTCGGGCGAGAGCATGCGGGCCTGTGCGAAGCCGACGAAGGGAAGCGGGTGCGCAAGCACGTTGACGCCGCCGACGATGGCGGTGTCGATTTCGCCTGCGTTCAGCGCGCGCATCGCCTGATCGAGCGCGACCAGCGACGAGGAGCAGGCGGTATCGACCGTCATGCTCGGGCCGCTCAGGCCGAAAATGTGCGAAATGCGGTTGGAAACGATCGAAAGCGTGTTTCCGGTCATGAAATAAGGCCCAGCCGCAGCCGGGTCTTCGACAGTCAGGTTGGCATGGTCGAGGCTCGATGCGCCGACGTAAACGCCGACATTTTCACCATGCAGCGACGGGATCGAGATATTCGCATCTTCAAGCGCACGCCAGGCCAGCTGCAACAGGACTCGCTGCTGCGGATCCATGTACATGGCTTCACGCTGCGACATGCCGAAGGCAGCCGGGTCGAAATCATAGATACTATCGAGCACACCGGCGGCGAAGGAATAGGTCTTGCCCGGGTTGCCAATGACTGGATGCCAAAAGCGGGCAAGGTCCCAACGGTCGGATGGAATGCGCGTTACGGTGCATTTGCCCTGGCGCAAAACTCGAAACAACGCCTGCGGCGAATTTGCTCCCGGGGCGAGACATGCACGCCCTATGATTTCAACTGTCATATTTTATCGAACGCTCTAAACTGCTGTGAGTTGTCTTTAGCTGATCGCACTTGATACGCGAAAAAGCAATCAGAACCTCTTCTCCCGATCCGTGGATCGGCCCGTCATCGCTTCGACGCCAGCTATATTAGCGTCCTTTTAACTCATGTTCACTAGCTTTCAACCCTGTTATGCGAACATACACGGGGTGCATGGCGGTCCAAAACACTTATGGAAACACACCGTAACCCTTGTGGAGAACCTATTGCCAGAAAGGCGCACTGCAAATTATTTGAGCGGATGTGACCCTGAATGGCTTGTTGTGGGACAATGATTGTGCTTTTCAAAGGGCGATCGGGATTCCGGTTGTTAGAATGCAGCGGCGCCGATGGTATTGCAAATACCACTATGGGGTCGATTTCGGAGTGCTTTAATTGAACCGTTTGAATGCAATCCTGATTTGCGCCCTTCTGACGGGATGTCAGGCAGTTCCGGGCGAAGGCCCGCTCTCTTCCGCGATCACCAAGGATGCAGGCCTTTCAGGGCAGGAGCTCGGCCGGCAAAATACGGTCGCTTATGATATCATCGATGTCGATGCGCGCTCGGCTCGGCTTGTTTCGGATTATGTGGCAAGCGCACTCAATCGCAGGTTTGGTATTGGTGGCGGCGTCGGCCGCGTCGTTATCGGTGTGGGTGACGCGCTAAAGGTAACGATCTTCGAAGCCGGCAGCGACGGGCTGTTTTCCACAACAGATTCCAAGCAGACCAATCTGGACCTCGTGGTTCAACCCAATGGCATGGCTTCGATCCCCTATGTCGGCCCGGTCCAGTTCGCCGGCAAGACCCTGGAGCAGGCACGCCAGACAATTCTCGATGCGCTGGTCAAGAAGGCAGTGGAGCCGGACGTGATCGTCACCAGCATGGCGACCGCATCGCGCAACGTCACCGTTTCGGGTGCCGTCGGCCACTCCTCCGTCGTGCCGCTCAGCCTGGTCAGCGAAACGATCAACGAGGTCATCGCGAAAGCGGGTGGCCCGTCCGCGCAACCGTATGAGACCTACGTCACGCTGGTTCGCGGCAAGAAGACCGGCACGGCGCTGTTGAAGTCGATCATCGAAAACCCGTCGGAAAACGTCAACGTCCAGCCTGGCGACCAGATTTTCGTGACCCGCGATCCGCGCACCTTCACGGTTCTGGGATCGACCAAGATCAACAAGCGCGTCGATTTCGGCGCGAACGATCTGAACCTGCTTGAGGCCGTGGCGCTTGCCGGCGGCGGCAATGACGAAACGATCGACGCAAAGGGGTACTTTGTCTTCCGTTATGAAGAGCCTGACGTCGTCATGAGCCTGCTCGGCAATCAACGTTTCAACGCGATGCTGAACAAGGGCATGGCCCCGGACAGCATGGGACGTTATCCGATCGTTTACCGTCTCGACATGACCCACCCGGACAGCCTGATCGTTGGCCAGACGTTCCCGGTCAAGAGCCGCGACGTCATCTACGCGTCGCGCCATCCGTCCGTCGATTTCGTCAAGTTCCTGTCGATCGTCGCCCGACCGATCGGCGTGGCAAGCGGTGCAACCAGCGCTGTTCGCAACGTGGAGCGCATCAGCGACTGACCCTCTGATTACACTGCGTTTTGCGCGGTATCCGAGATGCATTGAAAAGCCAGCCTCCAAAACGAGCGCTGGCTTTTTCCTTTCGCGGGATCAGAAGGAAAGATCGAGGACGCGGTCTTCGAACAGACGGTTGCGGGAGCCTTCGAGATGAAGCCGCATGGCTTTCTGCGCATCGTCCGCGCGGCCGTCGGCGATCGCCTGATAGATGGCGTTGTGCTCCTCGAAGACTTTTTCCAGCCCAAGCCGCGGCCCCATCAGCGATAGACCATGCAAATGCATGCCGACGGCGATGTGCGGCTTCAGGGCTTCGATGGAGGCCGTATAATAGTGGTTGTTGGCCGCTTCGGTGACGCATCTATGGAACACGAAATCGGCGTCGGTGCGGTGAAGCTGGTGACTGGTCGCTTCGCGCAGGTCGGCAAGAGCCGCGGCGATCTTCTGGATTGCGGCCTCGTCGCGTCTCTGCGCCGCAAAGAAGGCAGCAGCCGGCTCGATCGTCAGGCGGAACTCGTAGCAGCGCTGGATATCGGCGATGGTTTTAACCGGGGAATAGGCAAGGTGCGTCGTAGGTGAAGCCTGGGCGCTGACGAACGTGCCCGCTCCCTGCCGCGAATAGACCATGCCTTCCTCGCGGAGGCGGCCTAGCGCATCGCGCACGATGGGGCGGGAGACGCCCATGATCGAGGCCAGCTCGTGTTCGCCCGGCAGGCGGGAATCCGGTGGATAATTGCCGGAACGGATGCGCTCGCGCAGCTGATCGAAGACGCGATCAACCAGCCTCACCGATTTGACACGCTCTGGTTTGGCGTTTGGGCCGGGCTCTCCGATTGAGGGGGCGTCTTGCGCCATTTTCTTCACCACGCCTGTTTTTCGATCCTTGTCCTGTTGGACGTCGTTTGACTTAGCAGATTCTCAGGAACGAGTTTTAGCAAAGAATCGACATTGCCGAAGCCCCCCGATTTGACTGCACAGCAGAACATCCTGCCATCCGCGTCTTCAATTTCGAACCAGGGAATGCCGGCCTCGATCTCGCCGCTCGGGATCAGGACACTGACACCGAGTTGCCTCAAAATGGCAAATGCCGTGTCGCCGCCGCCCATCATCACCATGGCCGGCCGAGTTTGTTTCACCGCCTGGCGGATGCCCTCCGCAAAACGGGCAGCGACCCATTCCGGCCGTGCCGTCCCGTCGCCGGAGCATCGCGCCACAGCGGGAAGTTTCGTGATGGATTGTACCGGAAGATCGCCGGCAGCCGCATCCACGACGGCAGCGATGTGCCGGTTCTCGCAGAGATGCTCGATCTGGGCCGCGGTGATGGGGTCGCGCGATCCAAAAGCGAGCAAGGTCTCCGTCGATGATGAGAACGGCCGGCCGGCGGTTGTGGATCGCGCCAGCGAACGGGCAAAGGCACTGCCAAGGCCGCGTGCGCCAACAGCAATCACCGTTGCCCAATCGGTGGTTCGGACCAGATCATCCAGCTCGGCATCGATGCAGGCGTCGTAGACGTCGATAGACAAGGCGGTCGCGGGAAACAGCGCCCGGACCGGCAACGGCGTTTCCACACCGCGGCCGATGACGGCGCCATAGACGGTAAAGCGCTGCTGATCGGGGATGGCTGGCGCAATGACGATCCGGTTGCGGCCCGAAGCCTTGGCAAGAGCCATGCTCTCTGCCGCGACGTTGCCCTTGAGCCGCGAATCGATCTTCTTGAAAAGAAGACGCGGCCTTGCCGAGCTGAGGATACCAAATGCCGCTTCGATCCGCTCCGATGCTTGATCGGCCGAAAGCGCGCGCGACGCAGTGTTGACCACGACGACGTCAGCATCGTGCGCCAGCGCCACGGACAGTGCCTCCACGTCGATTGCCACCGCCACCTTCAGGCCGGCCTCCACAAAGGGTGTGCCGGTATCAAGCGCGCCCGTTAGGTCGTCGGCGATGATGGCGACTTGCAATGTCATCCAGGCAGGCCCTCGGTGACGGCGTGACAGGCAACCATGTGTCCCGGCCGTGCCTCGCGCCACTCCGGCACGATCTTGCCGCAGACCTCCATGGCGATAGGGCAACGCGTATGGAAGCGGCAGCCGGACGGTGGCGACAGCGGGCTCGGCACGTCGCCCTGCAGGATCTGCCGCTTGCGGCTACGCTCGTGAGCAGGATCAGCCTCTGGCACGGCGGAGAGCAGCGCCTTGGTATAGGGGTGCAGCGGATGCTCGAACAGCTCTTCGCGCGTTGCAAGCTCGGCCAGGCGGCCGAGATACATGACGCCGACACGGTCGCTGATATGACGGACCACCGCAAGGTCATGGGCGATGAACAAATAGGTGAGGCCGTATTTCTGCTGGAGATCGAGCAGCAGGTTGATGATCTGCGCCTGCACCGAAACATCGAGCGCCGAGATCGCCTCGTCGCAGACGATGAACTTCGGCTGGCAGGCCAAGGCCCGGGCAATCGCCACGCGCTGGCGCTGGCCGCCGGACAGTTCGTGCGGATAGCGCGAGGCAAAGCGCGGCGGCAGGCCGACATCGGCGAGCAGCGTGGCGATGCGGTCCTTAAGTTCAGCCTTGGTGGCAAGCTTGTGGAACAGGATCGGCTCGCCGACGGCTTCGCCAATGGTCATGCGCGGGTTGAGCGTCGAATAGGGGTCCTGAAAGACGATCTGCAATTGGCGGCGATAGGGCCGCATCGCCTTTTCATCGAGCTCGACGATATTCTTGCCCTGATAGATGACCTTTCCTTCGGTCGCCCGGTGCAGGTTGAGCAGCGTAAAGCCGGTGGTCGACTTGCCGCAGCCGGATTCGCCGACAAGGCTCAGGGTTTCGCCTTCGAGTATCTCGAAGCTGATATCATCAAGCGCATGCACGGTGGCGGCACGCTCGCCGAAGGCGCCGAGCCTAACGTGGAAGTGCTTGACCAGGTTTTCGATGCGCATCAGCGGTTGGGCGCCCATCACGCAGCCTCCAGTTTTCTTTGGGCGACGAAGCAGGCGACGCGATGCGCACCGCCCGGATTGAGACCTTCGAGCGAGGGCACGCGCTCGTGACAAACCTGCTCTGCGAGCGGACAGCGCGGAGCAAAGGGACAGCCCTTCGGACGGCGCCCCGGTTCAGGCGGCGTGCCGCCGATGGAGCTGAGGCGCGTCGAGCGTTCGTCGGTGAGCTTCGGGATCGAGGCAAGAAGTCCCTGCGTATAGGGATGGCTCGGATTGGCAAACAGCGCGTCCACAGGCGCATCCTCAACCACGGTGCCGGCGTAGAGTACGTTGATGCGATCGACGAGACCGGCGATCAGAGCCAGATCGTGGGTGATCCAGACGACGGACATGCCGAGCTTGTCGCGCAGTTCCTTCACCAGATCGACGATCTGCGCCTGAATGGTGACGTCCAGCGCCGTGGTCGGCTCGTCGGCGATCAGGAGTTGCGGATTGCAGGCAAGGCCGATGGCGATCATGACGCGCTGGCGCATGCCGCCTGACAGTTCGTGCGGATAGGCATCCAGCCGGTCCTCGGCACCGGGAATGCCGACCAGCTTCAGGAGTTCGCCCGCCCGCTTGCGTGCCTCGGCTTTGCTCATGCCGCGATGGTAGATCAGCGGCTCGGCCAGTTGCTGGCCGATGCGCATCACCGGGTTGAGCGAGGTCATCGGGTCCTGGAAGATGAAGCCAACCTCGCCGCCGCGCACCTTGCGCAGCTCGGCGTTTGACATCTTCTGCAGGTCGCGGCCGGCAAAGTTGGCCTCGCCCTTGGTAACCCGGATCTTGTTGGGCAGCAGGCGCATCATGCTGAGCATGGTCAGGCTCTTGCCGCAGCCGGATTCGCCGACGATGCCGAGTGTCTCGCCTTTATCGACATGCAGATCTATGCCGTCGACGATGGTCGCCGGGCCGTTGCGGGTTTCGATCTCGATCGTCAGGCCTCTGACGTCGAGCAGGCGTTCGCGGGCCGTGGGTGTCGTTTCGGGGCGGATGTTGCTGGCCATCATCATCACTTCGCTCCGCGCGGATTGAGGGCATCGTTGAGACCGTCGCCGAGGAAGGAGAAGGCGACGGAGGCAAGGCCGAGAACGGCGGCGGGGGCAGCCAGCAGATGCGGATAATGCTGCCAGACGCGCAGTCCGTCGGAGATCATGTTGCCCCAGCTCGGTGTCGGCGGATTGACCCCGACGCCAAGGAACGAGAAGGCGCTTTCCAGCACCATGGCGGTGCCAAGGCCGGCGCTGACGGCGACGATCAGCGGCCCCAGTGCATTCGGAACGACGTAGCGCATCAGGATGATGCGGTTGGTGAGGCCAAGCGCCTGTGCGGCGGTGATATAGGGCCGCGAGCGGATCGACAGTACCTGCGCGCGGACGAGGCGGGCATAGGGCGGCCAGGAAATCAGCGCCATTGATCCGAAGACCAGCAGGAAATCAACCCAGATGGTTTCGCGGTAGAACGGGTTCAGCGTTGCCAGATAACGGCTCTCCATCCACATCGAGATCGGCGACTTGAGCGAGGCATTGATGACGACGACGAGCAAGAGGTTCGGAATCGACATTGTCATGTCGGTCAGCCACATGACGATCCGGTCGAGCCAGCCGCCGAAGAAGCCCGCTAGGGCGCCAAGCGTCACGCCGATCAGGACGGCGATGAAGGTGACGACGATGGCGACAAGGAAAGCGGTCCGTGTGCCGTAGATGACGCGGCTGAAGACATCGCGGCCGAGATCGTCGGTGCCGAACAGATGCGACAGCGACGGCGCGAGGTTGCGCGCATCCAGATCCTGGCTCAGGAAGTCATACGGCGTCAGATACGGTCCGAAGACGGCGGTAAAGGCGAGGATGACGACGACGGCGAGGCCGAAGACGGCAAGCCTGTTGCGGCGCAGCCGATGCCAGGCGTCGCGCCATAGGCTGACAGGCGGTCCGATCTCTGTTGGGGTGCTGGTCATGGGAACGACGGACATGGTCAGCGGCTCCTTCTGGTGTCGTTGGCGCGCGGGTCGAGCAGCGGATAGAGCACATCGACCAAGAGGTTGGAGATCATCACCAGAAACGAACCGATCAACGTGATCGCCAGAATGACCGGGTAATCGGTGTTGATCAGCGCTTGCACCGTCAGGCGACCGAGACCGGGCAGGCCGAAAACCAGCTCGACGAAGATGGCACCGTTGACGATGGTGATCATGATCAGGCCGAGCTGGGTAACGACGGGTGTCAAAACCGGGCGCAGGATGTGGCGCAGGGCGACGATGACCTCCGGAACGCCCTTGGCCCGTGCTGTGCGGACGAAATCCTCCGACAGTACCTCGATCACGGCTGCGCGCGTCTGGCGCACGATCAGCGCGATCGGCTGGAAGGAAAGCACGAACAGCGGCAAAAGGATGCGCACGTCGAAGACGCCGCCCCAGCCATAGGGCACGGCCGAGCCGGGCAGGACCATGATCAAGAGCACCATCAGCATGGGACCGGCGACATAGGCAGGGATCGCCCAGAGAAACAGGGCGGAGCCAAGGATTGCATAGTCGGTGCGGGTGTTCTGGTTGAGAGCTGCGATCAGCCCCAGCGGAATGGCGACGACGGCGGTCAGGATGACGGAACAGAGCGCCAGCTTGAAGGAAACGGGCGCTGCGGCGGAAACCATGGCCCAGACGGAACGGCCCGAGCTCAAGGAATTGCCAAAATTGCCATGCAGCAGGTTCCAGATATAGCTGCCGAACTGGACGAGGAAGGGGCGGTTGAGGCCGGCGCTCTCACGGATCGCCTCGATGCGCTCGGGATTGTAGGCGACATCGCCCGGCGCGCGCAGGAAGATCAGCTTGATCGGGTCGCCGGCGCCGTAGTAGGCGAGCGCATAGACGCCGAGCATGACGAGCAGGACGGATGGGATCCAGACAAGGAAACGGGTCGTTATGTAACGCAGCATGGCAGTCTCCCACCCATAGTTTCAGAAGATGATGCTTCGAGCCTTGCCCTGCGGCGAAGATCCGCAATCATACCCCAGCATTGGCAATCCGTGCGGAAGCGTTTCCGCCCCGCACGGAGTTGGTTGTCGCCTGGCTTAGGCGACGGAAATGTCCCAGGGGGCCACGACCTGCCAGTCGAGGTTCTTGTCCATGCCGGACACCTTGTCGGTGGCCCAGCGGGACATCGCCTGCGCGTACCAGGGGATGAAGCTCCAGTCCTCACGGAACGCCTTCTGGGCTTCCAAAGCCAGCGCGATACGCTGCGGATCGTCCGCCGCCTTCGTCGCCGCCTCTGCCAGCAGGCTGTCGACCTTGTCGTTCTTGTATCCGCCAAGCTTGTTCTGCGCGTTCGACGATGTCGACGCGATGGAACCGGCGAGATAGGAGACCGCATCCGGGACACGGGTGCCGACGTCGTCGCGGAAGATCTGCACCGCATTCTGGTCGGGGCCGGCATAGGCATCCTGCTGCGGCTTCATGTCGACGGCCGTGATGCCCAAGTTCTGGCGCCATTGCTCTGCGATGAACTGTGCCGCAGCCTCGATCGCCGGCCCCGAAACGCCGACGAAGAGGAGCTTCGGCAGACGTTCAGGGCCGCCATAGCTCGATTCGGCCAGCAGCTTCTTTGCGCCTTCCGGATCGTACGGGTAGGGCTCGAAGCCGGAATTGTCGGCGCCGGGCACGGAGTTCAAGACCTGATCCGTCTTCTTGTGCGGGCCATCCGGGAAGGAGGCCTTCATCAGGCCTTCGCGATCGACGGCCATGATCAGCGCCTGGCGCACCTTTGGATCGTCCATCGGCGCGCGGGAAGCGTTGAACCAGAAATGCTGGCTAGTTGGAATCAGCGGCCCCTCTGCAAAGCTGGCGCCGAGATCCTGCACGATGGTCGAGGTGACGAGTTCGGTATGGGCATTGTACTCGCCGGACTTCAACAGAGACGTTGCCGTGACATTATCTTCGATCGAGTCGATTTCGATGCGGGCGAGCTTCGGCTTCGGGCCGAAGAAGTTTTCGTTGGGCTCGAAAACAAGCTTGCCGGCATCAAGGTCGATGCTGGTCAGCTTGAACGGGCCGGAGTAGACGGCATTGCTTGTCGGTGTGTACCAGTCTGCGACTTCCTCGCCGTCTTCGCCGCGCGACTGCGAGGCCTTGGTGATCGGTGCGATATGGTTGCCAAGGCGCATGAAGAAGATCGGATCGGATTCGGACAAGGTGACGACGACGGTGCCTTCGTCCGGCGTTGCAATGCCGGAAATTTCCTTGGCTTTGCCTGCGCCGACATCAGCGTAACCTGCGACCTTGCTCAAGACCTGATCGGCGCGCTGGTTCTTGGTGTTCGGCATGGCCGAGACGTTCCAGGAGCCTTTCACATCTTCGGCGGTGATCTTGCTGCCATCCGAAAAGACTGCCTTCGGGTCGATCTTGAAGGTCCAGGTCTTGTTGTCGGCATCATGCTCCCAGCTTGTAAAGACGTAAGGGTGCAATTCACCCTTGCTGTCGAAATACATCGGCGATGCCCACCAGGCCGAATTCCAGCGATACGGTACGCCGCCGCCGCGCAACGGCGACCAATCCTGGTTGAAGGCAGGGTTCGCGACCTTGAGTACCTGGCCTTCCTGCGCCATGACGATGCGGGCGTTGAGGCCGAACAGGCTAAGAGCCACGCTCGTGCCGAGGCCAAGTTTCAAGGCGTTGCGGCGTGTCATCTGCGGCTGCGACGAGCCGGCTTCATTGTTCTGATTAGACATCTGATCCTCCAATAGATGCTGTCATCGCGCCCTCCGTCTGTCCGGTTCCTGACAGGTTGCCGCGCCATGATGAGGGCGGACACTGGATCTATATTGTAAATATGTCAACATTAAATCTTTGAAATATTCGCAAGTATAGCGGATGCGGAATAAAATTCATATTTTTCAATAGGATATTTTACTGCTGAAATTCCATCCTCTGATTTTTTCTTGACAACTTGTCATGATTGGGGAAAAAGCGGGAAACAGCGGCGGCATCAGTTGCCGGCCGGCGGCGGGAGGAGTTCGCAGAATGACGATTCACAGGATAACCGGCGTTTACAGCGCTGCCACGACACCGCTCAATACGGACGACACCCCGGATCTCGGCCTGTTCACGGCCCATTGCCAGCGTCTTCTCGAAGAGGGATGTCACGGCATAGCGCTGCTTGGCACGACGGGCGAGGCCAACTCCTTCTCATCGGCCGAACGTCGCGAAATTCTGGAGGCCGCGCTGAAGGCTGGTATTGCGCCCGATCAACTGATGCCCGGTACCGGCGTGGCCGCTATCCCGGATACGATCGAACTGACGCGGCATGCGCTGTCGGTTGGCGTCACCCGCGTTGTCATGCTGCCACCCTTCTATTACAAGGGCGTTTCGGATGAAGGGCTCTTCGCTGCCTACGCGCGGATCATCGAGACGATCGCCGACGATCGCCTGCGTATTGTCCTCTATCACATCCCCCAGGTTTCCGGCATTCCGCTGACCCTGCCGCTGATCGGCCGGCTGATTGAGGCCTTCCCGGATACGGTGGTCGGCATCAAGGATTCTGCCGGCGATTTCGCCAATATGCAGGCACTTCTGGCCGCTTTTCCCGGCTTTTCAGTGCTTGCCGGCGCCGATCCTCTGCTGTTGCCGCTCATCAAGGCGGGGGGCGCAGGCTGCATTACGGCAACGTCCAATCTGGTCGCCGATTCCCTGCGCACCGTCTACGACCATGCCAACGATCCGGCCCGCGCGGCCGAGGTCGAGGCGGCACAGGCGCGCATCAATGCCTATCGATCGCTGTCCAATTCCTACGTCCAGATCCCGACGATCAAGGCGATGGTCGGTTTGAAGAACGGCAATTCTGCCTGGGCACGGCCGCGTCCGCCGCTGATGGCGCTGAGTGCATCAGATCAGGCGGATCTGGCGGTCAAGTTTGCGCAGCTGCCGTAAAGGAGTAAACCATGACATTCGGTTCCGGGCTGAAACCTGAAGAAATTCCGTCGCTTATGGATGGTGCTGTCGTGCCGCACGGTACGGAAAAGCATCGCTTCGATGCCTATCTGCCGTCACCCTGCGTGCAGAACCACGCCGCCAACCTCGCTTTCCTGCCCGACGGCTCGTTGGCTTGCGTCTGGTTCGGCGGCACGATGGAAGGCATGGGCGATATCTCGATCTACATGTCGCGGCTGGCGGCCGGTTCCTCGCAATGGTCGGTCCCGGAAAAAATGTCGGACGATCCGCAGAAATCGGAACAGAACCCGCTTCTCTTCGCCGCGCCAGATGGCAGGGTCTGGCTGATCTTCACCTCGCAGACATCGGGAAACCAGGACGGCGCCGTCGTCAAGCGGCGGGTCTCGGCGGATGGCGGCCGCACATTCGGCGCAGTCGAAATTCTCTGCGATATCCCTGGCACATTCGTGCGTCAGCCCATTGTCGTCAACCGGTCGGGCCATTGGCTGTTGCCAGTGTTTCGCTGTGTCGGCGAATCCGGCCAGCGCTGGACGGGCGATGTCGATACGGCGGCGGTTCTGCTGTCGCGCGATGCCGGAACCAGTTGGCAGATGGTCGATGTGCCTGACAGTATCGGTGCCGTGCACATGAACATCATTGCTCGGGACAACGAACGGATGGTGGCCTTCTTCCGCAACCGGTTCGCCACGCAGATCCTGCGCAGCATTTCGCTTGATGACGGGATGAACTGGAGCGCGCCCGAACCCACAGTGCTGCCGAACAACAATTCGTCGATCCAGGCGACCGCGCTGTCGGATGGCAGAATTGCAATAATCTACAATCATTCCAATGCCCTGATGTCCAGCGACCGGCGTCATTCGCTCTATGACGAGATCGAGGCGGAGGAAGGCGCGCAGGTGCCTCCGCCCGAGGTCGGAGCCGCATTGCAGGACGGTCGCCCCAAGGCCATATGGGGTGTCCCGCGTGCGCCGATGAGCCTCGTTTTTTCCGGCGACGGCGGGGAAAGCTTTACCGCTTCCCGCAATCTTGAGACCGGTGACGGCTATTGCCTGACCAACAATTCCAAGGACGCGCTCAACCGCGAATATTCCTATCCGTCGATCATCGAAGGTCCGGACGGTGCCCTGCACGTCGCCTACACCTATTATCGCCGCGCGATCAAATACGTGCGGCTGGAGCCCGGCTACACGGCTTGAATGTCAACGGAGAAGCGTCAGGCCGCTTCCCGCATTGTTTGGAAAGCCGGATGGTTTTTACAAGTGGATAAATGTTCAGTCCATACGGGGCATTTTTTACAAATCGGCCTCTGTTGGTCGCTCTTTGGGTGGTTATGTGTTGGTAGGACCGGGATTTATACAAATCTCTGGTCGCGGCATGCTCACTGTTCTTCAGCCGTCATTCAAGCTGGTTTGGCAAGGTCGCCTCTGGGAATGATATAATAAATACAAACATATAATCTCTCTCATGTCCTCATCATGATTGTTTCGGATGTTTGAGAATCAGAAAAAGAAGGATGGCGATTGCCTTCGCTCTTGCCAAGATAGGCAGATGGATGTAACAAATTTACATGC
>Ga0307515_10005697_pt1 | contig 25153 bp, 20 predicted proteins | sample 17_EM_MG_FD_194513 | JGI IMG/M metagenome (GOLD analysis project Ga0307515, IMG submission 194513) | Populus trichocarpa ectomycorrhiza microbial communities from riparian zone in the Pacific Northwest, United States - 17_EM | ecosystem: Host-associated > Plants > Roots > Unclassified | place... | reverse complement strand
TTAACACCAAGTACAGCATACACCAAGTACAGCATACACCAAGTACAGCATACCCCAAGTACTGCATACACCGCATACTGCATCATCCCAAGATTGACTGTCTCCCGGTCCCAGCCAGTCTCTCATCTCTTGGCAGACAATATTGTATTCAATTCTCCACATTTGCACAATTACGAGTTAAGCAATGAATAGAGTCTCAGCTCATGTTGCGCCTCCCTCCCGAACTACCGCCTCCAGATTGACCGCCTCCTAGTACTCCTCCAATCTAACTTGATCATGGCCTCCAAGTGCATCTCCAAACTCGCTCGATCATAGCCTCCAAGTGTATCTCTGATCTCGCACAATTTCAGCCTCCAAATTCGCACCTTCACGGCCCTCCAAGTGAGTCTCCATACTCGCTCGAACACGGCCTCCAGGTGCATCTCCCAACTCGCTCAACTACAACCTCCGGGTGCATCTCTAAGTTCACTCGATCACGGTGTGGTGAAACGGTGGAGCTAGAAGGCATACAGCCCATCCTCAACATTCCGCCACACCTCTCATGGTATACGAAGAGAATTCATAAGAAACAGCAGTTCTATCTTGAAAAGTGTAGGAAGAGGGTGAAAGGATATGAAGGGATACCCGGCCATGATGAACCGCCCAAATTGCGTGGATCTATGAATGTTCGGCAAGAGGGTGAGAAGATCATCACAAACTGCATGGATCTACAAAGCTCGGCAAGAGTGCATGGGACCAAGACCTGGGAAAGATTGAGTGTGTATTTCGTATAATGAAATGATATCTATCTACCCCGGGGTCTCCAAACTATATACTGCATGTCGCTGAGTCCATCTCCGTGATCCCTGTATCTTCGTATGTATATATATAGAGAGACTTAGATAATACATGCCTGATTATGATGTAGCGAATCTAGTGACTGTAACAGAGACCAATATGATTGATGAAATGCCTAGTGGTTATGGAAGTCTAGGAACCACTGGCGTGAGAATACGGCACCAAGTCTCCCGCAGAGCTTGTGCAGTTGTCTCAGCAGCTCTAAAATTTGAGTATCATAATAGTCAAATCTCGTAGCATCCTGAATGCACCTCCATCACTGCAGGTGCTTCCAGGAGCACGTGAGAATGCTCTTGCACAGTCTGAGAGAACTTTGCAAAGCTCCAGGGGGGGCTGGGAGCATCTGGAAGTACTTAGAAGCACTGGCGAGGGCTACCGGACTGTCTGGGAGATTTGCATATGGCTTCCGGATCGAATTACGTTTTGCTGATGCATTTGAACACATTTTGAAAGTGCTGAAACTGATCATGACATTCCAGAGAGAGCTTGCGGTAGTGAATATGCAGACACCGGGTCATCAAAACGAGTTCATTGACTGTCCGACAGCCAACGTATGAATCACAGTACTACCTATTGTGAATGTGAAAACACTGTGGAATTCGACATTCAAGTTGCTTGAGGGAGCCTTTGAATCTTGAGAATGCACCCGCGAGTGGCTTAAAAATTCACAATATGGTGAATACTGGGCACTCTGCACAACACAGGTGGAATGGACCATCGTCGAGTACCTCATAGATGTTTCAAGGCCATTCTGATACTAGAACTGGTGGATGTCAACCAGGCATATGATTACTGTCCATCATTTTATCACTGTCTACAATGACATGTTTGATCAGTGGTTGGTGTTATGCAACCTGTAGCTAAGCAAAACACTAAATGGAAGGAAAACTTATACTTCACAGTGATGTTTGCGTGACGGAAGCTGTCAGAATAGTATGCTGAAGTCACTCCAACGACGGGTATGGTTCTCATTTCTGCATATATCCTTGACCCGGTCTGGAAGTTGCGATCATTTAGGAAGTGGGACAAGGGAATCAATATCAATCCTATAGACGAGATTTCTTATACTACCTGATACCAAGAGGCATTTCAGCCATATGTGGAGAATGAATATTGTGCCAAACATGGACCATTGCCTATCATTAAACCCGAAAGCATACCAAGAAACAATCTCTTCACCTCCGCAACAGCTTCTGGATCTGGTCGATCATCTTTTGAACCATACGATTTGCCCAGCGATGATGAAGACTCCTTACTGCCTACAAATGAGGCTGCAATAACATCCAGACGACGCAATTGTGATGCACGCTTCTTGACAGCCGTGAGGCTATATTTGAATTCACCACCTGGATCACCAAAGAAGTGGGGGCCGATTATGTCGAATCCTAACGATTACTGCACCGACCCGATGGGGATTATCACTACATTTTGGATTCTGGAAATCACTGACTGGTGGCATTGACAAGAGGAAATGCACTCAAAGTACACCAATCTCTCCAATGTGGCACGTGACATGTTCTGTACCATACCTCATGGTGTAGGAGTGGAGGCCAGTTTTTCCTTGGGCGAGATGTTATCAGCTGGAAGCAGTCAAATACCACTGGCAACACTCTTTGCAAACTGATCATAGTGAGACAGTTGGGTGGAGCCAATATTGCAACATTAGTAAGTGATGATCTTGCATTGGGTACAACGGAACCTGAAAATGACTTGGAAAGGAAGCGACAGGGGGAGGCAAGAAAATTGCGCAGAATGGGCAAAGGCCATAACTGTTTGAAGATGTGGCAGGGCTGCGAATGCCGATGTGCTACACTGAAGGAATCTCGTGCTCAAAACAAGCAAATGATGGCTGTAGGATACATTTCGGATACTGAAGAGATAGTCAAACAATCCTGGTCAAAGATTCAACATGATGGTGCCGCTGCGTTAAATTTGTCGGAAAGATCACCTTTGACACCAACATTGTCTACAACAGACCTCCCTGGAGGACGAACTCAAGTATTGAATGTGCACCAAATCAAAAGAATTGACCACCATCCAGCCAAAAATTATGAGGACATTGCACCTGCAAGCATTTTCAACACCGAAAATTGACTCGACTGGAATAGTCGCTTGGATAATCACAATGTGAGTGAAGACCACTGGGAAGTAGACAATGAGGCTGACATGGAGCTAGACAATGGCATCGAGGATCTATAAAGCCAATGGAAGTGGGATGTTAGTGACGCACCACACATTCCCGCATTGATTCGGCCAACACAGAGGTCAAAGCACACTGCAGAAAAGTTGTTTATGCCAGTCAATACAATAGTAATGATGAGGAATAAGGGGAACATGAAAAAGTAGGACAGAATGCATCAATGTATTTTCACCGGCTTCTTGATGAAGTTTGACCAAAAATTTCATGTTGAGACATATTATGGTATAGCTGTGAGCAGTCACATGTGAATATTGGTTAATAAACAGAAGTATAGCAGGTGAATTGAAGCATTTGGCAAGATGTTTAAATTTCAATTGAATGAGAGTGACCAGTGCAAGAATTTTACTGGGCTTGGCTTTGCCAATGGGCCCAGTCCCAATCAGTCAGAAAGGCAACCAATAAGTGCAAATCATTTTATATACAATTATCGATGGCAGCAGATTTTGAATGGACAATTCATCAAAATGAATGTCAAATGAGCATCAATGATTTTTGGTAGTGTAAGTAATGTAATTGCAAAATGATTTGGTCGCTGTTCTGCATGACAGACATATCGGTAGCCGTTATAGGCGAGAGATACGGCAACATGGTCACTGCGCCATTGTGAAAATAAGTGTCAACGGAACATCAACAACTCTGGCTTTGCATCTTGGGTAATATAAGTTGTGATTGGTTGGAGACATCCATAGAGGAGGTATTGGCTGCCTTTAGAGGCAAAAACAAAAGCGACATGCTCCCTGCCCCATCCTGAAAATGAGCGTCAATGGAGCATCAACAATTTTTGGTCTTGCATCATGGGTAATCTAAGTGTCGCTTTGTGGCAATAGATCGTATATGGAGCAATAGCAGCCCGTTCAGGAAAATCATTGCATGACATACACTTTACCCCATCATGAAAATGTGCGTCAACATCGTGTCAACAAATTTTGGTCTTGTGAGTGAGGTAATTGACAAGTGTTTTGGTTCCTGTTATGCAAAACCGACATATTGGCTGCCTTTAGAGGCAAAAACAAAAGTGACATGCTCCCTGCCCCATCCTGAAAATGAGGATCAACTGAGCACCATTGATTTTGGGTCTTGCATCTTGGGTAATATAGGAGTCGGTTTGTGGCCATGATTCATATATGAAGTATTGGTGGCGTGTTCAGGTAAATCAGGGTGTGACATATATGATACCCCTTTATGAAAATGAGCGTCATCGGAGTGTCAACAATTTCTGGTCTTGCATATTGGAAATTCAATGCATTGCGTGGATACTTGAGCTCATATCAGAACTATTGACGGCCATTATAGGCAAATCTACAATAAATCAAATGGAATACACTGATTCCAAAATAATTGATATCGCACACTGCAAATCATATACAAAGTGATCACTGGATGTTGAATAAGCATTTTTGATAATCTGCTATTTCCAAACAGCAACTACCAGAGCATTATATGAATCCACAAATGGACCTGCTGGGCAACCTGCTGACCATCCGGCCAATTAACACCTGTTTGGACAATTCCTACAAACTGTACCCGAATTGACGGTCCAGACATATTGACAACTCAGACTGCCAATTTAGCAATGGTTCAGTTGCATCCTAGTGTTGGATCCGAAGCGACAGTCTGGAACAGTTGCGATTACTTGTTGCAGGCAGCTGCCAACAGGAGATACTCTATTCCGTACAAGTTTGGAGGGATCAAGTGTACACTGCATACAAATATCGACATCTGATTATCAGGAACAATAGCTATACTACACATCAATCGTTGTCATCCTGCATCCCAGTAAGAAATATGACATTTAACTTGAGGTGATGTATTTTGGCTTCCCATATGCCAGCTGCACTGGTGGCAGATGACATGGGTTGTTGCAAGATATTCACAGCATTTGCCCCAGAAATGATATGCATATCACTGTTGGATAATATTGTTATACCATGAGCACTATGAATTGAGTTGGGGAATTCATCTGAAATATGGGTTAATATGTCCGCCAACAACAGTCATGGAATGATCAGAAATGATAGTGACTGGTATTCAGTTCAGGATATCAATGCATTGCCCAGCACCCTGTTAGAGATTGAAGCAACTCCACCTCAAGCATATCTGGTGCATACATAGGCTGTGGAATGGAACGTTTTCATTGTCATACCCATTGTTAAAGAGACATTACACAGTGCTATAAACAAGACAACTTATGCAAGTAATGATTGATTGGTAATGTTATTGGAAAGATACAATTTAGACTTTACTCCAGAGATATGAACACGATCAGTAGCAAGATCGAACATCAATAGAATTGACACCAAGCGTGAAGGAATCCAGTATAATTCATAGTGAAACGAGCTAGCAAAAGTTAAAGGTACAAATATTTTTCGAGATTTGGGATTTACCAGAATTGTTATTGACATCAGATGAATAACATTGTGGACTGGTCAAATGGGAGGAATTCTTGAATAAAACTGAAGCTTCAACTCACTGCAATACCAGGAGTCAAATTACAGTAAAATGTGTGTTGCTATATGATGTAGGTATTTTTTGCAGCTCATGACAATCTGGTGGATATTATTGACATCAAAATGCACATTGCAGAGGTACAACAGTCAGCTCAAAAAATGTTAATGGATGTGATGGTGAATAAACATAAGGAAGCCAAAAATCATGTGCTGTACTAATTAATTTAAATTGCAATGAGTTAAATACATAGTAGATAATTGGGTTTATAACTCACAAATGGAAAACTGCAGGTTAACTGTCCAATGGTTAATTCAGACCATGTACATTGCAAATGGACTAATGAAGAGTAATCAATATTGCAGTCCCTGATGGAAAGATACACTAGGCATGGCTTTTCTAGTGTATAGAGGGTTCCAAGATTGTTTTGTGCATATATCATTGTCATGGTGGGAAATAGAGAGAATCACAATAAGTATTGTGGTCAGTGTTACAATGATTGGCCGTAGGAAATTTGGTTGAATTCTCTGATATTCCACTCGCTGAGAGATACATCTCTGCTAATGCTCGGTATCCAGTATTTGGATTATCATGAGTTCAATTTCAATCAATCTTCAAGTGAGGTGATTTCATATGGTTTTCAAAGAAATTCCAATGCCATTTCCAGAACACCTGCTGCAGGAATTCAAATAACTTTTCAACATCAATATCACAAGGTTCATAATTTGATATGGTGACTAACAGCGACTGTGGCAGATCTCGCAAATCTTGTGTGCGATGCGTATGGAAATGGGCACCAATCATTACACAGCAATGCAGTTCGGATCCCAATATTGCACAAATCTCTTCTGATTTATAAATACAATGGAAGTGGGATGAGCAATTCTACTTTCTAGAATACGTCAGGAAAAAGTCACTGTGCCATGTGTAATTTCCCATAAGCTATAGAACCTCCAGTAGTCTCCCGTAACAGCCATACCAGGGGATGATAGAATATGGACCAAAGTGATCTTACCGAATGTGAATAATAATCACGTAATACACGGTAAGCTGACCGTTCTATTTCTACCTTACCCCATTACTTTGGTGTAGTAGCTAAGTACTCTCAGGGTGATAGCGGGAGTATTTGTGCATGACACGGTGTAATCAAGTATGCTAGATCTGAACTATGGATTGTTTGGCAGAGTCTACTTGTGCAATCACACTGTCTCGTCAGAACTCACAGTCGGTTGTCAGAGTAGTCGCCATGATCTTGTCAGAGGCTCCACATGCTGTGGCCTTGGTCTTGTCAGAGCCCATCATCAGCTTTCAGAGTCTGCACAAATAGTCGCCGTGATCATGTCAAAGGCTTGTCTTGGCATTGCCCTGGTCTTGTCAGAGCCCACCGTCAGCCATCAGAGTCCGCGCATATAGTTGCTGTGATCTTGTCAGAGGTTTCCTATGCTATCCTCCTGGCCATGTCAGAGCTAACCATCAGTTGTCGGAGTCCAGACATATAGTCGCCGTGATCTTGTCAGCTGCTTCTGATGCTGTCGCCCTGGTCTTGTCAGAGCCCACCATCAGCTGTCAGAGTCTGCACGTATATCAACAGTGATCTTTGTCAGGACTCACTGTCAATTATCCGAGTCTAGATATGTTTTGCACTGATTATTGTTCGATTCTGATTTTAGAACTGTTTACGCGTGGAATCTGTTTAGTCTGTTTTCCATCAATTGTATTCCCATAATAAACCATCAAGCCAATATATACTGTATAAATGAGCAGTGAAATGTCCTCATCGCTGATTACCAACTCCGGATCCTACCGTGTGGCGGCAGGAGCTTTCCAATCCCAACCATTGAATGTGTTGATCCTGTCCATATGTATAGCCAGGATCTTTTTTTGAATCTTTGGTGGGATACTTTCCCATTGTTTGAATAGATCACTAAATGTACCTACTGAAACGTCAGATACGTGTGTTCAAAACAGTGTTCAGCATACACTTGAATGTAACAACTTCAACTACCACACGGAGGAAACTGCTACCAGCCCAGTTGTCCAAGGAATGCTGTACTAAAGTTGTAGCAGGTAACAAACAGTCTGCTGTCACCTCATCGGTGAGGTGGGATGTATATGGCTGCCACGTGAAATTACATTATGAGTTCTCGAAGAAGGTATTTGCCATTATGCCCGATACCGAATGATGCAGAATCATCTTCTTCAGTCTCTCAGTTGATTGTCAGGACATCAATAGAATCAATGGTGTTCAGTCATTGTTCATTCTCACAGTCTGAATGATCATACTGGTATGTGCAAGGAGAGAATAGCCTTGATATTAGCTTTTGGCTGTAATCATTCGAAAGGGTCCGAAAGCTAGTGGCATATTGATCAGGTGCGACTTCAGAAGCCTGTTTGTTGAAGAGCGCTCGGGCAGCTGATTGGCGATCAGCGAAGTTTGTTGTCAGTCCGAACAAACAGGGCTTGAAACATGCGAATTCTTACTGTGTGGATAGCTGCCGTTGAGAAGTTAAACTCCTTGATTCCTGTACTCAGAATTTCTTGAGCTTCTTTGTAGCATTCCTCGGAAAGTTTCTTGATGTCGACTGGGTAGTGGTCGCCGCTAAGTATTCTGCAAAAAAATAGATCTCAGGCATTGTCCCAGCAATTTCTTGGCTCCCCGATGTCACCCACCTTACGCATTTGCCAGCAGCCAGTATCGATGGGGGACCTATTCTGCTTTTTGCATCTAGGTGTTGCCTATGTCAGAGAGGTTGCACAAAGTCAAAGCCAATAGGAGAATGTTGCTCTTACCTGCTGAGCATAATGGTCCCAGTTCCGTGGAGGAGTGTCACGGGGTCATTGCAATGCCTATGTGGTGTCAGCTATAGAGTTCAATGTTGGACGATGGTATGTTTACTACACCCCTGGGTTGCCAGGAAAAAGAGTGATCGATTGCGACTAGGTATTGACAGTAAATGCAGGGGTGGACAGTCCTGCATATACTGGGCAGCTGCAGGTTGTCAGACGAACAAGGTGTTCGCAACTAGATATAGCCACTCGCAAGCCGGGATGGTCATTTCTGCTCCTACTAACCCGTCGCTGGCTAATGGAAGGGCTACACTTTCACACCAAGAAATTGTCAGTCAGACACAAATGTCGAGTAGGATGTGTCATTACCACTGCTTAGTGGTTCAGACTGGAAGAATGACTACACGTATTTAATAAGCGGGTACTTCGACATGGGGATCACAGTACATCGCCATTGTCATCGCAATCACTCATCTGTTGGCAGTCCGAGGTCTCGTTAGTGCGATGATTGCCTCCAGATTGGTGCCGTCGTCGGCCATTCTCATTGTAGTGAGTCCCACGGCTACTGGCGGCAGAGTTTTGTTGGCCATTGTGGCTGCTGCTGCCCTGGGCCGTGCCACTAGGATTTCGATTGGTGCGGCCACTGCTGCATCCGGATTTTCTAGAATGGTAGCAGGTGCGGCTGCCAGATCTGGTTTCGTTTGACATTCTGTGGGTTGTATGTTCCTGTGAAGGTTCGGCTTGGGTGTATCGGCTTTGCATGTACACAGGATCCACGGCTTGTCACGGTGTATTATATTATGCATTTCTCTCTCCCGTCACTCAAAAACAACGCTGTCAGAGTCAAAAATAGACCCAATAATGTTGGTTGCCATGGTAGAGCTATGGTCCATGTGAAAGTCAAAGTTGTGCTGTAAATGTATCAGAATCGAGTTCATTGTCAGAGTTGAGATTATACAGTATACATTGGGCCTTCCAAGTCACAGTTGAAGTAATTACCATACAGGCGAGGTTACTTCCGGTGTCAGAGTAGGGTAGTTGTCAGTTAGGCCGATTGTCAGAGTTAGGGTGATTGTCAGAGTTAGGGTAATTGTCAGAACTAGGGTGATTGTCAGAGCTAGGGTGATTGTCAGAGCTAGGATGATTGTCAGAGTTCGAGTGATTGTCAGAGTCAAAGTGATACCATGTATGTTGGGTCTCCTGAGTCAATGTTGAATTAATGCTGTATTATAGGTGGGGTTACATCCCATATCAGAGTAGGGTGGTTGTCAGAGTTAAGGTAATTGTCAGAGTTGAAGTTATACCATATACATTGGGTTCTCCCAAGTCAAAGTTGAATGAATACCTGTATTTTAGGTGGGGTTGCTTCCCGTATCGGAGTAGCGTGGTTGTCAGAGTTATGGAAATTGTCAGAGATATGGAAATTGTCAGAGTCAATGTTATACCGTAAACGGAGGGTTCTCCCAAGTCAAAGTTGAAGCAATGCCATACTTTAGTTGAGGGTGCTTCCCATATCAGAGTTGGGTGGTTGTCAGAGTCAGGGAAAGTGTCAGAGTTGAAGTTGTACCATATACATTGGGTCTCCTGAGTCAAAGTTGACATAATGCTGTATTATAGGTGGGGTTGCTTCCTGTATCAGATTAGGGTGGTTGTCAGAGTTAGGGAAATTGTCAGAGTTAAGGTAATTGTCAGAGTTATACCATATACATTGGGTCTCTCATGTCAGAGTCGAAGTTATACTGGACTTTCCCATGTTCAGAGTACCTTTTATAGGTTCCATAAGTTAGAATTGATATTATACCACTTTGGTAAGATTCAGTAATCTGCCAATCTTCCCGGCTATATTGTTGCCGATAAACCCCTACATTGGCCCGCACTATGAGACCTGTCTCCCGCATCCACTCTGGGATCTCACACTGCGGATCCCAACACACAGGTGGATCTCGATACCGCACAGTATGGTCTCCACTGCTCTGGAAGTCGAAGTGGTAGAAATAGTCATGAATGCTGTGCTCTCACAAGTCCAGCCAGATCTCCCCACCACATGCTCAGCAGGTAACGGCCGCTGACCCATCCTGAGGGTGAACAAAATGAAGGTCATATACTTCGAATATTGCATCGCATGTAGAATAGCATCATGAAACTGTGAATGGTGGGAGGTTGATGTGAATTGCGGTGCAGCTCTCCAATGGATGGGAGTAAGTACATAAGAACTTTCAGGTGATAACTGACCCGCGTTAGTGTTGGATCACGCATATCCCCACGGGTAGTAGTTTGTGTTGGTTTGTGGTTAGGCTCCCATATCCCTACAGAGGCAGCTGAGAAACGTTTGGTTGGACCGTGTGGGCCGCATATAACCCATATCTAGTTCATGACTGCTAGTGATCCGGGATCTAAAGTAGAGTAAGTAGTTAGTGTCGGCCATACGAAATTGGTACTGTGCTTGGTAGAAGAGTATGATGTTCTTGTCAGAGCAACCTGTCAGAACAACCTGTCAGAGCAACCTTGTCAGAGCAACCTTGTCAGAGTGATCTGTCTGTGCAACCTTGTCAGAGCCGAGTTGTGCTCCATTGGCATATCTGACCCACAATGTGGCCATGCGATTGAAATGGATGAATCAATGTCACCGACCCTTTGTAGATTACTGTATGGCCCGTGGATTGGGTGGATGGATCCAAGTCCCGGACCCATTGTAATTTACTGTGTGGTACTTCTGCTGATCTTTGCAACATTATGTTGCAAGGGTGTAGTTTATAGATAGGTTGTGGAGTACTTCGGCAGCGCCATCACAGGAACCAGAATTCGTACACTCGTACTGCACAGAATTCCATTCTCTACCCACCACATTCTCTGCTTAACTACCCCACAATGCCTGCTACAACTGGCCACTTGTCCCAAAGCCTCAAACAGTGCTGGTCTGACGTCAATATATAGATGAACAAGACGAAGAAAGTGGTGGCTATGCCACATATCAGCTCTGCAGAAAAGCCCATCAAACACATGCCAAGTCTAATCCATATTCGAAAACATTAATGCGTCCCTAGTCGGCACTGTGGGTGTCTCTCATATGTCCAAAGTGAATACACACTAATGACAAACTTGAGGCCGAAACTGGGTGGCATGGATGTTACTTTGGTTAGGACTATAGTGCTTCCGCACTGAATATTCATTTTGTTTGCTTCTTTATGTCTGCAGGGGTTTGTCTTAGCTTTTATCGGTATTAAGGGATTTCAGTAAACTTTCATGTCACTGTGTCACTTCAATGCTGTTTTAGCAAGTACCGATACCATTGTTTATGGTTGCCTTGACTGTAGAGTACTCGCAGGGCGGTATGCTTGCAGAGCGCTTACCAATAGTGATTCTGCATTGTTAAATAATGAAGACTTTTGTGAACAGAGTGTGGTCATGGCAAACTCTTTGGAGTGTCGCTGTCAGAGCGGTTGTCAGATTGTTGTCAGAGTTGTTGTCAGAGGGCTTCTGTCAGAGCAGCTATTGTCAGAGTGGCTGCTGTCTGAGTGGCTGCTGTCAGAGTGGCTGCAGTCCGAGTCGCAGTCAGGCTGGTCGGAGGTCAAAGTCAGGAACTTAATATCTGCATTCCTCGGTATTAGTCATCTATCCAGCTTGAAACATTCCAAATGTCAACTGTGAGATGACCCAACAGCGACCCAAAACCCAGCGGGGCAAACCCAGAAACCCAAACAGAGACCAAAACTGTGAACCCAGAAGAGAGATCCCAAACCCAAGCACCAACCCAGAAGGAAAAAAATCGCAGACCCAAAAGTGGAAAGTATACAAAGATCACAAATTACCTGACATGTATTATTACATGGTTATATTGACCAATCACAGCAGACTGGATTGCCTGTGGGGAAATCTTCCCGAATACTGTATCATATAGTGGATCAGCATCGAGATCAATTGCCTCGCTGGGAGCCTTCTGGTAAACCCCCAGCGCATATTGCATTGGTGATTGCTTCATCCGCAGGGAGTTTTCAATCAACAAATGAATCATGGTATGGTTTACCAATCGAGTTGTGTGTTGTGTTTGTAGTTGACCAATCTGCCAGACACATGACCATGCCTGATGTTCCATTGAGTACTGTGTACCATGTTCTACCATGATGGAATTTCGGCAATTATAATATAGGTTCAAGGCCTCATTGCTTGTCAGATAGGACAAGACAAGGACCCTCACCTACCCGCAGTTGATAAATGACTTCTTCACAAAACCACGCCCATTGGCACTCATCGAGCTATTGATGGCAAATTCATTGTAGTGTAAGAGGCGGCAGCACTGCCCACAGTTAGTAATATTGTCATAGGAAGAGTCAATGTCAGAGTTAAATGTCACATTGATGTGTGTGAGAGTTAAATGTCAGAGTTGTTATGAGTGGCAGAAAGTCAGATTGTAAAGAAGTGCTAACCAGTGTGACAAGCCGCTGGGTAGATTGCCAATATAGCCACAGAATCAGCTTCTCCCCGTTGTCTTTCGCTGTCAAGGTGTTCTGGAGATAGTGTTTGAGCAAAGCCTACTCAGGAGCCCTAAACAGCGATGTAGCCTGAATCTGGTCATATGTCATGAAGTTGCCCTTCTCAGGCGGAGGTATTCAGTCCGTTTTCCCTGGGAAAGCCTTGACTAACTCAGAACTGACCATCCTGAGCATGATGAGGTGTGGACTGCCCGTGTTACCAAGCCCAGGAGGTAATGGCCATAGAAATTTCGACAATGGTATTTCCGGACCCATTGAGGCAGGGCCACAAATAAGCACCCCGGAAATACAGTGAATTTGCCGCCTACAAGTGCCAATGGCATCATCTTGCCCATCATTGTAGCCTGCGTGGAGGTAACCCCGGTGATTCTCTCTCTATCACCCTTACAGCTACCATCTCTCAAATTAATGTAGTACTGTCAAGCTCCAGAGGACTGTCTGAATGTAACAAGTTCAGTGGTTACATCATAGGAGGGATGTTGATGATGGGCTTTGGGTTCTTGAACTGGATATGGCTCACCATTGTATGCTGTAGCATTGGTGGGCATAAAACCGCAAATGCTCGCCTCCCAACAGGTTCCTCTTAGCTGTGGGGTCTGATTACTATGTTCGATGTTTGCGTGGCCTTTCTTAATTACTCCACTTCACCAAATAGGGGCAACATATAACCATCCCAAGCCATTGTTCTGCAGTGAACAAGTGATCCGAATTCTGGGCCTGTCTTGTATCGATCTGGAACTAGCGTGATCCCTGCACCACACTCAGTACCTGACACATGACTTTGGTCTGTGACCCAATCGTCATCATTGTTGAGAGTATAGTCAAATGTATCTGGCAGCAGCTGTAAAGTCTACAAGGATGAACTCTCCAGAAAACACAGGATCGAATGCAAGTCTTCGATGCCATTGACCAATGGGGTTGCTGTTAACATCTGTTTGTATTGTGGCTCTATACTGAGTATAGAGAATGCCATATGCATATTGAAATCATGGGAGTCCATTTTAACGACCATGCCATTAGCCTTCCTCAACCAGCAGATTGGGGTCCCACTCATTCTCAACCTGTGTGCCACATCCAAGATACCCCCAACACAGCTGCCAGGGCCCCAAAATGTTGATCCGTTGGCTTCCTCATGGTTGAAAGGCTGGTTGAAAGTCTCAAAGGTTGGGATCATGACTCTTCTCTATGGTTCACCCTGAAGAGTGGCCCGATGGGATGTCCTCCTCCAGGAAGAAGTTCTGTAATGGAGATGTGGAGTTAACTCAGTGAACTTAGTCTCCACAGTTTTTCGTTCTGCCACCATCGGTTCAAGGCTATTTGAACCTGAACTTGAAGTCACTATAGTCGTTTGTATTCTGTTCATACCACAAATTTGATGTTGGGATGTGGACCTCCCACCATGGCTTTCAACGCTCCCTTCCAACCTTCTCACCTCATTCAACCTTCGCTTTGTGGTTGTCCATGTCGATATCCCACTTGTGAAATCCAGGAGGTGGATTCTTGATGTTTTATCCATAGACATTAACCTAGTGACATATTAAAGCTGGTGCTGACAGAGTCTGATGATTGTTAGTGTGGCAAACAGTATCTCTCAAGGGCACAGCAGAGTCTAACCATGCCAGGACCGCAGTCATCAGCTGCCAAACCACCCTTTGCAAAGCTATTATCTCTCTCTGCTATCCAATTCACTGCCAGAATTTGGTGTGGTTGTAACTGCATGGGTTTGAGGAGGGGCTTGAAAGTTCTGATCTCCATGGTGATGCCAAATGCTGCCATTGACTCCTCCAAGTTTTCTCTCTGAAATTGCTGGTAATCTATCAGCTCCGCTAATCTGTGAGTGAAAATTGGCTTCATTCAACATTCTGACTACTGCTCTGATGGCGGGCAGGGCTCTGACAACTGCTCTGACAGCGGCTGAGCTCTTACAGCAACTCTGACAGCAGCTCTAGTAGGGGCTGAGCTCTGACAGTAGCTCTATGGCTGTGACAGTGACCACGCTGACAAGGGAAGAGACTCAGCAGTCCACATCAACATTATCTGTCTGTTCCTCCTTCTGTAATTGCACACAAGGTTCGTTGGCTCCCTCAAGTTCCATTCCAGCAATATTGTTGAGGTCAGTGTCTAGTTTTGGAAACTGTTCAAACCCACTAGGACAGGTCCAGGTTCCGGTTGTGACCCCGAACCGAACTGTTGCAATGGTGTTACCTCATGAGCAACCCAGACTATTGCTTTTCAGCCGGTTTCCACCAAATAACTCGCATCTTACAAGCCCAGATTCTTCCCTCCAATTATGTATCTGAGTTCTAATTGTATCGCAACATGGTTTATACGTGAATTATGAAGTCCTTGGAGCTCTTTCACCGGTTGGTCTCCGATTTGGAATCTGAGCAATATTCATTGACTCGCTGTTGAAAAGCTGCATTTTGGGTGTGATAGTTAGTGTTATTTCATAGCTACCCTACGAATATTGATCGGATTGTGAATTGAAGACCAGGGCACGTAAGAGCTCCTAAAATTACATCTTGTATGTATATACCATTTTGTGATACGATAAGAACTGAAACACATCATTACAGACAAAATTGTACCAACCACAAAATCGAACCACGGTCCAGTTCTGACCTGGCCATTGACCCATGCTTTTATGTCCAGGCCGGGTTTGAACCCCACCAAGGAACAGCAGGTAGAATTTTAGGATGGGTTTGGAACTGAACTGAATTGTTTTTGCAGTTCAAACCCATACTGCTGGCTGGTTACCTGGGGCTGTTGCTACCAGTATCACTGTCTACCTGATCTAATTGTTCTGCATTGTGAATGTCAAATCTTGGTCCTCCTGTTGGACAGTCCGGCTGGGTGAATGACTCGCTGTTGCATGGGTAGCAATCGGCATGGTCCCCAGATTCGTATCGTCCTGGCCCTCCGGCATCCCCGGCAGCTCTTCCATCCCATCCCCTTCCTTCTACTCCTCCATGTCCTCCAATTGATCGGCACTGATTTCGTCTCCCGAACTGTCTAGTAAGCCAATCACTACAGCCTTGCGATCTTTATCCTCTTATTTCACCCTAATGGTCAATGTTCATTCCAGGTTGAGGTGGTTGCTCATGATATATTCGAGGCCATTGTTGGTGTCATCCACCATGACTGTCTTGTCGCTGGTAATGAATGTCACCATCAGATTGCGTTCAATGTTAGTGAATGTCAGAGAGTGATCCCAGCTGGTTTCATCGAATGGACTGTCGATCAATCCAAATTTGAACAATGGACTATTACCGTGGGTGGACGTTGTGCTCACCAAACAGGAGTCAACAGCCCGCAAGTAGGTTGCTAGATCATATTGCCAAGCAATCCAAGTCACAAGTTGGTCAGAACACTGGGGTGCATGAGGATTCATCGTGCAGTCTCTCGGAACTCGAGGCCTTTCCAACGGTTCCGCACAATGTACTGGGTGATCATCTTCCATCCACATAATCAAAAGATCAATATGGTCTTCTCTGGCATTTTGGTATCGATTTCCAGGTGAGGTGCCTCCCACAATAGATTGAGCTGGAGAGCTGGTTGCACTGTGTTTAGGCCTCCTGCGGCTGAGATCTACAAGTGAAAGTGGCAAGGGATCGCTTGCATCATTCTGTCCGGAAAATGGTCGCTGCTGGGCTCGGCCAGAGCAGTTCATCTGAAATGGGTCGAACCTAGGCAACCAAGCATCCCCCATAACTGCAGAAAACAGAGAAGACAGTATTGTGGATGATAACGCCGATCGTGTAGAGCCTCAACTAGTGGCACTCCTACCCCGAGCTACCGAGTCTCCTCTTGGTTGAAATGAGATTGACCTTGAACTTGTGGGTGTAGTTGACCCAACACGAACAACTGATGTGCATTTATTGATCGGTGTAGTTGGAGGGACCAGGATATGGTCTATTGAATGAGTTGATGTGATTGTTGGGGTGGGGCTTGATGCAGTTTTTGGCTTTGCGGTGGGGCTCATTGCAGTCTATGACTTTTTGGCAGGGCCTGGTGGGGCTTTCTTGGGTGTGGTGGTGGCCCTTCGGGTGACTCTTCATTGTAAGCATCAGATGAGTTGTTGCATTGTACAGACATCATCATCATTGAGCTCTGCATCTGGTGAAACTCCCAGGAGATCTCATGGATCCTCCTGGCTAGGTAGTATCATATTTTCACCCCATCTTCCCACGCTCCTTGAGGGAGAACTACTTTTCTCAAGAATTACTTTTGGAATGCCGCAAGAGGTGCGGCGGGTTGTTGATGATGGGCCCTCCACCCTCTAGCTCCACTGTTTTACGACAAATCGAGCCCCAATGCAGATTTTGGATTAAGAATCTGAGTACAGAATGGTGTGCACAACCCCCAATAGCTACTACGGGTAAAGATGCAGAGACGCAACTAATGGCTGGTGCTAACAATGTCAGACTGGTATGCCAGATGCAGTAAGCCTGCTACATCGGAGTAATTAACGAAAAACACCCCGACCTTATACCGGGACAAGAACCGAGGAAATTGTGCCGACCTAACCCCAGACCACAGGCACAGACCGCATACCAGGACAAACACCGAGAGAATGGCCACTACCTAACATCTGACAAAACGCACAGATGTCATACCGGGCCGAACACTCAGAAATGGCACCGACCTAACACTGAAAATGGCACCCACCTAACACTGGGAAAATGGCACCGACCAAACAACAGGATGAAAGGTACCAACCTAACTATGGGTCAACAATCACTAGACTCGGTGACGGGACGCTAGGTATTGACCTCACACTGAGGCAAACAACAAGAAATTGGCACCCACATCACTGATGAGACGACATGCACTTACCGCATATCGGGACGACAGGCACCGACCTTGTATCGGGATGACAGGCACCAACCTCAAATTGGGACGACTGGCAGTGACCGTGCTGACAGGTTCAAAAAAATCGCCGACCGCATACCGAGACACCAGGCACTAACCCAACACCGGGACAACAGAAACTGAGCGAACAACAGGACAGCAGGCATGGACCAATCACTACGAGAATAGGCACAGACCTTATACTGGGATGAGAAAACACGATCGAAAAATGGACTCCACTCCATTACTAAGGAAATCATTAATCCGAAGGGATACTAAGAAAAGGAATTGAAGATACTGGAAAGATTAGGAAAGATGCTAATGAGAATACTACTAGTCGTGGGAAGAGAAGTCACAGGGAACAGAACCTGAGAGATAGACGACATGGCAGGAAGCTACGAGAGAGGACTGTGAGGTGGTAAGGCTGGGGTAGGGAAAGAACGAAAAGACAGAGCGCACCTCAAACAGAGCGTTAGTGTAAGCAATGGTTCTAACCCGCTAGTACGGTTCTGGGTTAGGGTTGGAACCGGATGCGAACCGTTGCAACGGGTCTTACCACCCGAAAACCTGGACCATAGCAATTGGGCCGGTTTTACCACCAAAAACCTGGCATTTCAACCTCACAACTTTGGCTCCAATTAGTTATCTGAGTTCAGATTGTATCGTGACATGATCAATACGTAGATTTTGCAGAATCAGCCGCTCTTTGACCTCCCGCATGCAGATTTGCGATCCGACCAATATTCGTTTAGTCGCAATCAACAACCCACCAATTCCTCCTAACATTGGGCGGTTTGTCAAAGCCACTGAACGACCATTCGTTGGATCACCAATCTGCACACGGGAGGTGAAAGAGCGGTCAAATCTGTTCAATCTACATATTGATCATGTCACGATACAATTACAACTCATATACTTAATTGGAGCCACAGGTGCGGGAACCGTAATATGGAACCGCGGTCCGGGTACAGCCCGGCCAAAAAACAGCGGGATTATGTCCGGTCCGCGTAACACACCCGTGGAGACAAAGCGGGTCCGGTTATTGGCCAGGTCTGGATCCGAACTGAACTTAACCCCTATTCAAAACCCAGACTGCTGGCGGGTTACCCGGACCCGTTGCTAACACTACAGAGCGTCAATTAACCTAACTCCCCTTCCAAGATCTCACAAACTAGTATTTGACCTTAGATCACCAATTACTGCCAATTCACGACCTAATCTACCATCCCATCTCCAAACCACTACAAACAGTTCCAAGATGTCAACTGAACACTCTCGATCTACTTCCGCCGCCGGTTCCAGTGGCTGTACTGCTTCCTCCAGTGCTGGATGCTCAAGCAATGTCAGATCCTCCACCAGCTCTGGACCTTCTACCAACGCCTCGCCCAATCATGTCCACAATCAAAGGCAATTCATCCAGTCCTTGGCCCTCACCATGGCGAATTGGAAGAAGCAAATGTCACTCCTGGGCACCATGGGAGCCCCAGTCTCTGGAGTAGTGAATGTTTACAGATTCATTAAAGCTTACCAAAGACTCTGGTCTCGCACTGGGACCGACCCAGCAGCTGAACATGTTCTTGCAACCTTCCCGTACTACTGCTTGGAAACGATCCCTGAAATGATCAAAATGATGAATCCATATATGAGGAGGGACTGGGAGCAGTTGAAATGGGAACTGAAGGATGCCTTCCGCCACGCCGATGACCTAGTCTATATGTATACGAGATCATACTTCGAGCAACTATACCAGGACCAGCGGGCACCTGGGGACTTCAGCCTGGAAGCCTTTATCCTCGCCTACGACAACATCAGCCGCATTATGATCGACAAGGGAGTCTTCGCTGAGTACACGCAGGTGGAAATGGTGCTTGGAGCTCTCCCAACAAATTTGAGTGCAAAGGTGGTAATGAAACTTGAACTAGATCTCTGAGACCCCTCAAAGTGCAAATACAACAAACTCTGAAAGCACATCTTCGACAGATGTGTGACCGCCGAAGCCCACGCCCACCTGGACTTGGAAGGAGCAAGCTCGGCGCCAGGAGTCTCTCCTGGTTCAGTCGCAGCTGGAGTTCCGCTCCCGCAGATGCCGGCAGTTATAATCCTCCCGGCAATCCCTAGGACAGTGACTCCGGCACCAGCTGCAGCCACGAAGGAGATCCCTGTCGCAAAAGCCGACAATACAATCGACATGAAAATTGAGATGATGATGAGGGTCTTCGAAGCCTGAACCTTCCAGATGAGCAAAGTGAACGCGCCCGGACAGGGAGGCTACCAGACTGGCAGGGTATATGACATCCAAGCTGACAATCCACCTCTGCTTACACCCACAGGACCCGATTACCAACAGCATCAATGGCAAGAGTTAGGACCCTGTACCTATTCTGATAAGCTGGGAAACATCCATACGTTCTGTCCCGATGTGCACACCAACCAGCGTATGGGTAGTGTCCACCTCAATGAACACCGAAGACCAACCTCAGGAGCAAGTGGAGGCAATGGAGGAGAGATATCAGTATATCTACCAGAGAGAAGTATGTTGTCAATTCGGGAGTACGTCCAGTTAGGAGCTCGGCAAGAGGAAGAGAGAAAAGGAGTAGCCACCAGCGCTGCACGATAGCCACCTCAGCTACAGCACATTGCATTATCTCAGCTCTTTCCGAGAGCGAGCAGCTCGGGAAACCAATACGCCTAGTCAAAGTAATGGCAACTAAGACGGATTGTGTCCAGCACTACAAAGGCAAAAGGTTGGAGTTTCGTGGGAGGAATGAGTGGAAAGAGTAGGGACCCAATAGTGAAGAAGGGAAAGCAAAGAAGTCGATTGATAGGAAGAGAGAGTTTGCAGCGAAAGTGGAAGTTATATTCAATGGAAAAGAGGGGGGATTGTTCAAGGAAGAAGGGAAACAGTGAGTCAGACAAGGGGGGCTATCAAAGGCAGCAAGAAAGCGAATAGGAATAGGCATGAACTGTGGTAAGAGGAGGACGGACTAATAGTTGGAGAGTTGGGTATGAGGATGGTCGCAGAGTGTGGCAGGGAGGGAGGCTCTGATGAATGAGAGGACACTTACCAGGAGAGAATCCACGACTTTTGCCTTGGTTTCTAAAAATAGCATTGCACTAGAACTGAGACAAATACAACACTTTTCCTCAAATTTTCACTTGCCACATCCGGTGCCGGCAGACCACCTGTTGAAGCAATGATGGGTAAGATGAGTTAAAGAAAAGAGAGGGGAAGGGAGGGGATGCATTGCATCGACCATAAGGAGAGGAGTAGAAGATACTGATGCAACATAATCTAGTGGTATTGGGTGATGGAGGGAAAATATCCAATTGACACAATTGTGTGGTTTTGCATGATGATGGGGGAAGTAATATTCCTATTGGCTGTGTTGCACTCACATTACACTAGAAATTCCTACCATTCTGCCCTACCCCTCTAGTAACCTGGAGACAAGAGAGAAGATGATTATTGCAGGAGTCAGCGGACGATTTCTCACCGCGATCAGATACAACGGGAAAGAAATGCGCAACCAACAAGTACAGCCGGGGGAAAAGGAGGGGAACAGGCGATGAAGTTGTGAAGAGATATGAGAAGAGCATACGAGGGAAATCCGGAACTACATAGACTGGAAAATGAAGCATTTGGCACAAAGTACCCCTGCGCGGAAATAAAGAGCTTCCCCCTCTGATGTTCTTAAAGAAAGATGGCCACTGTACTCTAATGTTCATCTCTCTTTGCACACTGACCACTGAGTCCAATATCACCATCCGAACCATAACCGATGACTTACATGCCATTGACATCAATCAACGACATTGCAGCAGTACTCGGTGATGGCATGGATTTCGAAGTGTCCGTGACCACTACCACCACCACTAGTACGAGCCTTGACTCTACCACCGTGGCAGTCACCACCACCAGAGCAACCACCACCACAGCCACCACCACCATAGCCACCACCACCTCAGCGTCAGCAAAATGTATTGTAGTCACTGGGAGCCTCCAGGAGTGTGTGAGTGGAGGCGGAGTGTAAACTGAGATACGTCAATTTCAGGGGAGAATCAAACCCTAGGAGGGCATTCGGGCCAGCCTATGGAGTAACTGGGATCTCGGATGACCGGTACAGAAGCACCATGGGAGCAGTTGTGATGAGTTTGGGAGCACCTGGGACTGTAGCCCAACCAATGCGGGAATCCTGAACTAACTCTGAGAGATAGCTGGGTTTTTAAGAATAATCTTTCGAAGGACTGCAGGCATTATCTGAGATTCTCCTGAGAGACCCTGGGCAATAACAATACCCTCAACGTATGATGCATAGATTATTGTTTATTATCGACTTTTAAATCATACTATAGTACACAGCATCTCATTCAACATTCTATTGTGTGCATCGCTACAGTAAGGAGAACCAAAGAAATCGGTGAGTGATGAAAAAATGAACGCAGGTACAACCGAAGCAATAACCAAACTAACCAATCGCATGATATCAATCGAACATAGTTTCAATGTCATGCACGAAATCTCCCATCTCATCAGGGCTGACATATGCAGCAACAAACAATTCATCAATGGCGCAACGAAGCTGGAGGAGTTACATGTATTTCTGAATGATTTGAGCCTGGAGAGTGGGTGAAATTGAATTCCAATGTCGCTTGGCTCGATTTGTCATATCTAAAAGGTTGGAATTGAGAGGTGAGCTCACAGTGAATCAAAATGGAGTTTGAAAGGCAATAGGATGAATTTTGAGGAAAAAGAGGTGCGCCACCAGGAAAGGAGGTGTGCCTGATGTGGAGTGCAAGGTGGGCAAGGCGAGTGCTGATGTTGATGGAGGAGCGCGAATTATAATTCAGGGGAGCAACAAGAGGCCAATGCGCGCCGACAGGGGTCGAGGAGGGCATATCCAGCGGAGCAGCCATCCATGCTGAGCATCACCCAAAGGGGAGAGAGGTAAGGAGTCTGGAATGAAAAAGAGGCGCTCCTAGTTGAGGTTGATATGGGATTGAGGAGCGCTGAATGACGTATTGAAGCACCAATCCAGATTGAGGTGCGCCTATGGGGATTCAGGGGCGCCTATTACAGCGGAGGAGCACAATTCGGGAGGGGGGGGTATGAAACATCCCACCATGTGTAATTGATTAGTGCAGTGGCTTCTGCAGTAATCCGATCTTATCACTGTGGAATGGCAAAATTTACCTCAATATTCATCTTGAGAAAACATAACTGTAACCTTCTTTCCAGTGCTGTACTCAGACAGCGGACAATGGATAGCTGGGGCCACCAGCGTTAACGTCTGCAGTGTGAGAGGTTCAAAGAACTGTGATGTGGTTGGGTGTTGCCCCAAGCTATTGGCGGTGAAGAACTACAGATGGTAGATTACATCAAGCAATTTTACCGGCGTGAACCATGATTTCTTGTCATCGACGACCTTCGAGAGATAAGCATTGTCCAACAGGAGCTCCCTAAATTAGATTCGATGATCGGTCTCTGATCCCAAATCCAACAAGTAACTATGGACAATTGTTGGATGAGCTCCATCTACCAAATGCCCTTGAATGGTACTACTCTTTATTTTTAACTACGTATATTTTTGGGGTTTAGTATCCTCATAAGTCCAATTGAGGAGCAGAATACAGATTAAACACTTACAACTTCTCGGGCTTGTGGATTGATTTTAAGAGATGGACCACTGGGTAATTGAAACACAGATTGTGTACCAACAGGAGCACCTGCTAATGCCCGCTGATGATCCTGGGTTTCAATGGCAAGTTTTCAAGCATCGCTAACCATCGAGTACTTATCATTGGAAATGATTGGCCAGGGAGTCTTTGAGAATACGATTCCCTCAATGAACCATTTCGCTACCATAGAAATCTCCTTTTGGTGTCGAGGAACGTTGTGATCTCCACCGGCCTTTGGTTGGGAAACAATCTGGTTTCCACCAGCCTCGGGAAGTGGGAGCACCTGGGCAGGTAAAACATCAGACACATGTATTATGATGATGTTGGACTTTTGGCGTTTCAGCAATGGTGGTGCTATGGCCCCGGCCGGATGTCACAGATTTGGAAGTACAGCGCGTGCAATGAGAGTATCTGCACGGCTCCGTTTCTTTGGCAGTGGAACCTGTGTAATTCGAATTGTCTTATCACGGTGCGCCTGGTCTTGATATACATCCTCCTGCTGGTTGTACAATATGTCTTCTTCGATATCGGATGACAACGCGGACTCTTCAGGGTCCTCAATTTCGTTGTTGCTGATCTCCCAATCAGTATCATTATCATGCTGCATCATTTGAATGATAGCCAGAAAATTAGCAATCTGCAACACCATACCCGAAGGCTGGGTTGGAAGTTCAAACATCTTATCAGCAATGCAGATGGGCTGCTTTCTTCCATCAGCAAAATGTATTTTAGTCACTGGGAGCCTCCAGAAGTGTGTGACAGGAGGCGGAGTGTACACTTAGAAGTGTCAATTTCAGGACAGAATCAGACCCTAGGAGGGCATTCCGGCCGGTCTTGGGAGGAACTGGGATCATTGATGACTGGTCCGGGAGTACCATGGGAGCAGTTGTGATAGGTGTGGGAGCACCTGGGACTGTCGCCCGACCAATGCGGGAATCCCGAACTAACTCGGTGAGAAACCTGGGTTGTTATGGATATCCATTCGAAGGACTGCACCCACTATCTGAGATTCTCCTGATGACCCTGAGCAATAAGAATACCCTCGACTTATAATGCGTAGATTATTGTTTATTATCAACTTTTAAATCATACTATAGTACCCAGCGTCTCATTCAACATTCAATTGTTTGCATCGCTACATTGAGGAGAACCAAAGAAAATGGCAAGTAATTCAAAAATGTAAGCGGGTAAAACTGAAACAATTACCCGACTAAGTGATCGGAATGATATCAATCGAACATAGTTTCAATATCATCCACTACGTCTCCCATCTTATCAGGGCCGACAAACACAGGAACACTCAATTCATCAACGGCGCAAAGAAGCTGTAGGCGGTTGTTGTATTTCAGCATGATTCGAGCCAGGCAAATGGGTGAAATTGAATTCAAATGTCGTTTGGCTCGATTTATGATATCTTAACGGTTGGAATTGAGAGGTTAACTCGCACTGAATCAAAATGAAGTTTGAAAGGCAATAGGATGAATTTGGAGGAAAAAGAGGTGCGCCACCAGGAAAGGAGGAGTGCCTGATGTGGAGTGCAGGGTGGGCAAGGGGAGTGCTGATGTTGATGGAGGAGTGCAGAATGTTATAGAGGGGAGCAACGCCGGGCCAAGGAGTGCTGACAAGGGTGGAGAAGTGCCTATCCAGCGAAGCAGCCATCCATGCTGAGCATCGCCGAAAGTGGAGGGACGTACAGAGTCCGCAATCAAATAGAGGCGCTCCTAATTGAGGTTGGAGAGGGGATTGAGGAGCGCTGACTGACATGTCGAAGTGCGAATCCAGACTGAGGAGGGCCGACAGGGTTTGAGGAGCACGTATTCTTGCGGAGGAGTCCCATTGGGGGGGGGGGGGGGGTATGATGCAGCCC
>Ga0307515_10005696_pt1 | contig 25156 bp, 2 predicted proteins | sample 17_EM_MG_FD_194513 | JGI IMG/M metagenome (GOLD analysis project Ga0307515, IMG submission 194513) | Populus trichocarpa ectomycorrhiza microbial communities from riparian zone in the Pacific Northwest, United States - 17_EM | ecosystem: Host-associated > Plants > Roots > Unclassified | place... | reverse complement strand
AACGCTGGCTCTTATAAGGTTAAGAAGGTTATTTTCTCCTACGCCTACTAACTAAAACTCCCTAATATAGTTAAAATCCACCTCGTATTTTATACGTTAATTCTCTACCCTATTACTCCTATATTAGATACTCTACCTAAATAGATATAAGACCCTCCCCTACTAGTTAAAGTAGATAGTAAGAATAAGTACTTTATTAAAAGAATTAATAATATTAAGTATAATAAACGGAAACGCTAATATATATATCTTATAAAATAGAGAGGCTTTATTAAGCCCTTATAGGAACCTATTAACTTTATAGGACTTATATAAGCCGTAGAAGACTTTTATAAACTTTACCTAGAACTACTATAGCCCTATCTCGCAGAAGCTTAAGTTTAAAGGGGGGGTACTATTATGGGATACCCCTATAACACCTTATATACGTCTACCTATTTCTACTAACTTAGTAACTAAAAATTAACTATAAGACGGCAATTTAATAATAATCTACGGCAATCTAACAGTAACCTACTATATTCTATTATATTTTACTAAGTTTTACTAAGTTTTACTAAATCCTGCTAAGTTCTGCTAGGACTACTACCTAAACCCTATTCTACTTTATATACGTATTAACTAAGCAACTAAGTCCACAATATATACCCTTTCTTCTTATTTTCCTACCTTCTTTCCTTATATAACGTCTTAACCTCCTTATACAGTTTATATACATAGCTTAATAATATCTACCTTACTATATATTATCGTCGCTTATACTTACTTCGTGACAGTTAGGGTTATAAAAGGTGGGGTTTTAGAATTAAAATTAATTATAGATTCTATATTCTAATTATTCTCCTTTACTTTCTATTCTCTTTTTGGATTTAATTAATAATTCGTTTAATCTAAGGTATAGATAAGATAATTTTATCTACCTTCTTTTAGACGTCAAGCTTTAGTTTCTATTCTTTAGGGCGCTTCTACTTAGCAATGTAGTAGTAGTTATTAAATCGATATATAAGGCCGTATATACATTCCTTATGCTATTTTAAATCGGGATTAAAATTACTATTAGAATCTAAATTAGAATTAGAATTAGAATTGTTTTATATAGTTATAAATATAGAGCTATTAGCAGTAATAGTAGACAATGCTTATTATATACGGTAGTACTCCTTAAATTTCTTAATTAGATCGATAATAGATGGGGCTTCTTTGTCCTTCTATTCTTTATAAATAAGGTTTACTTTTAGGGCTCCTGCGAAGCTAGAAGAGATAGGCTTAATGGTTTAAATAAAATTATAATATAGCCTAAATCCCTACACGTCCGGTAACTTTAATTACTTAATAAGCTTATAAATATTCCTTTAGCTATTTAACCATTTTTTTAATGCTTTACTTTTTATTATAGGCTTTTAAAGCCGTGTATTAAATAAGGACGTTATGTTTTTAACCTAAGGTAGTAGGGGCTAGTACAGTCTTTAATGCTTAAAGCCGTTTGTGTACCGTGTTAAGGCCGTTAATAAGTAGAAGGTAAACTACCGATGTCATACAAACGATATAGTTGCTAATATCATTAATAGCCTATTTTCGTTTCTCGTGTATACGGAGATCGTCTTTATATTTAGCGTAGAGTTAATTATAAGTAGTAAGTAGGTTTAGGTCTAGTTGGGCTATTAAGGTAGCAGCAGGAAGTACATCTTTTAGTATAAGTCTGTTACGGAACGTGGGCAGTAGCTATAGAGCGTATGTATTTAAGGAGTCTATAAAACGTTACGCGATTAATCGTAAGGGTTAAGGGCGTAAGGAGGTAATATACCCACGCGTAGCTAATATAAGCTATACGCGAGGTGTACGTAAAAGCACGGGGCTCTCCTATGGAGGCCCCTGCGGTAGGGTTCCATAATACTATTCCCCCTCCTATAGAGGCGGAGCTCCGGCGACGCTATAGTTACTATATATATATAAAAGGGACACTTAAGGTATAGAAAAGAAGAAAGGGGGGTATTACTAAAGGTTTAAAACAATATTATGTAATAAGGCTTGGCATCTAAGAATCTAACTAATTAGATAACTTTAACCGCCGGTTAAAGTTCCTGGACATCTTAACAATATTCTAGTTACGTAATCACACTTTACCGCAATCTAACGGCAATTTACCCTTATATAGTAATATATAACGGTTTAACTCTATAAGGGCTCCTATAGAGGATTAGATATAAAATCTCTGCTTAAGCCTAGTTTCTATAAGTTCGTATAGTAAAAGTCGCTAATTAAATCCTTTACATTTTTAAAGTCTACCTATAGTTGCCATTCTGGCTAATTTATATTAAATCCTATATATATAGCTCTGTAGTAAAGCCGTCGTCCTCTGCCTTTGCTAAAGTATTTAGAGTTAATAATTCGTTTAACGGTCCACTCCTTATGGTTCTCGTCTTCGTTCTTATCTCGGATTAGTACTAGTAGGGGTTTAGGCTGTATCTACTCTAGTAAGGGGTTAAGCTAATAGAGGTATAGTAGCTATAGGTAAAATATAGGCTATATCCTATAGGTAGCTAGGGTAGGTAGGAGTTCTAGCTTATATACGGCTCCCCTATTAATAACTCGTTTAATTAAATAGGGGCCGAGGTTCTTATAATTAAGTGACTTTATAGGCCTTTATATAGTCTATATACTAGTTAGTAAGTAGTATCTTAAGGCGTTTTCTATATAGCAGTTTCTTATTAATAGGTTCTAGTAGCTCTATACTAGATTAGGGGTAATAACCCTTATTTATAAAGAACGGGGTAAGTCCTATAGTAGTTAAGACGTATTTATTCGCTGCAAATTTACCTAGTAGGAGGTAATCTACCTAATTATTTTAACTATAGGCGACTACCTATCGTAGGTACGCTTTTATACTAGCATTAGCGTTTTCTAGTTACCTAGTAGTTTTATAATAAAAGGATATAGACATCTTAACGGAGATGCTAAGGCATTAGCAGATTCATCTCTATACATTAGAGTTAAATTATATGCCTCAGTTGGACGTAATCGAGTTAGGTAACCTATATAGTCGGTAAACTTCGCAAAAAAAGGCGTTAGTAACGTCACTAACGGCTACGCCTTTAGTTGGGACGTAGTGGCGCTCTTTTATAGGTCGGTATATTATTATAAGGATATTCTTATAGGTACGGCCGTGTCATTTATAGGGTAGTAGGTCAATAATAAAATCTATAGTAATATCTGCCTATCGTTATATAGGTACTAGTAGAGGGTATAGTAGTCCTTAGTACTTTATATTAAAGGCCTTAGCGCGCTTATAACCATAGCAGGCGCCTATAAAGTGTTTAACTAAGTCTATTATTTTTAGCTGGAGGTAGTATTAGCTAGGAAGCTTATAGGTTCCTCCTCTACCTAGATAGTCGTAGGCCATTTAAATTAGTTACCGTTGTAGATTTTCTAAGTTAGGGATAAATAGGCGACCTCTATAATAGAGCCTGTTCTCTTTTACTTTTAAAGCTGCTATATTAATCTAGCCTAAGCTTTAAAGGTTAATAGGCAGTATACAGGCGCTAGTAGTCTTTGCGGTAATAAGTTAATGCAGTAATAGGTTAACAGAGGTGTTATATACCGTAGTAATAAGCTCGTTAATTTTGGGAAGTAACTCTAGTTTTATAGTATAAAGCTAAGGTATAGTTAGCTCTATTATAGATAGTATACCTAGGGCTAAATTTTATGCTTTTAGGATTATCTGTTATTAGAACTAATTATAGGGGTTATCTTTAAACTAAGAAAGGTCTTACAAGCGGTATATTAGGCTATTAGGTTTAGTACCTTATACTCCTAGTCTATATATAATTTTAAAGTTAAAACTAAAGAAGAACTCATTCTAATGTGCTTAGCGTTAGTTTAGCTACTTTATAGTTATAAAGTACTTAAGGTTGCGATAGTCTATAAGGACTTTAGTTAGCTAGTTAGGCTTTACTAAGAAGAGTTCTAGTTAGAATTCTTTAAACGCTTATATAATTATAAGGAGTTCTTTATTATAGATCTTATAGTTATACTTTTATAGTATAAGCTTAGATAAGTAGAATGCGACTAGGTAAAGGAAACTATCGTCACCTATCTAGGAGAGAATGCCTATGTTAATGTGGTTTAAGGAGTCGGTTTTAAGATAGAGTTATTATCCTAGTGTAAAGTAAGCTAGGATAGGTGCTTTAGTAAAGGCATTTTTAAGGTCTTAGAACACCTTTTCGTATTTAGGCGTCTAGGTAAAGCATAGGTGCGTTTTTCTTCCTTTTACAGAAAGGCCCTTCGTTTATATTATTACTATAAGTAATACTACCACGCCTAAGAAGTTATATATAAATTTCTAATAGAAGTTAGCGAAACTAAGGAAGGCTTATACGTCTTTAATGCAGTTAGGGGCTTATTATTTAGTAATAATATATACCTTCTCGGGGTCCATACGGACACCCTTAGTAGTAATAATTAGTTTAAGGTATTTTACTTCTATAACTAAGAATTCGCATTTCTTTAAATTAATATAAAGTCCTACGTCCCTAAGGCGCTATAGGACCTTTTAAACGTGTTTAGTATACTTAGAAGGGTTATTATTATAAATAAGTATATCGTCTAGGTACGCAGAGCAGAAGTTATTAAGGTAGTCCCGTAAGGCGTTATTAATATAGCTTTAAAAGGTGCCTAGGCCGTTATATACGCTAAAGGGTATAACGGTATATTTGAATTAGCTAAAGCGCGATATAAATGCGGTTTTCCATTCGTTACCTTCCTGTATTTAAAAATAGTTAAAGACGGCGATAATATTAAGCTTAGTATAGATTTTGGCTTAGCTAAGCCGCTTAAAGGTCTCCTGTATAAGTGGTACTAAGTATTAGTTTTTAATTATAATAGCGTTAAGTCCTCTATAATTAATATAGAATTAAATACCTCCTCCTAGCTTCTTAATAAGAAGAATAGGGGCGACTGCTAGTAATATACTGGGACGAATAAACCCTTTGTTAAGGTACTCGTTAATATACTTTCTTATAACTAGAAGTTTGTCTTTTAATATTAGGTAGGGTCTCTTATAAGGTAGCGTTTTTTCTTATTTAATATTAATGGTATAGTTATTAGGTTAATATAGGGGGAGTATATCTACGCCCTTTTATAAGCATATATTAATAAAGTTATAGTACCTTTTAGGGAGGAGCTTGCGGAGTTCTTCGTTAGTAAGTCCTTTTTTAAGCTTTATAAACTTTTTAAAGTCTAAAGGTAAAAGTCCGTAGAGTTCCGTAGGGGCGTCGTCTTTTAGAAGGTTAACTATATTTATCCAATTACTATAGAGGACGTAGTCCTATTCTTTATTAAGCTTATATAATTATAATTAGAAAGCTGCAGTAACGGTTTAGCCTTTCCTATATACTATATGGTAGAAGGCTATAGTACTTATATAGTAGCAGTTAATCGTAAGTAGAGTAATAAGGGGTTTTTTAGGTTAATATCCTAGTAAGTAAATAGAGGCGGCTAGGCCATGTTCTAAGTAAGTCTCTTTATAGTATTTAGAGTTAAAGGTTGCTTCTCTCTTTTTCCAGTTAATAGTAGGGTTATATTATTTAAGCTAGCTTATTCTAAGGATAATAGGGTAGTTAGTAAGTAGTATAATATAGGCCTAAAGCTCTTCCTGGTGCCCGTTTATATCTAAGTAGAGTTATACTATATAGGTAATCTTCTATATAGTATAACTACCGTTAGCAAGTTATAGGGCGCGGGCTTTAGTAAGGGGTAAGGTAGGTAGGTTATAAGTACGTATAAGTTAGGTATCTATAAATTAGTTAATAGCTCCGCAGTTAATTATAAAACGGCTTTTATATTATTTTATAGTAGTAGTTCCTATTATAGGTAAAACTATCTATTTCCGTCTATTTATCTTTACTAAGTTATTTATTAAGTAGGCCGATATATAGATCCCTTTATTATTAGGGCATCCTAACCCGCGACTTAGGGCTAGGATTTAGCGTTTTCCGCTTTTATATCTAATTCTACTACTATTACTGCGTCTTTATCTTATATAGTAGTGGTATATAGCAACGTATTTAGTGTTTAGGGTATTAGGTTAGGTATTAGGCGGTAGGTACTAAACCTAGCTATTAAGCAGTTTAGGTTATCGTAATAATAGCCTTCTTAACGGTATTTATAGTAGCGTTCTAGTTTCTAGAGTAGCTCGCGCTCTCTATCTAGGAGTTTTTATAGAAAGGTTAGTATAGAGAGGTTAATATTGGCTCTAGTGGTACTTAAGGTAGTAGGCGTTAGTAGCTTAGTATATATAGGTTTAGTAGGCCCAAAGGGCTTCTATAGAGAGGTCTTTAAGTAAGGGTTAGTAGTAGCAATCTAATTTAGTTGTCGTTTAATCTTCTATAGGGCTGCTACCATCTTATAAATATTATTATAGTTATAGCTAGCGGCTGCGTAACTAAGGTAATAAGTAACTTTTTTAAGGAGATCCTCCTGGTCTTTAGTATTATCTTAGATAAGAGCTTTAGTATATTCCTAGAATTTAACATAGAACTTATTAAATAATTTAGTAGGGCTTATCTTTAGGGCATGTAGTTTAGCTTAGTTAGTGGCTAGTAGGTTATAGTTACGATATATTAGGTTAAGATTATTAAGGACTTCTTAGTAAGACTACCACTTTTAGGGGCTACTAGTCTCTTATTAGGCGAAGAGTCTATTAAATAGTATACCCTTTATTTACCCAATAATGTAACTAATCTTAGTATCTTCTATAGGAAAATGGTAGGCGCTCTAAGTTAGTTTCTCGCGGATTTGCATCTTTTAGTAGCTATATTCCTTACGGTCTCCTTAAAAAACTAGGGGATTAGGGTAGCGTATATTAGACCCTATAGTAGCAGTTTAGGTCCAATTATTATAGCTTTTATTATTACTGCTTTAGTAGGGGTTCCTATTAGGTAAAGCTGCTTAGCGCTAACCCTCTATTAAGCGTTAAGTAGGTAAAGTTGCTAGGGGCGTAAAGACTTAAGTGGCGTTATATATAGTAGAGAGGTATCTGGCGTTATTATAAATATACTTATTAAGCTAAGATTATAGGTATTTAATTATGCCTTCTTTTTTAGTAACCGTAGCAATTAGAGCAATTTTATTCTTCTTTAACTATTAGACGTCGCGTTTAGACACATAGAGGTTATTTTTAGTTTCTTAATATATATTATTAGCGAGCGCCTTATAAGCTTATAGGTCTTAGATAATATCGCGATCTTAGATAATACGCATCTCAGCTTATATAAGCTTTAGGTAGTAGTTCTATAAAAGGCGGTAGTATTTATTACGGTCTTGTACTACCATTTTTACAAACGTCTCAGCGTCTCGTATTTCAATTTTAATAGGTAGTAGCTCTTTTATTTGCTTATCCGTAGTTATATAGTTAATAAAAGATAAGATATTATTGGTGTCTATCTCCTTAGGGGTTAAGGCTAGGGCTAATAAATTAAATTTTCCTGGGATTAATTGGCGTTATAGGTTAAATATAGGTATTAGATTATTCTTTAGGTTTAATATAGTAGCTAGTAAGAAATATTATCTTACTATTATAGGTTCCTTAGAAGTATAAAGTAAGGTAATTTATAGACACGCTGCTTTTAATAGCGCCTGCAGTATTTATAGAGACGTAGAATTGGTCGTAGGCTAAGCGTTGGTGGTAAAAAGGCGCAACGTAATGTTATGGAACGTGGGTAGTGGCTACAGAGCGTATGTATTTGAGGAGTCTACAAGACGTTACGCGATCGATCGTAAGGGTCGAGGGCGTAAGGAGGTAATATACCTACGCGTAGCTGCTATAAGCTGTACGCGAGGTGTATATAAGAGCACGGGGCTCTCCTATGGAGGCCCCTACGGTAGGGTTCCGTGATAAAGTCGATTTAGTAATTCCAGCTTTAAAAGCTCGTCTTTCTTAGATAGGTTGATATACTACTATACCTTATTGGTTTTGGCTATGTCTTAGATAATAAAGAACTATTAAATCTAATTAGATGGCTTGTTAAGGATAAGGTTAATTTTTAAATAAGATTCGTTTGTATTGGTTATTATTTTTAAAATTTATGGGGTTAGGTAGGGTCTAATTAGTATCTTGGTAAAAACCTTATTTTAATATTCCGAACTTTTAATTTAATTCGTTAGTTCGTTTATCGGTTGGGTACGTTCGTTAACTAGGGTTAATCATTTATTCGTTTAATAGGTAAAGAAGCTTAAGACACTGCAAAGGTGGTAAAAGTAGTGACTTCTTAAATAAGGTGGTAGATTAATTTAGATAATGTAATAGGTAGTGCAAGCCAGGCTTATAACTATAAGCTTTTGCAGTATAGGAAATAAATAAGCGACTTAATTGTAAAATATAGCTCTAGAGCCTTTTTATATACATAAAGAAGGTATAGGTAAGTAGATAAAAGGGGACACTAATATATAACTAAAACAGCATGATACGTAAGTAATACGCAGTCGATACGTAGGTGATACGCAGTCAATATGTAGGTATTTGGCATAGTACTAGTAGTTGGTTATAATATATATAGGATCTTCCTAATATAGGTGTCCTATATTAACCAAATTAATCGCGCCTAGTAGTTCCTTATAATTTAAATACCTAAGTAGTATATAATTGGGCCTAAGTCTTTTACTTTATACTTATTCCTAAGTGCCTCTTTAAGTAGTTTAATTGTCCGTATATCTCGTCCAATTAAGATAAGATTATTAATATAGACAATAATAATTTGGCCGCTTTACTAGCTAATAAAGACGTATAGGTTAGCTAGAATTGGCGTATATTTAAGGGTAATAAGAAAGCTCTTAAGCTCCTTATACTAAAGACGTGGCGCCTACTTAAGACTATAGAGAGCCTTAAGTAGTAGGCCTATAAGAGCAACGCCGTCGTTTTAATACTAGCGGTATCCTTCTAGCAGCTAAATATAAATATTCCTGCGATTAAGCTTCCTATTAAAAAAGGGCGTAATTATATCTAAGTACTTATACTCTAGATTGTATGCGGTAACTAGGGCTATTAGTAGCTTAAATATACTTAGTTAAACAACGCTTATAAATATATCGCTATAGTTAATTCCTAGGCGCTGCTTATTACCGCGTAATATTAGCTGTACTTTCTATTTAAATAGAACGTTATTCTTATTAAATTTATATATAAAGACCCACTTAACGGGTAGAGCCTTAGCTCTAGGTAGAAGTTTAACAATCTTAAATAAGACGTTTACTATTTAAGACTTTTATTCCTTATTTACCGCAGCCTTTTATTCCTTCTTAAATATTAAAATTATGGCTTCCTTCTAGTTTTATAGCTCTAAAGGTAGTCCTTTAGTTATTCTTATCTACTAAGGCTGTAATAGAGTACTTGTAAACGTATAGGCGAAGGACGGGGTAAGGTAGGTAGCCTTTGTAGCTAGCTCCTTCCTTTTAGTTCTATAGAGTATACTATAGTTAAGCCGAGGCTTTAACTACGTACAAGTATTTACTATAAGTTTAGCTTTCTTATCTAAGTACTTAGTTAGAATCTACTCTAAATTCTCCTAGTTAATATCCCTTAGGGGAGTCGCTTTTTAACGGAGGTATTCTTCTAGATTAGGTAGCTCTTGCTAGTTAAGGCCTACTTATTTATTATTAGTAAGGGGAGGTTAATTAGGCTATAGTGCGATATTATAATCGCTAGAGGCACCCCTAACTAAGAGTTACCCCCTAACTACGAGGCCCGAGAGACCTTATCTGCCTCCTATAGTGACTAAGTAACCTTACTTCCTTCCTACAGTAACTAAGAGATCTTACCTCCTCCCTATAGTAACTAAGAGACCTCTAGTACAGTATCTTTAGTAAGAAGTTCCTTAAGTGGTACCTAGTAGATATTGTTATCGCTACCTTCTTTTTTACTAATTAGTATAGTAAGAAGGGCTCCTAATTTATTAAAGGTAATACTACTTAATTAAATAACCCTATTCTTATAAGGTAGATAGACGCGGTATATATATGGGCCTTTATAGCCAACTAATCGTCCTTTTTAAGCTCTTATAATAAACTTATTACCCCATTACCACTAAGGGTCTTTTTTATTAATAAGGACATAGGTAGAATAGCTATAAATCTTCTAGTTAGCGTATATAATTATAAAATCGGTATTACCTAGGGTAAGAGCCATTGCTTAAGCGGGCGGAATTTTGTCCTTATTAACTAATATAGGCAATATATTAAGCCTATATATGGCTACCTTAGCAACTTTAGGCTAGAGCTTTAGTAGAAATTAAGTTTTAATTAATATTACCCTAACCCTTTCTTTAATTAAGTAGTTAGACTTCTCTACTATTTTATTCTGGTGTGCGGTATATAGGGTATAGACCTTAGTAAGTATACCTTTATTCCTAAAGAAATCGGTTAAGTCCTTACTAAACCACTTAGCAGCTCTATCTAATTAGAAGCAACCTATATTTATTCCTATTTAAGTCTTAATTATACAGATAAACTACTTTAAAGTAGAGGCCGCGGAGCCTCTATTTAATATATAGTAGATCCATTTAAAGCGTATTTAATTATTAGTAAATAGTACCCAGTACTTCTTACTATGGAGACCTTCGTATTTTAATGGCCTAACTATATTAATATGCACCTTTTTAAATATACAATTACTGCGTCGTTAAGAGCGTCTTAATATTTACTTCTTGGCCTTTCTAAGGTAACGGTCCTCGCAGTAAAATAGCTTATCCTTAGTAACTATAATCCCCTTTATACTTCTGGCAAAAAGACATATCTAAATAGGAGGAAGGTATTATAGTCTTTTATACTAAGTCTCTATAGTAGCTTTAGTAAGAACGCCTTTCTTATACAGGCGCGATTATATAGTAGCTAGAGCTATTACAAAAGAAAATTCTATAGGGTTGTCTACTAGTATAAACATATTAAGTCTATTAATATATAGAATATAGGCTATTTTTACCCAATCTTTAATAAAGTTAATTATATTATAGAGACCGTTAAAAAAGGCTTTCTTCTCTTATAGAACACTAAGCAAGATAATATTTCTAAAGAAGTTAGGATAGTAATATACTTTAGTAAATGTAATTATATAGGCTAAGTGTAACGGAACCTTATAGCAAGTACTACGGTAGGCTCGTTATTGGGCTAGGTGTGTAGGTAATGTAAATTAAAGTTAACAACGTAATAACAACTGGTGGAGTAGTTGCCCAATAAATTAACTCTAATTATATTCTAAGAATTACTATAAGGAAGGAACTATCTAGGTAGGAACTAAGGGTCCTTAAATATATAACCGTACTCCTAAGAAATCCTTCTTATACGTAATGTACGTGTGCTCTATTTGCTCTATTACGGATTATATAGATTATACAGATTATATAGATTATATTACGTGACTTAATTATTATTCCTTATTATATAGCTCTACCGGCTCTATCTTAGACCGTGCTTATATTAACCAACTAGCTTCTTCTAACTCCTCTCTAAGTAGTTATAGTATTGTACTTAAAGCGTCTATAATACTATCTCCCTCCTCTTTATCTTCGTCCTTAAAGATTCCTAATATCTTTAAGTTATTTACTAGAGGTGTAATATCCATCTAATTAATTTGGTTAATATTATTGCTTATTATGCCTAAAGCAATTTCTCTTTCTTCTATAGTTTAACGTGCTTATACTATTGCTGCTATACTATCGCTAGGTAAAATAATACCGTCTCTATATTCTTGTTGTGTAAAAGAGGGGTTAGTCTATATTATATTAGCGGGTCCTTTTTCCTAGTAACTATCCTCTTATTTAGAGTGTACTAAAATATTTATTTATCCTATAACGTTCGCTCTATTTCTAACGCTAAGTATACGCGTCCTATTACTTTTAATAGTCGTTAAGTTCCTTAAGTAATTTGTTATAGGGTTTTGTGTTTAATTTACTACTGCGAAGCTTAATAGTAAGCTCTTAAGTGCTCTTAATAAATTATAGTGATCGCGAGAGGCGGAATAAGAGGCTGCGGCCGCTTAATAGCGTGCCCTTAAGACTCGTCTCCTGGCCTCTGCTCGTCTTCTACGCCTTAAATAGGTTCGTAAGAAGGTCCGTTTTAAGGAGTAGAAACTTATAAAATAAGGTTTATAGGAACTTAGTGATAAAAAAACTAGCTCTCTTCCTGTAAAGGGAATAACTCTAAGTAGTTTAGCAGTCGCTCTTCCTAGGTCCCCCTTAGGTAACTTGTTTTTTAGCGATCTTTCCTTATTAATATTACCTAACCTATCTTTTTCCAATACTTCTATACCTTTCCTATAGCGTTCTTTAAATTTTCTAGTGGTTTCTAGGTAGTCTTATTATAGCCTATCTACTTTACTTTATACTATATTTTATCGTTAATGTCCTCGTGACTAATAATCTTTAAAACTTACTATTTATCTTCTTCTTGCCCTTTATACATATCTGCTTTATAGACTAATAGCTTAATATTTCTATATACTGGCTCTAGTATTATAATATGCTATACTAGGTAGATTTTTATTTTAGCTAGTAGGTTTAACTTAAATATAACCGGTGAAATTCTCTATGTAATTTTAAAAGGTCCTAGTCTAACGTAGTCTAACTTCTTACTTAGTTATTAACTCTTGAAATTTTTATATAGTAGCTATACTTTATCTCCCTCCTTAAGATCTGGTCCCTTAAATCTCTTAGTATTATAGTATTTCTTTATTCTTTACTATACTACCTTAGCTATTTCCATAAGGTTTATATAAAGATTTATTAAAGTCTCTATTCTCTGCTTAGCTATACTACTTATCTTTTTTACTTAATATGGCGATAATAATGTTCTTAGTTTATATCTATAATTCGCCTTAAATAGTAATATACCTATTCCTTCTTAAGGTGTTATATTATATGTAAACTATATAACTAGTAATAGTAATACCTAATTGTTCTGTACGTAATTAATATAGTATCTTAAATACTGCTCTAGTGTCTAGTTTAATCTTTCCGTTTAACTATCTATCTGCGGATAATATGCGGTGGAAGTTACTACTCTAACTCCTTGCTCCGCTAAGAATACCTTTTAAAATGCTGCTATAAATCTTAAATCCCTATCTAATATAATCTTGCTTAGTGCTCTATACCTTATAAACACTTCTTTTATATAGATTTTAGCGATATCTTCTGCTAAGATTTCTTCTGTATAGGCTATAAAGTATCCCTACTTTATAAGCTTGTCTATTATTACTAAGATCGCGTTATAATCTTATCTAGTAATAGAGTCTCTTAATTTTGGCAACTTAACGATAAAGTCCCATAATATAACCTCCTATGGTCTCTCTAGTATTTTAATAGGTTGTAGCCCTCCGTATAGCCTATACCTTATTAATTTATTTCTTTAGCAATCTAGATATTTTTTTATAACTTTTTATGCTAAGCCTTAGATTCTATTAATAATATACTCCTCTTAGAGTCTTAACACTAAGCCCGTAGCTCTATTATGTCCTTAAGTTAGTCCTTTATAGAATTCTTCTATAAAGTGCTCTGCTATACTTCTTAGGATATACTTTACTTCTTAGTTTTTGTATATATCCATCTATAGATCTTCTAGCTATACTTTTAGAATTCTTTATACCTAAAAGCTTTCTAATGACTTATAAACTCTATCTAGTTTATCTTTTTAAGTTATTATAATTTTTAGATAATTGTATCTAATTAACCTATCTATATCTTTTTGCAATAAAGCCCCTAATAGCTTTTCATTATTTTGCAGTTTAGCCTTTTAACTTAACGCATTAGCTCGCGTATTGTCTATATCCTTAGTATACTAAATCTTAAAATAGTATTCTATAAGCATTTCTGCCCATCTAACCTATCTTTAGTTAAGTTCCTTTATTATTAGGAATTCTATTAGGTTCTTATAATCCATCTTAATTATAAATAGTTTTTCTATGCCTTATAAGAATGCTCTCTATTTTTTTAGTACTATAACTATACCTAATAACTCCTTATTATAAATGTTATAGTTTAACTCTAGTAGTATTATCTTCCGATTATAATATGCTACTAGATGCTATCTATCTAGATGCTTTTATATAAAATATGCTCTTAGTATAAAGTCTAATATATCTATTTCTATAACCGTCTCTAGACTTAGTTAATAGATCTTAAGAACTAGCTCCTAGGTAAATAACCTCTTAACTTTTTTAAATAGTTCTTATTATTCCTTTCCCTATACCTATAGTTCTTCTTTCTTTATTAACCGCGTAAATAGTTTAATATCCTTTAACTATTACGCTATAAACCTTCTATAGTAATTATAAAACCCTAGGAATAATCTTAACTATATAACGTTCTCTAGTTCTTACTAATTTACTATAGCCTCGATCTTCTTTAAATCTATACTAAGTTAGCCTAGTTTAATAATAAATTCTATAAAATTAGTCTTCCTAGTAAAGAACTTGCATTTCTTAATTGCTACTAGCATCTATTCTTCTTATAGTCTCCTTAAGACTTATTTAACGTGTTCTCTATATTCTTCCTTAGTTATTAAGTAGATAATAATATTATTAAAATATACTATAATAAATTTATCTAAGTGTTCTCCTAATATATTGTTAATACGCTTCTAGAATATCGCTAGCGCGTTTATAAGCCCGAATTGTATAACTAATGGTTTATATAGTCCTTCCTTTAACCTAAAGGCTGCCTTCTATTCGTCGCCTTCCTTAATTCTAATCTAATAGTATGCCCATCTTAGATCTATCTTTATAAAGATTTATACATTGCCTATCCTATCTTAGATTTTACTAATTAAGGGTAAAGGATACCTATCCTTTCTAGTAATGCTATTTAACTATCTATAGTTAATATACAGTCTTAGTTTGCTATTCTTCTTTAATATAAACAGTACTGGATAACCTGCTAATAATTACAATAGTCTAATATATCCCTTTTGTAGATTTTCTTAGATAAACTCTTTTAATACTCTACCTTCTTCTTTAGTAAGCTTATAGATTAGAAAGAACCTTAGACTTATTTCTAGTTTTAATTCTATCTTATAGTCCTATACTATATACTCTAACAACTTCTTACTTTCTAGTAACTATAGTTTCTTACTATACTTATAGTATCTCTTTAGTATATAATCTAACCCTTTCTCGGTTTCTTTATATATCGCTCCAACTTAGTACTATACTAATTTAGCTTATTATCGTATCTTACGGCGTTAAGTATCTCTAATATTAACCTAACCTATAACCTAATCGATCTTTAGATTATATTCCTATAACTAAGGCATTCCTAATACTGCCTTATTATTCCCTAATGGTAATATATTAAAGGATATCTCAATTTACCTTTTTTTAATAGTTAACTAAATAGGTCCTATTTTAAGATTAATAATGCCTCCTCTATAGGCTATTAGATCTCCTAAAATTATTACTAATAGGTAAGAACATTCCTTTTTCCTATATGGTAACCCTATTTTTTTAACTGCTACTAGTAAAATGTGGTTCCTTATTACTCTACTATTTATTAGTGCCTCAAACTGTTAATTTTACCACTTTACTTATAAATTTAGATATTGTCCTTAAATTCCCTTAAGGGTTTAAGGCTCTACTACTAGTTCCCTCTGGTCCTATAGGCCTCTACTTTTCCTAACTATTAGCTACTTAATCTTATTTATACTTAGTCCAACTTAGGCCAATACTTAGTTTGCTTTTTATCTTTAATATACTATAGATAGGTGTTCTCTGGATATTCCCACTATTATCGTCTATTTAAGCATTCTTCCATAAGGAATCTTTCTGGCTAAAGTATTAAGTCCCCTTATTTTTAAACTTCTATTAAGTACTAACTATATATATACTTAGCGTTTTAATATTTTGCCTTATCCGTTATCTAATATATCCTTATTAGATATTTCCGATTCTTATCTTTTAGTACTCTATATATATTATACACATTATTTACATATGCTATCCACAATAGTGTATAATATGCTTAGTATCTTAGGTTAACTCTTAGCTTGTCTTCGTCCTTAAGTTTAAACCTTTCTTATATTAATCTAAGCGTTATAACTTTATTTGTAAGTATTAAGATTTATCTTTTACTTCTCTAGTCCTCTAATTACTCCTTTAGATCTTTTAACGTTATAATTAAGGCTCCTTTAATATAAGTTATAGCCTTCTCTATAATTAAGTAGTCTTAGATAACTTTTTCGTCTAACTATATATAGAAATCTTCCTACTTATTATTATGTCGTTGTCTATACCACTTTTAGTATAACCCTTTAAGTGTATACAGTTCGTCCGTAAGGAAATATCTTTTTATTACTACGTTATAATAACCTTTAGTATATCGTTCTTTAAATTTAGTTGGAATCTCTAGATCCTCTTCTTCTTCTAGTTTAGTAAGCCACTTAGCTTTTAGTGTGCCTATCTTAGGCCTATTAGTAATTCTTTATACTAGCGCTCTATCCCTTATATATCCTAATATACTAGATCTCTTATCTAGTTTTTATTCTTGCTATAAGGTAATTTTCGCTCTAAATTCCTCTATAGTTTCTTTTCTATCGCGTCTTACGAGTAGATCCTTAAAGTCTTCCTACTTCTTAATCTTAGTATTAACTTTTCGATCTTTAGGCTAAATACTATATTCCCCTAGTAAGTCCTTTAAGTCTATATATCTGTCTCCTAGTCTAGTTGCTATTTATACTACGGATTCTCTAATCTTGTTAGTGGTCCTTATTCGTGTTTTAAAGTCTTAGTTTTATAAGATTTTTAATCCTAAGCTTGCTTCTAACTTAAGCTTAGCTCCTGCCTTAGTCTAACTAGGCGTCTATAGTGTTCTTATCTTATCTTAAGAGTCTTAAATCTCACTTATTTCGTCTTAAGAATCTTATAACTATGGGAAATGCTATCCTAAGCTTATTCGTATATTCCTAAACTAAGCTACTGCCCTACTCTATCGGTTTTCGTCCGTTATAGGTCCTTGGGTATACCTTATCTTATCTTAAGAATCTTAGTCATCTCTTATCTCATCTTAAGAATCTTAAGCCTTTAGCCTTTTGCCTTTATTAAGTAGTAAGCTAGCACTAGCAGTTGTCTGCTTGCTTAATCTTCTCTAGATATTACTCCTTTTGTCTTATAAAGCGATAGATGCCGTATCTAATAGTATTATAATGCCTATTACTAAACCTTGCTCTATAGCGGTCCTAGTCTTTGCTTCTATTGCGTTATTAAGGTTTAGATACTCCCAGTTAGCTCCTTTTTTATCTTTACCGCTATTAATTAATAAGTACTCCAACTCTATTGTTATTGTTACTAATCTTTATCAGTGTGGCCAACAGGCAGCGTTCAGCGAGCGATGACGCCTTCCGCTGACTGACTGTGGCCAATCAAGTCGCTCGCTGGACGCTCGCTGGAAAGGCGTATACGCTGACTGCAGAGCTGACAGCGCGCTTATCCCAATTGGGTAATTTATATAGATCTGATAGAGTCATAGAGTCAAACTTTAGAATTTTGGCAGCACTTCTGTATATACAAATATTAACATTATCCGATTTTAGATCTACCCAAATTAACCTCAAATAGTATCCAAATATCGTCGGATTCGATTAGCACGCCGCGTAGGCTTCAAAGTAGGTATTTGCATCGGTAGTGACGTTAGAGGTAAGGATCTAGGTTAGGTGGTTAAGCGGACTCTATTTTAAAGTTAGGCTCTATTAAAAAACGGGCTTTGGTAAACCTACCTATCTTAGCTGGTATTTCTACTACTATATTTAACTTATAGCCAGTTAGGTTGGTATTTAAATTTATTAGCCAAGGCGTAGCTAAGGCGCCGTTAGAGCCAACGCAGTTAATTAAGCTGCTTAGTAGAAGGCCTTTAAGAAGCCACCACTTCTGACATTAATCTGCTTTAATCGTGTCGGCTATAAGCTTATTATATTTATCGGTAACAACCTTCTTAGCTTAACTAAAAGCTTATTTATAAGCAGAGCTTATTACTAGTATAGAAAATAGATCTAGGGTAATTTTGGCGAGGATTAAATAGAGTACTTAACTGGTTATAAGCCACCAATTAAAAGGATCTAAAAGGACGTCATTTACCTTACTGCCGTTTTTATTATTATTTTTGGTACTTTGATTAGTTAATTATTATGTTTATATATATCTAGAATACTAGAGGGGATCGCTAACTATATACCCAGTCTTAATTAGGGGCTTGCAGTACTAATAAATTTAATACTCCTACTTAGGAATGCGAGTTATAGTCTAGCCATTGCTCTTTAGTAGCAGTTATATAAATTAAGTTAATAGTTTTAATACGCCCAAAAACCCGTTATATCTTAGGGAAAATTGTAGTATATTATTGGCTAGAAAACATAAACTAGCTTATATCTTAGTATCTCTAGGCAATAAAAACCCCCCTATATTAGGAGGGAAAAGCCTAACCTACTATATCTTTTTATGCCTACTTTAGCCCAATTGCCTTCCTAAATCTCTTAAACTTAATCTTATCTAATAGCTTTGTTAAGCCATCGGCTACCTAATTCTTTATCCCAATATACTAAAGCTCTATAGCTCCCTCGCTAACCTTATCTTATATAAAATAATATTATATATTAATATGCTTAGTACGGGCGTAAAATTAAGGGTTCTTCGCAAGTATAATAGCGCTTTAATTATTACAGTATATAATTATCGCTTACGCTTCGCTCGTTGCTTTAGGTTATATTTTATTTAGTAGTTATTATAGCTAAATTGCTTCTTTTATAGCGTTTATTTAGCTAATATATTCGGCCTTATATAATAATAGTGCAATAGTTAACTGTAGTTTTAAGGACTAGCTAATTACTGCACTTCCTATATTAAAAATATAGCCTAAAGTTAATTTCCGAGTATTGTAATCTCCTACCTAATTAAAATTACTATAGCTAAATAGTACTGTTAGTGTGCCCTTAAAGACAAGCATATAGTTAACCATTTTCCGGAGGTATTAGAAGATTTAAGTTACTATAGCCTTATATGCTTATAAAGGTTTTGCAGTAAATTAGCTAATAACTAAGACAGCGTAGGCGATATTAGGGTGGGTTCCCAGCATAGCGTATATAAGGGAGCCTACGGCACTCTAATACCATTTAATATCGGCTATTTTTAGCTTATACTCGGCTTCTGCTTTCTATAGCTTTATATATATATTAATTAGCATATTATGCTTCTTATTGCAGTCCCACATCCCAAAGTCGCGTAGCACTTTCTTAAGATAGCTTCGCTAGCTTAGCTTTAGGGTTCAGTTTTATTAATCCCTTATTACCTCTATTTTAAGGTAGTACTTATAAGGGCTTAGGTCTATTATATAGAAACGCTTACTTAGCTTTACTTTAATTATAGAGATATTAGCCTTAAATAGGCTAACTATAAGAAGATTATTAACAAAGACTGCAATATATATACCTTTACTGTCGTAAAATATACAATTGTCGGCTATAAGGGGTTTAAAACTAAGGGTTTTAAGGTAGGCCGTAAGGGTAAAATACTAGACACGCAGTAATTGCTTTAGGCCGTAAAGTGCCTTATTTAGCTTATAGACCTTATATAACTCCCTAATAGCTCCTATTTCTTTAGGCTGCCCTATATAGATTTTAGTATCAATATCGCCGTAAAGAAAAGCCGTTTTAACGTCCATTTATTTAATCTTAAGGTCATTTACTGCCGTAATTGCAAATAGTAGTTTATAGCTTATTAGCTTAATAACTAAGATAAAGGTTTTATAATAGTTAAGGCCTTCTTACTACTTAAAACCTCTTACTACCCATCTTAATTTATATTATAGAATCTCGCTATTTAAGCCGCGTTTATACTTATACACCTATTTACTAGTTAATACTACTTTATTTTTTGGTCGATTAACTAGGTCCTAAGTATAGTTTTTAGTTAAAGAGTTAACCTTATCTTCTATTAATTTCTCCTACTACTTTATATCCCCTCCACTAACAGCTTATCTATATATTCGTGGTTTATAGGGTTCTAAGTTATCTACGTTTATAATAAGAGTAATAAAGTAGGGCTTATTAGTTGCGGTAAGTAGTGCTTATTTAAGCGGGTAATATATAGTTACTTTTACAATTTATAGACGAGGTTCTCGTGCTAGTACTAGCGCTAGCGTATAGTCTTATTTAGGTAAAGGCTCTCTTTCTAGGCTAGGAGTGACCTAAATTATCTTATTATCCCCCTATAAGTTAGGCGCGGGATATATAAAAAGTATTAATAAGTGTTATCTTTTAGCTAAAGGCTTAGATACTCCTATATTATTAAGGCTTCTCTTTTTAGCTATAAATTGTACAAATAACGCCTAGATTAGTCGTCCGGTAATAGTAATAAGTTAGTAAATATAATCGCCCTTATAGCCAAGAAGCGTATATTTAACTATATTATCCTTTTATTTAGAGCGGATTCTTTTTAAAGCTAAGTACTTTATACCTAGTGTACGTATATATCGGTAGTGAGGATTATATCTATATTAAGCTTAGTATAGCGTTATCTAAAGCCTTAATTAGAGAGTATATATTTAGACGTAGTTCGCTATACGTACTATTTCCGGCTAATATTCCTACGACAATCCTAAGAGCTTTAGGAAGATTTTAGCCTTATTTTAGATAATATATCTAAGCTTCTTAGTAGCGCCATTTTACTATAGATTTCCTGGGACTGTAAACTCTAGCGTAATACCTAAGAGAAAAAGGTATCTTAACATAGCTTTAGACGTGTATTCTCCACTATTATTAGCTTATAACTAATAGATTTTATAATCTAGTCGTTTATAGTGCTGTTTAAAGTTTCTAAAATAATTAAATATGTTAGCCTTAAACTTAATATAATAGGTAACTAAGAGTTAGGTTGCGTTATAAAGGAATATAATAATAAATTAGGAGCTATTAAGTCTAATCTTAAATAGCCCTAAAACGTTTAAGTGGATAAGATCTATAGGAGCCTCTTTTAGTCGGATATGGCTATTATAGGGTTTTAAGTATAGCGTAGATATTTTATATGTCTTATAAGGGACAATTTTAGGGATTAGCTTAGTAAGGTTAATCTCCTCTATTATTTTAGCTATCTTAAATAATGTGCTTTCCGTAATGTGACCTAGACGGTTATACCAAACTTATAGTGTATTAGGGTTAATCTCCGTAGAGAGAAGGGCTAATTACTATTTAAGGGTTATATTAAGGAACTAGTATCCATTCCTATTTATTACTATAATTATTCTCTTTCCTATTTTAATCTTATAGTTATCCTTTAAGAATTAAACATCTGCGCTAACCTTAAATAGTTATATAACAGAGATTAAGTTAACTGCGTAATTAGGGACGTAGTAAACGTTAATAAGATAAATTAATTAAAATTTGCCTTTAATTTTACATCGTAATTTAACTGTCCCTCTACTAATAGGTGTGCATAATATTCCTCCTAGACCTTTAATATATGCAGAGGATTTAGAGATAGCTTTATAGCTAATAAAATATTCTTAAGAGTAAGTAATATAATGGGAGCATTTGGTGTTAATAGCCTATTAGGTATATAGGAGGTTACCAGTATTATTATTAGCTATTATTCCAAAGTATATAATAAGGCCTATAGGATCGTCTAACTTATTATTATCCTTATAAGTCTTCCTCTTCTTACTAGATAGTCCACGGCGTCCTTTCCTAGCCTTAGCCTACTGCTTTAAGTGCGGATATAGTATTTAGCACTTCTCCTTAGTATAATAAGATTTATAGGGCTTCATGAAATCGGCCTCTGCACCTCCACGCGGTGGAGCCCGGGAACCTGGCAGCTACTATTGATGTTCCATTAGGATCGTGTCAATAGACTACCAGAGCAAACGCAGAGACGTGCGTACCGCTGCGTACCGCTGGCGCTGCGACGGGTGGGCGCGAAGAAGAAGTTTTTCTTGCTGGGAGGGTGAGCCCCAACAAGGCTTCAGAAACACGACCAACACGTCTTACAGTCAACCGCAAAAGATCGTTTACATCGCTTAAATTCGCAAACAGCCGGCATCGCACCCCACCAAAATTTGTATAAGGTGCAATGCTAGCTATTCAAAGACCTAGCAACCATTAGTAAACAGCCGTAAGTAGCTTAAAATAAAGCTTAAGTCTAGCCTAATTAGGATAATTATATAGGACCTTCTATAGTGTTTTCTATAGCTCCCAATAAATGCAATAAGCTAGCTAAGCCCCTAACGCGCGCACTAATGTGTTCTAAACCATTAAAGAAGCGTCCTAATTTAATATTAACGCCCTTTATACCAGCAGCTAAGAAAGCAAGACCTAGGGCAGCGCCTTAGCCTATACCTGTTTCCCCGCCTTTACGCCCTAAAGTATTACTATTTACGCCATTACCGCCGGCATTCGCCTAGCCCCCAATAGATATAGATATAGAAGATAATAATAAGGGAAAAAAGGAGGTAGAGGATAATAATATAGAAGAGCCGCCGGAGCTGCTAGTGGTAGTACGTTTTATAAGCGTATAGAAGGCATTTAATAGAAAGGAGGTTTTACCTAGGTCTTAATTAGCAATATTAAACCAAAATATACTCTACCTAACTGCAATTAAGGCTTAGAAAGGAAAGCTCTTAAGAAATCTTTTACCGCAGAAATTTAGAGTTTAGTAGCTTAAGGCGATTGCCTTATATAAAAACGCGCAAGCTTATAACTTCTATTAATAGCAGATTAATAACTATAAGGACCTCTAGTAGGCGGTTAAGATTATAAAAAAATAGTATTTACGCTGGCTATTAAAATCCTTAAGGCTTAATTTTATATTAAGTTTAATTAAGGAAAAGGAGGTAATTCTAGTAATATTTATACCTATATTAAGTTAGCGAGTAGGTAATAGATTAGGAGGAAGAAGAACTGCTATATAAGCTTAACTTAATAACTTACCTAAGCTACTTGCTATTAAGGAGGACGCTAATAATTATATCCCTAAAATAGCTAATAGGTGGTCTTATTTAAATAAGTACTGTAGCAATTATCCTATAATATGTTAGCGTAATAGTTAATTATTAACTTCGCCAGATTACATCCTCTATTATTATCCTATTAGCTTAAAAAATCTAATATATTAGAACCGTAAGCTATTAAAGGGAGAGTTTACTATAGATTAGCCTTTATAGAATATTATTGTTTAGCTTATAAACTAAAAGGAAAAAGGCCGTAAAAGTAATAAAATAGAGTAGCTAAAGGAGAAGGACGAAACCATTAATAATCTTATTAAAGCTTGGCTAGTTAAGGAGCTTAAGTTTTAATTTTAACCTTAGCTTCCTATATACCCTCCATACTACTCTCCATATTTATATTTAATGGTTAATTAACCTTATAATTCTAGCCCTGTTTAGTTAAAGATAAACCTAGTTAAGCTACTTAGATTTTTCTTTAAATAGCTTACTAACTAGCTAGGGTTTAATAATAAGCAGTAGAGGGAGATCCTTAAGCTAATTAAGATAAGGCTAATAAATAAGATATAGAATATTAACACTTTAAAGGCGTTAAAAAGGGAGGGTAAAGGCATAACTAATAAGATATAGGAGGAGTATAATTTTAAGATAGGAATATTAGTAAGGATAAGAGGCAAGATTTCTGCCTTTAAGCTATTAAGGTAGTAGATAGATTTAAACTATATATCCTACGTTTTTATAATGCGCCTCTATATAAGCTCCTATTAATTAACTAACCGTAAAATATAGAAACGCCTTAAAGCTCTTAAACGTCTTTACTAGTTAATAGTTCCTTTTAATCTACGCCTTAAGGTCCTTAAATGTTACCTTAATTAGGTTATAATCTAGTAAGTATAGTAGTAAGAATATAAGTAGTACGCTATGTTCCTTATATAGATCGCGGAGTTATACTAACTTATAAATTAACGCGTTATCTAAAATAAGAATAAATCGCGGCCTAGGGTATAGTGTATAATAAGGGAGCACCTACTACTCTAGAAATAGCTTAAATATCTCTACTATAATTAAGCCTTAGTAGATAAGGTAGCTTAAGTATCCGTTAACTAATAGCACTAGTAGAATACTCTATCTCTCTAACCTTTTAAATGGGTAAGAGACCTTATATTCTCTTCTAATTAGCGCCTAGCTAAACTTCCTATTACCCGTTCTCTTATTAGAAGCTAACTTATTAAGAAAGACTAGCTAATCTACTGTCTATATTACCTATTTACTAATCTATAATATATAAAGCTCCCAACTTCTCTCTACCGTGCGAGCCTTAATAGCCTTTCTTAACTAGTAAGCTCTTAATAAGGTATAGCTAATAGTGGCTATAGAGACTTAAAGGCCAAACTTATTAAATAGGAAGTCCTATATCTTATTAAGGTAGGTAGTAGGTTAGTCTTTAAGAAAATTAAGTAGCTTCTATTACTAGAGACGCGTTAGTAAAAACTTAATACTAAGTAATATTAGACTTATAAGCTCTTAATAGGCTAAAAGTAGCCTTAGTTAACCTTATATAAGACTAGCTAGCGTATACGGCTTGTTATAGAGGTTAAGGTTTAATTATATCTTGTAAATAGTAGGACGGGACACGTTAATGGCCTTCGTAATAGCCAGCACCCCCTTACCAGCTTTAATTCTAACCCTAATTCGATATACAACCTCAGGTGCGAGCCTTCTGCCCATTTTAGGCAATAAGTAGTGGATTAAATGCGTTACATTACACCTTATACAAATTTTGGTGGGGTGCGATGCCGGCTGTTCGCGAATTTAAGCGATGTAAACGATCTTTTGCGGTTGACTGTAACGTACGTACGATCAACCTCCTCGAATCACATCTACATCTACTTCAGCATCCCCCCTCCTTCTACACAGTATATGCGCGCTATACTGTACGACACCTATACAATATACACGCTCGCGGGAAGCCTGCGATGAGCCTCTTCATCCACCCACCTTCCTAAAGCCTCTCGTCCACCGCCTTCGAAGGCCTCTCATCCACCCGCCGTTTACGGCATTTTGTCCTCCTTTGTACTACAAAGGACCTAGGTTGGGGCCCTAGGAGAAGACACCTAGCGCAGATTACTGTCCCGTTGTTGTTTTTTAAGAAAAGGTCATACAGGACTGGATATAAATGCATCATGTGAGGAGGCAGGTGG
>Ga0307515_10005695_pt1 | contig 25156 bp, 13 predicted proteins | sample 17_EM_MG_FD_194513 | JGI IMG/M metagenome (GOLD analysis project Ga0307515, IMG submission 194513) | Populus trichocarpa ectomycorrhiza microbial communities from riparian zone in the Pacific Northwest, United States - 17_EM | ecosystem: Host-associated > Plants > Roots > Unclassified | place... | reverse complement strand
TGAAGAAAGTCATTGTGTCCTAGCAGTTTGTGCAGCTTCCTCTTGTGTAGTGGTGTCGTCTTTCTTTTTTAGTTTAACGTGGGTGTCCGGGCCAGCTTTCGCGCACCTCGACAAATCCCACGGGCCTTGAAGTTAACGACCATGTAAGCCTCCAGTGGCCATCATATGAGCAACCACAGGGCTCGAACCTGAGACCACAGAGGGAGCAAACCTTTTGATCTCAAGCTTTTACCACTGGACCACCACCTAGATGGTTATGGTGTCGTCTTTCTTAATAGCATTGGAAGTGTCTCGGCAAGACCGACCTAGTAATGCAGTGAGTGACAATTTCTCTTTTTTTTTCTCTCTCATCTCCTCATTTTTCACGTCTATTCTCTTCAAAATAGCAAGGGGTCTTGTCATTTTATTTTTATGTTAAATTTGATTATCTTTCTTTTAATTGCTGATTATTTTGTTTTGGATTCTTTTTTTTTTTAATTGGATTTACTGTTTGATTTCAATATCCCTCATTATTGGATTAATTGGGGATTGAGCTCTGTGATCGTTTTTTGTTTGTCTTCTATGAGATAATTCCGGCCACATGACTTGGTTCATGGATTTAGAAGGTTACCTTGAATTGACGTCAGTTTTTTTAGGTCCTTTCTTAAAAACTTTTTTTTTTAATTTTATCCTTTAAAACTTGATTGGTTAGGGATTAAGCTTCATAAATGTTTTTCACTTTCTTTTATATGAGGTTATCTTGGTTTCATGATCTAGACGCAAGTTTGAAGGGTTGACTCAGTTTTTTTATTTTTTTTAATTTGCTTTTTTTCCCAGTTTCACTCTTTAACATTGGGTTAGGTTGGGAATTAAGCTTTATGATTATTTTTAATTTTCTCTCTACAAGGTTATGCTGGTCTTCCGAGTAACAGTTTAGAGGGTTAGTCAAGTTGTCTCAGATTGTTTTTTTTTTTTTTGTGGTTCGTTTATTTTTAATTTCAACCATCAATATTTAGTTGGTTGAGAATTAAGCTTCCTAAATTTTTTCAATTTGATTGCTATTAAGTTAACTCGGTCCATGACCCGGGTCACGGATTTTCTAGGTTAACCCAGTTTGACTCAGGTTTTTTTTTAAATTATTTCTTTTCTGATTTCATCCTTTAACAATGAGTTGGTTGAAAGCTATGTTTCATACTTTTTTTAATTTGCTTTCCATTGAATAATCTTATTCTCATCACTCAGGTTGTGGGTTTGGTTAGTTGAGAATTTAATTTTGTGGTTTTTTTCTTATTTGCTTTTTATTAAGTTTTCCTGGTCTCATGACTCAGTCGCGGGTTTGCCAAGTTAATCCGGGATGACTTAGATTTATTTTTCATTTTTTAAAATTATTTCTTTTCTAATTTTGTTCTTCAACAATGGACTGGTTGAAAATTGAGCTTCATAGGTTTTTTTTTTTGTTTTTAATTTGCTTTATGTGAGGTAATCTCGTTCTCATGATCCAGCACAATCTTAGTTGGTTGAGAAGTGGAATTCATAATTTTTTTTATTTGATTTCTATTAAGTTATCCTGGTTTCATAACTCGGGTCGTGAATTTTCTAAATTGACTCAGATTATTTTTTTACTTTTTTTTCAAATTATTTCTTTTATGATCTTGTTATCAACAATGGATTGGTTGAGAGCTAAGCTTAGTGATTTTTTTTTTAATCTTCTATAGGATAATCTTGTTCTCATGACTTGGATCGCGAGTTAAACAGGTTTACTAGGGTGACTCGAGCTATTTTTTAATTATTTTTTTATCATTCAATATTTTGGCTAATTAGAAATTGTGTTTTCTAATTTGTTTTGCTTTGCTTCTATGTGGTCATCACGATATCATAATATAGGTTTTGCAAGTTAGTTATGGTTGATCTAGATCAATTCAATATATCATTGTTTTAATATTAAGAAATAAAAGATATGGTATAAAATATCACAATCTTTATATATATATATATATATATTAAAAAAAAGTATATGATATGTGCTGACCAATGATCTATGTACCGTATTACGTGCCCGTTTGGTAACGTCGCTGCGGGTGAGGTTTACCCGCAGCCACACATAATATCGTTTGGTTAAGAAGGAAAAAATGTTGAACGCTGGTAGGACCCACTAAAAACAACGATTGTGCCGCAGGTTTTGAGAAGCAGCATTTTGCTGCTTCTCGTTAGGGAGGAACCACAATAGTGGAGCATGGCTCCACTGTTCAGTGAATAGTGGAGCCATGCTCCACTGTCACGTTGTTCACTAAAGTGCACAGTTTTTTTTCGAAAAACCAGTGCGAGTGAATTAATTCACTCGCACTGTTCACATGAAAAGTTTAGTTTTTTTTCCTGAAAAACCAGTGCAGTTAATTGATTTCACTCGCACTGTTTACGTGAACGTGAACAATAATTTTTTTTAAAAAAAATAGTTTAAGATGAATTAAATTTACTCGTACTGTAATCTCAATTTTATTTCTAATAATATTTTACCTAATTTTATTGCACGCTCAAAAAATCATAGAACTGTAGTTCTTGTCGAATGAATTTTGTACGTAATGAAATTGTAAATGTTTTTTTAAAAATTGAGTTTTACTCGAAAAAAAGTATTTAATATTATTTAATAACACTATATAAATTAGAAGGATATCGCATGATGACGTAGCATTTGTGGAATTTGATCGCAATTCTAATTATGTTCTTGCCGGGTCCAACCCAGTTAAAAAAAATTCAGTTTTTATTTTTTTTTAATTGTGTTTTATTCAAAAAATTAGAAGGAGATCGCTTGATGACGTAGCCAAAAATTCAGTTTTTGTTGTTGCGTGCTTAAGAAACCATGGAAAATATAGTCCTTATTGGATAGATTTCGTATGTGATGACACTGATGGAATAATAAAAAAATATTTGATATCAATATTATTTATTTCATGATGTAATAACAGTAGTTAAATCTATAATATTTAATTAAAAATCATTAATATATATATATATATATATATATATATATATATATATATATTATGTTATAACCTCAATTTGAAAATCATTTTTTTTTAACCAAACACATTAAGCTACCTTTTGTTCAACTTTAATTTCAACCATAGTTTTAACCAAACATATATTTTTTCAAATCAACCTTAACTAAAAGTATTTTTTATAAAATATATTTTTTAAAACCACAACCACGACAATAAACTCGTTACCAACCTTATTTCTTGTTTTTATGGAGAAATTAGTTAACTGTGAAATGATATGAAAAACTTTCACGACACATGCAGTAAGGAAAATCCATAGCACTTAATTAATGGTTATATGGAAAATATTGCTGATGCTATTCTGATATCCCTTCTGCCATGAAGATGATTTGCTGTCATTTTGGCCCAAAATAACAGCAAATCATCCATAGCCATTCTCTTTCGTGCGTGCGTGCGTGTAGATGGCCCTAAATGGTTTTCTGCTGCATTCTACCAGATTATCATCATGCCTAGCTACCCATCTTCATCCATGATTCTGGGCAAGTGAAAACCACATGAATTAATATCCCCAAACTTCATGTGTCACGTGGGCATCTAACACAGGGTAGGTACCAGCTGAGAAGTACAGGTTTTCGGACACTCACCGTTCACTATAGCTTAAAAAATCTACTTCGATATAAACTATGTAAATTTGTTTTCTTTCTATGGCTTTTCGAGTGTCCCGCCAAAACAATACCAGAACAGTACAACTTTACCTAGCAAGTCTTTACTTCCCCTCGAAGATTATAGCAGCAAGTTGCCCATCCAGGTGGGTATGCTGTGTCACGTCTTATCCTACTCTTCAGCCCCACATAATTTGGATGGATTCTTCTAGATCCATTCACTCGCTTTCTACGAGTTTTGAGACACGGGGAGTGTTGAATCAAGCATGTTCGTTCGATTTGGGAACTGGTTTCCCTTTGAAATACGAGGAACCAGCCGTATAGATAGAAATTGAATTTTGATGTGAATCCATGAAAGTGAAAGCTCTTGAGTTTATAACCACAGGTGTAAAGAGCTCATAGATTCGTCGGCCACATGTAGCCGTACCATGCAAATAAGACGTCAATATCTCAATCTCTCTCATACAATATGGAAACAATTTTTTTGTGTTTTCATGCTGTAACAACAATAATGTGTTGAAAGAACTTCCCAAGTCCATGGCTGTCGTCGTTGGCATCGATTTATGATTCAATTGGGAGCAGAGGTAACCAAGCACGAATTAAGCTGGATTGCCTAAGATCATTCATCAAAAGCTCGATGACAAGTTCATATGGTGGGTACTGCAAAAGAAGCATAGATTCTATGCTAATGATTGGTGACATGTGTCAGTTTAAAGGGCTGAAACTGGAAAGTTTTGGCTAGGAATATTGCTTTTGTGAACACCATGCGTGTCTAGTTGAGTGTCCTTGTTATTTTTGGAGGAAGTAAAGATCTGATTTTGGCTTGATTTTACTCTTGTTCCCACAGAATATTGTTGATATGGTAGTAGTGTTCTATAAATATATTTTCAAGGCAGTCAATGTAATGGAGCACGCGTCTTCCTGCTAACCTCAGTTTTAAAAATTAACCAGGCATGGTGTCCCAATTTAATTATTTATTTTAGAAAAAAAGTGATTTTGATTTCGCAAAAACTTCAATACATAATTTAAAATAATTACTTCATTCACAATTTATAACGTTGCATTCAATTAGTTTGACACATTTAATTTTGCATTCGGTTGATTTGACACAAGTAATTATAATGGTGAGTCAATTATTAAAATAAAAAAAAAAAGCGTAATCTTTAATGGACTACTTATAATCTTGTATATATATTACATAAGTGAAAAGAAATACATTTTGAAATTTTAGATAAAATAACTTAATACTTGTTTAAGAAATATATTAATTGAAAAGTTTGGAAATTGAATTTAAATAACTTAATACTTGTTTAATACATGTTAATTTGTTCGTCAAAAAATAAATTAATTACTTTTAAAATGTGAATTCATGGAAAATAGTTTTTTAAAATAAATTATTTTTTAATATTTAACCGTAGTATAAAAAAATTTAGGTCATCATTGAGGTTTTTATTAATTGAAATTTCCAGTTATCTTAATAAAAACTTGATATATTTATTATTGTCTCACAAAATAATTTATTTTCCACAAGGGATCGGATGTCTTTCTATGGGCTCTTCGATTTGTTAATTATTTTTTTGATTAATGTGAGTATTTGGACCAGCTTGCGTACATCTCGACTAATCTCACGGACCCTGAAGTTAACGACCATATAAGTTTCCAGTGGCTATTATATTAACAACTGCAGAGCTTGAACCTGAGATTATAAAGAGAGCAACCTCCTTAATTTCAAGCTTTTACCATTGTATCACTTGCTAAATGATTTCTTCATTTATTTATTAACTCTTAATTTTGGTGCATAATTTTATGGAAGGTAGGTAATGGTAATGATTGATTCGATAAAAAAAAACAAAGAAGGAATACTATATTTTTTTGTTGGGAAAAAATCATAACATTTTACTTGGACTCTTTATAAAAGATATTATTTTATCAAAGGCCATAGGCTAATCCTTTGACTTGTGGTGATGAGAATTTGACTCCACAAGAAATTGAAAGCTGCAGAATTAGCTTATTTTTTACGCATATGATCAATTGCAGTATTTTGAAATAAATCAAAGCACTTTTCTTAGCATGAAATAAAAAAAACCAAAAACAATCCTCTGTTTTTTCTATAACATAGCTTAATATAAATTTCTTCATAATATTGGTGAACCAATAAAATCGTATATCGTAGAAAAATAAAAAATTTGAAAACAAAACTTTTTTAAATGATATTCAAGAAAATAGTATTTTGCATTTTTTGATCAGTATCCATGACATGAATCCGTATTGATATGATTTTTCATTTTTTTGACAAATATAATATGTTTTTGTTATTCTAAGTTTTTTTTTAGTTAACTAAGAACTTACTATTCTTGATTTTTAGGTTAGATAATTCATATATAACTTAACCATACGATAAAAGCCATTTCTATTCATATATCACTTGATCCGTGAATGCTTTCACCGACCATTATGAGCATTACTTTTGGCAAAAGAAGTTCCCAAGTAAAGGGGGTAATTGTGAATTACTCTCTCCAATGGACTTCTGCAATATTGCAGGCGGACAAAATTTGTCAATCTTTCATCTTTTGTCTTATATAATTACAGCAGGTCCTCCTGATTTCAATCTCGACATGAATATCATTGTCATATATGGGCCTGATCTTAGTCCAAAATAATAACATTAAATTAATTCTTCAGCATCATGGACATGATTATATAATTAAGAACCACAAATATTTAGATCTCTTGCAAATTGTCGATAAAAGTTTCTCAGTTTGACAAATTACGACGACTGTTGAACTGTTTCGCGAGAAATACTGGATACACTGATGAATATTGCTAATGAAGCTACGGATGGATGAAAGCCATGCAAATATTTGTGGCTTCTAAGTTCTAATTGTGTTAGATGCCAGTAGCTAGATTAAAGTTCAAGAAGAAGAAGAAGAAGAAGAAGACAAACTATATAGATTAATGTGATTAATAAGGCTGTCTATATTAAACAGAACGAGACAATTATACATCGTTTACAGACATGATAATTGGCTGATAATATGAATTAATTAGCCATGACTAGATATTGTTGTTGAGCTTCAGTTCTTATCTCTTCTTTCGTCTTTCTAATGAATTCTTCAAACTTCTCGTTCAACTCTTGTGTACTCAGCACTCCATTTTCTTCACCATCGTCGACATAATATTCTGCTTGATATTCTTCTTGAGTAGTGGCATGGAATTCCTCATCATTCAAGGACTCTACCTCCTCGTGTCCTTGAAGAGAAAGTTCACTTCCATGGTCTCCTTCTTTCCCAATAATCAAGAACCCAATTCCTCCATCTCCCTTGTCATCATCCTTTTCTTCTCGATCTCCCACGATGAGCTCCTCAATTTCTCTATCTTCTGTTCGTCCATGATCATTATCATTCACGAACCCATCTTCTTTCGTGACAGCAATGTTTTCTTGCAGGAAACCATCAACATTCTCCACCAAACCTGATCCATCCCCCTGCTGCACTGGCATTCTAGACTCCGATGTGGCATCTTCATACTTCTTGAAAGACTGATGATCATCAATAGTGGGGGCCAAACCCGAGTATCTAGCGACGAAAACTAGGAGTCCATTGCAGAGGAGGAAGATGCAGTTCTTGTCTAAGGTATGGGTAAACAACTGGACAGGGACTGTAGACAAGTAGAAGTACAAGGAATGAAGGAAAGAAGGCCCAGAGGAATAATTAGATAAAAGCAAGGAAAACACTGAAACTGAGAGTAGGAATTGGGTTATTTTCTTTAGAATCCGAGACTCTGTTAGCTTACTCAGGACTCGTAGGTTTGGATGCTTAGCTCGGTTCATCTTTTCTTTTTTTTAATCTTGAAGAAGAAGAAGAGGAAGAGTTAGGAGGGGCTGGTGGTTCCTCGGTTGGTGTGTCAAAACCCAGCAAGTACACCTCTCTATATATAGACCATGGAGAAACTGCGATGGACAGAGATGTGCGATCGTGTCGTGTTCTACAATAACATTACTAAAATACCCTTTCATTAGGGGCATATGGACCAGGAAATCAAGATTTTAGTACCCCTTGAAAGTTGTGTGGTGGTCGGGGTTTGCCCGAGCGGAGAGGGTATCTACTTGAAGAGGATACCTGAACATTCTCAGCCACTCCATCGGTAAGACGTAGTTATCTGCAAGTTTATATTTGGATTACATTTTTAAAATGTTTTTTATTTAAAAATATATTAACACATCAAAATAATTTAAAAATATTAAAACAATATTAATTTAAAATAAAAAAATTTAATTTTTTCTAAAATACTTTTAAAATATAAAAACAATCTAGAAGATTTCTACTTTAGAAAGTTGATCATGCGCCAATCACAAGGCGATCGGGACCAGCAACTGCACTAAGAAACCAGCAACTGCACTCAGAAAAGAAAAGGAGATTCACTTTAAAAAAAGCTAACTACTCTACTGTAGATTTCCATTAAAAACAGAAACATGTTGTTTTTTTAGAGTATTTTGAAATATTTTAAAATAATTTTTTATTTTTTAAAATTTATTGTCAAAACAATCTAAAAGAAGTAATTTGAAGAAAAAAAACACCTTTAGAGATAAATTAGAGTGGTTCCGAACCGCGTAGAAGACAATATTTTGAGGTTTTTCCTCGAAGGATAAAGGGATGTCGCTGTAGGTGTAGTTGATTTGGATACTGTAGCGCAGGAGGCTTCAGAAGGAAGCATTTATAATAAATACTCTCTCTATTGTTTTCAGCAAACTTCCCACGATACCAACTTCAAGCATCATTACATAATTGCGATCGGACTAATCTCATTGGTCACAATATCTTTCCACGTGTTAGCATTTTCACACATGCACTCCCAGTAAATAATTAAAGTTTTTTTTTTTTTGTAAAAACAAAAATAGAAGGGTTAGTTAAGTAAAATAAGAAAATGGGTTCAGGACTAAGTAAAATTGCCCTTTTAACCTTTATTCTTGTATTTTTTTAAAGCTTTAGCTGTGGGTGAGGGGTAGGATGATTTTTGCACAACATCAATTTGTTATTCTTAATTTGTTTGGGCGTAGCACTGACTTTATATTTTTTAATAATAGTGTATTTATTGTATTGCCCTTGAAAAGTAAACAATTAAAATCTTTGATTTAGGAGTTGTGTGGTGGTTTTAATTTAGTTATGAATAGTTAAATTACACAGGTATCTTTAATATGCAAATTTGTTAGTCTTGATTTCAGGGGCTTGATTGTCATTTTTTACTGGTTTTCTTTTGTTATTGTTATTTAGTCCAAGAGCATTTTTTTTATATAATTTTATGAATAGTTGGATAACTCCATTATCCTTGCCATTTAAATTTTTTAGTCTTGGCTTCAAGGGCTTGGTTGTAACCTCATAAAGGTATTTTGTTATTGTTGTTTAGTCAAAGGGGAATTTTTGGTTTTTCGCACATAAAATAAAAGGCTACTGATGTGTGCCTGACACACATCATCCTCTCTGTCGCCTTCGAGCAGCGTATGTGACTGATGATAGTGGTTCAAATCAAGCTTCCATTATATTATTTGATGTGTCTTGGCCGACAAGGGTCTTTTTATAATTCATTTTTTGTTTTCCTTTAAAACTAATTTTTTTTTAGTTTTTCTATGTTTTTCGATTTTTTATTTTAAAAATCAAGTTTTAAATGTACTTTATATCTTACGGACTCGAATGCTAAATACAAATTGGAGAAAGGGTCCAATGTTTCTAAAACACGAATAATCTTAGTTACTTTATTATTCAAAAACAATGTTTAGGTAATACTTGCTTTTCTTTGAAATCAAAGCAAACGTTACTTTCAAAGAAAAATGTTTTTGTTTCCAACCACTAGCACAATGGCTTATTTAGGTTCCTTTTTATTTATTCAAATGACAGCTTTCTCCATTTTTTTTTTTTAAATGACACTTATCAAAGATATTAGTACTTTTCATAATTATATTTCAAAATCTTTTTTTATTATGATTTTATTAAAATGATGCGTCTTGATATATTATCATCTTACGATGTAATATCGAAAGCTTTAACCGACAATGAAAGTGTAAACTTATTTTCTTGTACAATGCTACAAGAGTTCAATGTCAAGCACCCATAGGGTGTTGCACCATAATAGCATCACAAGTTGGACAATTACTTCCAACTAGTTTACACTACATGTCATGCTATGAGTCATATAAAAAGTTTTTTAAAAAATTAATAAAAAATATTAATATCATACAGAACTATTTGATATTTTTATTAAACTTGATTTAGTTGGTTAATCTTGATATTTTCTTATCTGACTTCTTATCTAGCATATATTTAACATTAAACTATGTAGAAGTTATCTTAATATATCTCATTTAACTTGGCCGATTCAAAGACATCTCGGTTAACCAGTTAAAAGAAATTGAGGATGAAAATGGGGGGAAATGATGAAATTGACATAAATAAACCCTTCAGACCCAAGTTCTTGTATAGTCCAAGTTAAAAATTAAACCGTGTGCGAGTTTTTCTAACATGACCAAATCGACTTGGTTGGTCAAAAAATAATTTGGTTGACCAGTAAAAAAACAGTCTAGAGTAGAAATTGAGAAAAGAAAAATATGAAATTGACAAAAAAAATTCTCAATCCAAATTTTTGCTTGGCTTAACTTGGCTTTAAAACTAAATCTTGTGAGAGTTGTCTTGACGTGACCTAATCGACTTGGCATGTCAAAAGGTAACCTAGCTGACCAGTAAAAAAAAATGATTATGATGAAATTGACAAAAAAAACAAACCCTCGATCTATCTCCTTTCTTAGCCTAGGTTTAAAATTAAATCATATGAAAGTTGTTCTGACATGATCCAACTAACTTGACCGGTTCAAGAACAATTCGGACAATTGATAAAAAAAAAGATGATGAAATTGAGAAATAAAAATAAAAATAAAAATGAAGAAGAAAAAAAGGCGCATCACAATGAAGCTATGTAACGATTTCCAAGTTTTTTTTATTAACGTGGGTGCTCGGGCTAACTTGTGTACACATTAACTAATCTCACGAGTCCTGAAATTAACAACCATGTAAACTTTCAGTAGCCTGAAGTTTATAGAACTTAAATTGATGATCTTTAGAGAATAAATATATAGTCTAATCAATTAAGGTGAGGGTTCGATTTCCAAGTTTTTTTTTTAGTTTAACGTGAGTGTCCGGGCCAGCTTACGCGCACCTCGACTAATCCCACGGGCCCTGAAGTTAACGACCATGTAAGCCTCCAGTGGCCATCATATGAGCAACCACACTGTTCGAACCTGAGACCACAGAGAGAGCAAATCTCTTAGTCCCAAGCTCTTATCACTGGACCACCACCTAGATGGTTGATTTCCAAATTTTTTAAAAGGCTGGGTGCTAGACTGCAATAAGGCTAGCAATATTAACACTCGAAAAAAAAAAATGGTTAATTGATTCCTAACCTAACTTCCTTGCGATCAACACATTCTACTTGTAAGCTCGTACACACGTGTCAGCTGCAAGAGATGGGTATCTCAATAATTTTCCATCACATACAGCACGGCTCTCACATAATATTCCTTGTAATGACAGGTCTGTTTTTTTTTTATGATTGCCTCGCTCTTTGGTATATCTTCTTTTGGAGCTTTTCAGATTAGAACTGCCTTCCTTTTGCTCTGCGGTCTACAGCACGTAAAGTCCTCTCTGCCTAAATTAGTCAACAGCAGATTAAATTTCAAAAATATTTATCCACGCCCCCATTATTCAAGCTTATCCTGAAAAAAAGATAAAGAAAAATCCAGGTTTTCATGAATAATAGCAGATATAAATAAATGTATATTATTGTGTGCGGTTATGCCTTGTTTAAAGATTTGCAAAAATAAATTATGTTAAATTGGTGTGAAAGATCACCCTCATACCTGCCTACTAATTCCAGTCCTCCCCATAATCATATTCATAACTGATAGTACGTTTATTTATGATAACTTGCAAAATCCAACACAGGGAACGGAGACTTTGCTTCAACTCCACTGCTAAATCTAAAGATTTCCAACATGGACTCATTACAGGAAGTGGGGTGGTTCACTTGCTTCTTGTCCTGCTAGTGCCTAGGAAAAGGTTAGCTCATGGGAAGAAAATGTTTCAAGGGTGATCTGGCCACAGGAATATATGCTCCCATGGCAGATGCCCTTTTCTCATCTAGGGCGTATTCCTTGCGAAGCAAGTCAAGCTTCCACTCGGCCTCCATTTTCTCATAATCTGCCTTGGGAAGTGATGAAGAGGCATTGGGAACCCATTTGGACGTGCTTCTTCTTTTGGCAATATTCCAGCAAGTCCCTCAATTTTGCGTCCTTCAAGCTCTCGAGACATTCTTGGATGTGTCCTTGATCATTTTGTCTGCGTGACCAAAAACTTGAGCAAATGCAGAATTGAGAAACCATTCCAAGGCCATCCTTCCCAAACTCAAGAAAAAGAGCAGGAAATTAAAGGCAAGAGCTTAAAGAACAGACCTCACCTCTATTAATATATAAACAACATCAACGGCTACATATTCATTATTTTGCATAAATTATCTCAATCGATCAAGCAAGATAGTTTTTTTTTTTTAAAAAAAAAAAATCTCTCTATTATTGGGGTCTCATTAAATGCATTTTTCGAAAGAAATCACTACACCATTAAACAGTTTTACCAACGGGTTAATTCCGTGTGTAAGGCACGCAATTCTTCAGTAAAATTCTTACCGATGGCATCACCGACGGAATACGTCCGTCGGAATATCGATCGTCGGTAATTTCCTGTTCCGTCGCTAACTCTGTCGGAAAAAAAAAAATCAAACACCGACGGTCTTACACTGGAAGACAAACATCTATATTCCGCACTGGACTGCTCGGACCTGGTATGACCATAGATAAAAACATGAACGACGATGGCAAGTTATAAACCGTTAGTATGACTGGCCAACAAGAATAAGGAGCAGCAAATGACCCGAATGGGTTGAATCCGTTTGTACACAACCCAAGACGCACGTTCCTTGATTCAGCTGAAAAGTGAGGATGCACACTATTAAAGTGTTTCCATGCTTCGCCGTCAGAAGGATGCACATGCTTCGCTGTTAGAAGGATGCACCATCATTCCATCAACCGCATGATGTGATTGGTGCCATGTCATGTGCTCAGCAGTCCTTGGTGACATGAATAACCTCTGCAGTCTAGGTGTGATTGAGAAGTATCTAAGTTTTTATATGCCACGAGAGTCTTTCCCCTGCCAGTTCTGGGTTTGTAACGGGAATGCCCACATGTCATGCACTCGGCCAGCTTAGCATTTTCAAGGTAGTATAACATGCAGAAGTTAGGGCACATGTCAATTTTCTGGTATCCCAAACCAAGGGGTTTCATCATGGACTTTGCAGCATAGAAGTTCTCTTTCAGTCTGTTCCCTTCAGGTAAAATGCTTATCGCCCATTCGATAATCTTGTCATAACCGGCCTCACTCAACCCGTGATCTAACTTGATGGTGAACACCTGTGCTACGGCCGATAATTTATTGTGGTTCATATAGCCATTCCATAATGGTTCGTCAGAATCTTTCAACATATCAAAAAACCTTGCTGCATCTAAATTAGATTCTTCTACGATTGGACATTCACTAACATTACCTTCATTCATTCTCATTGCATCCATAACCATATTCCGGTAAGGATTACTGTTGTCATTTCCAACTTCATGCACGTTGCTAGCACTAGAAGTTGACCCAACCACCTTTGCTACCATGCTCTTGTTAGGAACAAATAGTTCTCCGTGTGCATACCAACACAAGTAATCCTCCATGAACCCTTTGGTTAGAAGATGCATCGTTACAACATCTTGATGCAGAAACTTTTTTATTTTTACACTTCCTGCATGGACACCTAATACCGCCATCAGTAAAATTTCTCGGAATAGATGTTGCGAAATTAATAAAACCCTGAACCCCGTTACAATAATCCATCCTCCGCAATTCTTGGAGTGAGTCTCGATACATCCATGAACGATCATCCATGACTTCTATCGAACCTCTATAAAATTATGACAATAACATGTATTAATTAACTATGTTACGTAAATAAATTTATAAAAATATTGGTTTGCCCCGACATTATCCAACAAACTAAAAAAACACTTATGTTAAATATTCATTATCAATTATCAACTATCAACGTCCATACAAATTTATACATATATAAATTTATGAAAATCACAACTTCGCAATAGAATTGATAAAAATTAAAACGGACTCGTTAAACAAGCAATTATTTATTTCATCACAACACATCTAATTCGGTGTAATTCAAACAAAGTTTCAACAATTTACAAACAAATACAATTTGACAAGATCTAAAACAAACTATAACAACTACAAAATTATATATTCATACTACAAGTTTCTTTGACAAATAACAATCAAACAAATACATACGTTAACAAAATACATATACTAAAAAAATAATAAAATTGACATTTAAATGTTAAAACTAAAAATGATAGATTTACTTACAAAAAACGATAAAATCCACAATAAATTGCTCAGAGAACGGATGTTGTGACCACGTACAAAAGTATAAGAGACTTGAGTGCTTGTGTTGAGAAGAGGGAGAGAGTTGGGATGGGGAAGAAGAAGGGGAAGAATAAGGAGAAATAGAGGAAGAGAGTGTTGGCAGAGTGGGTATATATTGGCTTTTACCGATGGAATCACCGACGGACACGTTCCATCGGTGAGTCCACCGGTGACTGTGTCACGTCAGTGTACAGAGATCCCGGTTTGAATCCCTCGGTCATTCCGATGGTAAAATCATCTGAAAAAATCCACGTCATCACACCGTTGCAACTTTTCAAAAAACCTATATAATCCGTTGGTGATATGGTTGGTATATACCAACAGACGTATTTCGTCGGTATATACCAACCATATCATCGACGGGGATTGTCTGTCGGTATATACCGACAGAAGTAGAAAAGAAAATTATTTCAGTCGGTAAAAATTACCAACGAAAAAATTTTGTCGGTAATTCTGTTGATTTTCGCTGATTTCCTGGTAGTAAATTGTATAGACTTAGACTATATATAGATGGCATGTTGTTATTATGGTAGTTGTTTCTCTTTTGATATTTGAGTTCACTAACTTCTTGCGAAGTTGACGACGAGAAATATTAGCCATTTGTTAACTTTCTAATTTTCCAAGTGGCTTCCACTAATAAATTTGAAGGGCGTTATTAAGCTGGGGTTGGTGCGTATTTAAGGAGCCATCGTGCTACTTGTAGTGATGTATGGATAAGGACCAAAATTCAGAGTTAATAGATAAATTAGAGGGTTAATGTCACATATTATCCTTTTATTCTTTAAATTAGATGTTAAAAATTAAGAAAAAAATAATAAAATTAAGGCGAAATGGTGTATACTTTACCTGGTAATTTTATTTTAATTTCTCTAATATTATTCTCTTAATTTAATTTTATAATAGTAATATTAATGTAAGGATGAAAGGCTTACTGTGTCCCAACGTTTTTAATTGTAGTTATTATGTTCTTGTACAGTGTTCAATTCTCTAATATGTTTTTATTATCAAATCTTTTCGGTCGAATTTGAAAACATTATATTTTCCATTTCAAAAATGTCATTAATAATATCATTTTTTAATTCCTTGAAAAAAATTAAAATTTTAGTGATTGAGTAATTTCTTAAAACTTTCCAATAATTTTGAGTAATTTTTTATTATATCCTTGTATAACTAGAGGATTTTTTATATGAAAAATACTATTTTATCTGTCAAAGAATTAATTTAATTCAAAAGTTTAAGCTATTAGGTGAGGTCCTAAGATATGATTTATATTATTCTCTAATACATCCCCTCAAATGAAAGCCTTTTGAGCTTGAAACTTGCACAGGTCCACGTTACGTTGTGCTTAATTTTTATCAAATAAATGAGAATGGTGAGATTCGAACTCGTGACCGCTTGGTCATCAAGGTTCTAATACCATACCAAAGAACCAATTTAACCTAAAAGTTTAAGCTATTAGGTGAGGTCTCAAGATATGATTTATATTATTTTCTAATATTATCCATTTGAATGAAAAACATATACACAAGGAAATATGTATTTGAAATATGCATATTTTTTAATTTTATTTTATTTTTTTGTATTTGTTGTATTTTTTTATTTGAATACTCGTATTCATAAAATATGGTTAATTAAGTATTTTCGTTAGTTTTGTTATCAAAATATTGATGTGATAGTTAACTCTTTGATGTATCCGATATCCAAGGAATTTATGAACATCACTGTACTATGCACTATGCAGTAGATAATTAAGTTTTTGTGTGTTTTGAAATTTTAAGTCTGAGGCTGATATTTGAGGCATTCCTGCATGTGGCTGGCAATGGATTCTCTTTCCACATCTGTTCTTCTCCATGGTGTCTCTCTCTGCTCATATCAATTTCTGCAATTACTGTCTTGGCTGCTTGTGTGGTAAGTCTACAGTTCAGTGATAGCATGTACATCTGTTTTTCCCAAGAGATTGACGATGCCACGAGCTATTTCATTTCACACTCAGCTGCGCCTCCACTCATTTAGTCCTGGTCTCATCAAACTCGACTGCAGCATCTTCCTTCTACTCAGAGATTCAAGAATTCCATGCACAATAAGCCCTACTCATTAAAAGTTTCATCTTTTTTTTTAGTTTAACGTGGGTGTCCGGGCCAGCTTGCGCGCACCTCAACTAATCCCACAGGCCCTGAAGTTAACGACCATGTAAGCCTCCAGTAGCCATTATATAAGCAACTACAGGGCTTGATTTCATCTTTAACCATTCATGTATTTGTCTGTCATTTCGCTCTCATTTTCGGGTTGCAATCAAGTGAAGTTGATCGGAGACAATTTAAGTTCAATGCAACCGAGAAAGCAATAGACAGAGACACCATTCCTTGTTTTCAAAACATAATTAAATTTAACTATTTTCTTTTATGCATTGGCACATAAGACATCATCTTCAGCTTATTTATAATTTCAATCGCCATCCCTAATGTTGATTTCCGTTGTATCGTTATTATATTTATGTCCGAACAACAGCCATGAGAAATTCCATGAAAACAGACCGGAATACATGCTGCTTTGTGTTTAAAACATTCATGATGATTGATGAACTATAAGATATTGAGGTTTTACTTTAGCGTTTTTAGTGTTCATTGTTGTTTCTCCTCTCATTAATCTCCGTGTGAATCTTTTTGAAAACTTTCAATTTAATTCTCAAACTTTTATTTTTGTACAATTGAGCTCTTTTCAACTTAAATTAGAACTCAATACTTTTTTTTTTAGAGGGAAGGTTGGATTGAAAGACAAAAAATTGAAATGAAAAGGATGGATAAAATAGGAGGCATCTTTTAAATTGGTTTGCAAAGTTCATTTTAGCCTCCAATTTTTTTAGCTATTAGGTAACTAGTCTCTAAACGTTAAAAAAATCTGTTTTGATGCTAATTTTTTTTTATTATTATTTTTCAGTTCTTTTTTGGTGGAAGAGGGAGAGGGGGGTCGCCAGATTCCTGCGTAGAGAGAGAAAGTTGTTGTTGGTGATGATTTCGACCATCAAATCAAATTGTTCCATATAATGAGGAGGGTTAAGATTGAGTGTTATCTTACCTTAAAAACACCTACAAACTACATGAGCTCAGGAAGATTTTTTCGGGTTGATTTTATGTTTTAGGGTTGTTTTTTTTGTGTTTTTGGAGGCAATGGATTGGTTTAGCAAGGCTTTTAGGGTGTTTCCTGGGTATTTTGAGTCAAAACGGTTCGAAAATAAGTTTTTGGATGAAAAAACAACAATCATGTTTTTGTATGACAACAATCATGTTTTTCCAACAATAAGTTTTTGGATGAAAAAAATGGTTTGACATATCATCTTTTTTTTTCCAAACAATTAAATTAAGAAAAAAAAATAAAAGGCTCGCAATTTCTAACAATTTAAAATGAATATCTTACAAACAAAGACATGGTTAATTTCTGACAATTCATCTAAAAATATTATGAAAGATTATCTTGAAGTTTCTTTATATACAAAGGTTGGAGTATTGGAAGTCATAGATGATGAGGAGATAAGTTTGAATTAGAAGACTGTGTGAAGGAACTACATGTGGACTTCATAGGAGCGAAAAGTATAACATTAAATATGGATGCTTTTTTAGCGTGCACGCATCATAAATTAAATTTTGAAATTCATGAATCAAAGACATGTTACTTCATGAATATGTTTGCTACAATGTTATATTTGAAATATTTATTTTGTTTAGCGTGGTTGAGTTCAATTTTTAACAACTAACTCGAGGATGAGTTTTTTGCAAGTAAAAATGATTAACGTGGGGCATTTTCTTCATTATTTTTGGTATAATTATTTTTATTGTATTATTTACTTAATTGTTAAGATTTTCTAGGTTTTGAGAAGTTTAATAAGAGTCTAAGATGCAGTTTAATAAATCAAATATAACTTTTAATTTTACTATTGGATCAACATGAGATTCTAACAAAAGATTTTGAAGGTCTTGTTTTCTATTGGGTTAAAATTTCATGATGATCGAAAATCAAGAAGGCCTTCAAATGAGAACCGGAAGTTACTATGTGAAAAATCTTTTTATTTATCTTATTGTATTTGTATTTTTTTTATTTAGCTTAAAATTTTTAATTTAATTAATATTTTACTAGTTAAAAACCTAATACTAAATGGATTTTATTAGTTAGATAAGTTTTAATTAGTAATTATATCATCTAGAACTAATATAAATAGAAATGTAAAATTTATTTTGAAAACTTTTATAAAATATCATAGATTTTTCTCTAATTCTTCTACATGTTAGGGCTGTATATCTAAGACTTAAAAATCTTAATTTTTATTCACGTCAGTAGGGAAAAAACACATATATCATCATTGTAATGAAATTTAATTCACTATTTTATATAACATACTTATATACAATATTAAATATTTTGTTTTTGAAGAATTATATTTGAGAACCACCCCTCATGAGCTTTAGGGCGGTTCGTCGACTAGTATTGTTATAATCTCGTTTATAAATAATTATTATATGTATTTGTATACTTCCTATTTATTATACAAGAATATCGATGGATCTCATACCGTCAAAAATAATTACCCCAATTTTTTTATAGCTTCAAAGCAATTTCTTTTCTTTTTTTCAACTTATTATCAACGTTTAAATTTTTTTTAGTGATTTTAAAAATATATATGCCAAAAATAATATCAAAAAGTAATAAAAATTTCAAAAATATATAATATAATTTATCTTCTCGATGCATATTGAATAAATTTTTGAAAAACATTATAAAAACCTTACAAGAATTAATCTAGTATTCATTATATATATATATGCATCTTAAATTGAACTTAAAATGGGTTTTTAATTGATATAAATAAAAATAATTAACAGCACGTGTTTTAGTCAAGACTTTTCTCATTCTCTCTATTTCTTGAGCTTGTTATCAAATATCTCTAATCTTTGCCTTGGAGCAAACAGAGAGTTGCTCCCATTTTACTATTGCATATACAGATAAATAGATAGAAGATTGTTATGGACCTTACTGTCAAGAGAGTTTTCCAGCAATTGAACAAAGGCACTTCAGGTACGTTATGTGAACTGATAAAATAGAAATCAAGAGAAAGACATTTCATAACATCGACAGAAAATGGCTATCATGTCTTAATGGGTGTTCAATTTCTGGAAAAAAAAACAAAATTAATAACAGAATAGCTAGATTTTTGAAAGCCTAGATTGGCAATAGGACTACAATTATTTCAGTGCTAGAAAATCAGTGGCATAAATCCAAGTGTTGCTACAGGGAAGAAGAAAAACTCAGTGAATCTCAATCTCTTCAGTAATCTCGATAGTTTTGTAAGAAATATGACTCCAAAAGCAGGGGATCAAAAATCACAAATTCTCATGTCAGACATTGAAGTTATGCAGGGAAGTGAATTTCAACAATCCTTATCTCATTAAGAGGGAAACCGGTTTTTAATGGAATGTGCTTTCAATATCTCCAACAGCAATCTTCACTTTCATCTCCTTGTCTACCAAAAATTCATTTACTGTATTGTACACTAACCCCGAGCCTCAACGATGCCAGATGCGACCTTGCTGCCTCTGTTCTTGCATTCGCCTGTATCATCATTTGAGCAACTCAAAATGCCGTTCAAATAAAATATCATTTCATGTACTCAATTTACTTCTCACATTGGTGTCTCAGCTTTCTCATCACAGAATTTCACAAATTCAACAAAAATTAAAGGACAAGAATGTAAAATACCTCTGATAATCTTTAGAACGCTCAAGGAACTCTTTTCCTACATCTTTTCTTTCATAAGATGCCAACACCTTTCTGATATCAGATGGACTGTTGCGAGCAACATCTGTGTGCAAACCAAAATGGGAATACATTTTATACAATATTAACAATAATAAAGAATTGTGATGATGATTGAAATAAGGTAATAGCCTGGGTATTTACTCCAGGCTCATTGTATAGAGATTGATAGATAAGAAAGTTCTATAAAGGGAAGAACTGAAGGTATACTGGAGTCTCAGCGCTTCATAAAATAAACCAAATCCCATCAGTAACAGCAAGGGTTATAATATTTTGGCCTTCTTTATGGCTGTGCCTCTTCAAGAAAAATGTTCATAACTAGTGTGCAATGAAATCTAAGAACACAACCGTTTCAATTCCATGAGGACAATCAAATGAACTGTTATATACTCATGCAAAAAGGAAATTCAACTTTACTTACACTCGAGAAAGGGAATGAGATCCAAAAGTGCTGTATCCAGTGGTACTTCACCCATTTCGTCGGTCTTAAATGGCTTAATTGGGACACAGTTTTCTGGCTGAAGGCTATTTTCAAATGCATGGCCACTCACATAGAGAATTTTACCTGGATCCCTATTTAGTTTTGAAAGATCCTGCAAACAATAACTAACATCAAATACAGCTTTTCCATTTCACAAAAACACAGTAAAAATAACATTAAGAATAAAACACCACGATGAAATAGAAAATAGTGAAAAGCTTTAGAGGCATTGCCACCATTACCACATCTCATTAAATGGTGCTAGCATTTTGAGAGGTAGCACCACACAGCAATACGAATAGTATAATGCAAAATGGTAGAAATTTGGCAGATATGGTCTATGAGAATTATAAAGCTTCACCAAACCTTTCCAGACACGACAGTGCTACACTAGCTTCGCAAAACCCACAATGGTAGAGACTGTTTTGCAAAAAATTAAAGCTAATGAGCTGAACCCCAGTCCAAATATCAGGCCCTAACTTCAGAGTGTTTCAGCTCTTATCCTCAAATTCAAAGACCACTTAACAGCACCTCATATGTAGATATATATCAGTTTCATTTATGATTCCATCCCAGAATCCAGCCCACCTGTAAACTTTTGCCAAGGCCTAGAGCTTCACTTTTTTTCGTCGCCTTTGTTTGGGGCTTCAGTTTATATCTAAATCTTATGAACCTAAGATAGAATTTCTAACTTTGATTTCCAATTTCATCCTTAGGGTGTGTTTTGGCATTGCAGTTCAAGAAATGCAGTTATAGGAGTAGTTAGCCAAAGATCCCCATTAATGCTTTGGCCAACAACAATTATAAACCCCATGAAATGTATTTGCATTCCAAATCACCATTTCAGGCACTCTTTATAACATCCACAAACTTAGCAGCTTCACATCTAGGACATGAGAGTTTAATCAGAAATGGAAACTAACATCCCTGATTCGGAATGCTTCGTGTATAGAATGAATATGCCCTTATTTTAGATTGTAGACATGAGACTTTCTGGTTTACAGAAAGGCAAGCAGCATAACAGTACCAATTTTAACCAAGTAAACAAATCCAAATTACAGACTTTTTGGTGAAGTTCAATCGTTACCATAACTCACAAATCAAGCAAACTTGAAATGAACGTGAAGAAAATCCTGTATGTAAAACCCTTACATGTGCCCAACCAAATCACGATGATGAAGAATAATGCAGAACTAAGAAATACATGCCAAGGCGAATAGAATGCCAAAAGCCCCAAAACATACTGACAAACAAAATTTGAAATTCTGAGAAATGACTTCATAGGCTTGGTTACAGAATTTTATCAAATGACTCAGTTTTGCAGATAAGCATCTTCAATTAATTTAACAGAACATTCTAAAGAACGGTTATCAACTCCACTATAACAAAATCAAACCTAGATGCTTAAATGTAATTCAGTAAGCAAAAACACACTGAGAACCGTGCAATGTTTCCAGCTGGATAAACATTAGAAGGACCTCTAATGCCATCATCAGGGCACATGCAGAGGACAAATTTTAACTTCCAAACAGAGGGAGAAACAACCATGGAAACAATCTTGTACAAGCTGCAAATGTCAAAGTAAAAACAAGAATAATGGCAAAAACTGAAAAACAAACCATCACCCTTAAAGGAAAACTCTAAAAGGCACATAAAAGAAAAGAAACGGTGAAAATAAATGGCATGTTGAAAGCAATCAAATATAACAGATTACTCTATAATGCTTGCCATCCTGATACTTGGTAGCACTCCTTGATAGTCTATATCGTATAAAGTGGTTTGTATCCAACCTTTCAACAACAGGATCAACATACTGCAGAAGCCAGAAAAGGAAAATTCATAATGAGCGACTTCATGGATTATAAAGATTACCCAAAACTGGGAGACGGGGAAAGGGGAATTTTGTTACCATACTCAGCTGGTCAGAATACACAACAATTTCATAGAACCGTCCAACATGTTGCAAGAAGTCATCTACTCCAGGTCGTTTGAATGTTCGCCAGCCTCTATCACGCTTCACACGGAGGCACAGAGAATATTTTCATTACAAATTCACCAGATACAAATGTTATGTGCATATACAAGTAAGAAGTGGACAGCAAGCACATATAATTTTATACACTAAACATACAGAGACAGTAAGGCTAAAGGAACATCTCATTCTAAATTGGTTACTTACCCGAATAGAAGTATCAAATGACTTGGATAATCATGCCAAAACTATCATACAAGATTTAAGTTATCATGCAAACTCTGAAGACATGTTTGACACTACATACTTCCAGTAGAGGCCTTACCTTCCAATCACTATAAATTATTGTCTCATTAAGATCTAAAACTAGCGTAAAAACATGCTGCTCCGCAGGATGCAAATCAGGAAGAAGCTTTTCTGCAGCTGGTTCAGTAAAACCCTGCATGAAGCAAACAGAGTTCATTGTTTATAAAGGAAATGAAATGAAGATGTAATGGAAATTATGAACTCATAACAATATTTGCACTCACTTTGACATGTTCTTCCAGCAGCCTCCTCATATCCAAGTAAAGTTCCACTGCTTTAGCAGGAACTGAAATATAATAGGCAGAAAATGATATTATTCTAATGCCAGCAATTATCAACAGAGAACATATCTGCCACGTAGCAGCAAAGCAGGTGTGGAAGCATCACTTAATTACAGTTGAACAGCCTGTAAACATGCAAACCTAACTACCAAAAAAACATCATCGCTCCCATAGCTAGATTTGGCGTGTATTTCAACATTCTAGAGGTGTGATATGTTTCTGCAACTGGCACGCGTTGATAACAGGAAAAAAAAAATCCAAGAATCAATCTTGAGATTTCAAACTATAAACTGGGGGGCAAAAATTAAGAGCTTTGATGAAAAGCAATTTGGTATTAGGTGGGGCTATGAGCACACCAAATTTATAGAGAGAGAGAATGAAATGGAGAGAAAAGCGGAGTGTCATTAACACTTAGAGGGGTGCTTATAGCCCCATCCCTTGGCAGTCAACAGACAGTTGAGGATGGCAGAGAAAAGATCAAGCAAAGCATCACTGGCAACAGAATTCAGTAAAAACGCTTTTAATGGTAATACACTATGATTACCGATATAGATAGAAAATAATTCAGAGGACCACACCTGTCATTGCAGTGGAGTACAGCAAACCTTGATATTTCTGCGAAAGGGAATGATAAAGAAATCTCAATCATCTCTTTATGTCTCATTTGTTCAAGTATTTTATATAACAGCGGCACCCCAACATAAAATCAACTCAACTATGCCTAAAATCAATAATGCCGAACCTATCTCATAACACAGATGACATCAATTCAAAACAATCAAATTGAAAATAAAGTTACGAATCAGAGAGAGTTACCTCAACATTGGACGCATCATTAGCAGCAGTATAGTTCACTGATTCTCGCAACGCTTTCGTCTTTTCCTCCACTTCATCCAAGCTGTGTGCTGAAAGCAAGGGAGAAAAATAGAAATGAAAATCCCAACTAGACTCCTCCTTTTTCCTCCGCATTTAAGTTTTAAGATTAAGCAAGAAACTGAACAAAACCGACAAATTAATATACATAGATATATAATAAAACAAACCGTAAGAAGCGTAGCCAGCAAAAGCAGTGGCTCCAGTGAGAGCGCCAACAATTCCGTACTTAAAGAAATTCCACGCCTTATTCTCCGAACTCCCAACAGCCTGCGCCGGTGCTTCCCCCGCCGCCGCAGATTGATCGGATATAATTGATTGAGAAGAGATGGTGGATTCTTTGTTTGAACAAAAGAATCGGCGATTAGGTTTATTGGTTCTGGATGCGATAGATAAAATGCGAGATCGAAGCATTGTTGAAGCCATTCTTTCTTCTTCTTCTGATTATTGTGTTTTTGGGTTTTCGGGGTTTAAATAGGGTTTTGGGTCTGCGTGGATTTTCCGAGAAGGAAAGATATACGGGGAGGCAGAGAAAGAGAGAGCCAAAAGCAGTGTTTGGTTGGTTGCTTGCTTGCTTTCAAGGCTTCGAAGTATGTAAGAGGGTGTGTTTGGATGCCGATGCATTATGTAACTAGTCCTGTTTAAACAAATTTTCTTTTGGTTTAGGAAGAACAATTAGGGGTTTTACTTTTACCCGTGATTCTTCTTTGTACTCTTTTTATTTGTTTTAGTTAAGCCCTGCTTTTATTTTTTGGTTTGACCGGTTATATTTATGATATGCAATGTCTCTATTATTATTATTATTATTATTATTATTATAGGTTATGTTTGTTTCTTGAAAAGTGGTTAAATTATTTTTCAAATTTTCTTATGTTTGTTTGCCATTAAAAAAGTTGATCAACAGAAAACACTTTCCAGTCAAAAAAAAATTTGGCTTGGTTTGCAGGAAAGTGTTTTCCTGGAAAATTTGGACGGAAAATACTTTTCGGAAGTTGTGAAAAATTTAGAAATGTCATATTATTTGCTGATTATATCAAATTTGGTCTTCAAACTTTTGATTGCTATATATATTTTGTTTTGAATATTTATTTTTCAATTTCATCTCTTAAAGATACTCATTCTTTTGATTGTTACTTATTTTATTTGAAATAATTTATGAAATGTTAATTATTATTATTTTAATTTCTTCATCTTTCATTTTTTTATTTTTTAGATTTGATCTCT